>Ga0131853_10009138_pt1 | contig 18109 bp, 18 predicted proteins | sample TergutLab28metaG_FD_92764 | JGI IMG/M metagenome (GOLD analysis project Ga0131853, IMG submission 92764) | Labiotermes labralis P1 segment gut microbial communities from Petit-Saut dam, French Guiana - Lab288 P1 (version 2) (version 2) | ecosystem: Host-associated > Arthropoda: Insects >... | reverse complement strand
CAATTCGGTGATCCGCGTATCAACGTATATTAACTACTCCGCGCGGCTTTTCGCAGTCTGTCACGACCTTCTTCGACGGTAGATGCCAAGGCATCCGCCATATACCCTTAATATCTTAATATTATTTTTTCGTGAACGCCACCGTTTTTTGGGCAGGTTTGAAACCTGCACCCTACGATAACGCAACACGTTTGTTTCTCGTTCAACGAAATCTTCGTATGTACTCTATTCGCTTTATCTGTCTTGTCAAGGAACTTGCTTAATCGCGCTGAAATTTATTCCGCTTTGTCAATTAAGCGGGGAGAAAATACGTTATTGTTATGGGCGTTGTCAAGGGGGGATGGTGAAAAATGTGAAATTTGTGGAAAATTTACTTCAAGCCATTGTTTGTTATGGCATTTTTTTAGAGATTTCTTTGCAATTGTGCATTCTATGCTAAAATCGATATATTTATGATGGCTAATATATTAGCTAATAGCTGATTTTTCTGTGTTTTTAAGACAATATATTATCTTTTGCTTAAATTGCCAGAACAAAAAAAGAGAAAATCAATTTCTGCGATAAAAATCACACTTAAATCGCTTCCCCTTGACTTTCTCACTCGCGCTTTGGTATTTTAATCGCGATTTACAAACAAATTAAGGAGTAGAATAATGAATTTCCTCAAAATTCTTACAGTAATTACAATTATTGCTACAATATCAGTAGCACAAACTTGGAACGGAGCGGCAAACACAGATTGGTACAACGCCGAACAAAACGAATTCACAATAGCCACTGCCGAACAATTAGCAGGACTTGCAACATTGGTGAATGGCGGCAACAATCTAAAAAATAAAACCATCACTCTCCAAAACAACATTTTCCTTAATGACACAACCGATTGGCAAAATTGGGAAAACGCCGCCCCCGCAAACACTTGGACGGCTATAGGAAAAGACACAAATGCCGCATTCAGAGGAACTTTTGACGGCGCAGGACATACTGTTAGCGGCGTTTACATAAACAATGCATCGGCGGATAATCAGGGCTTTTTCGGATTTGTTAATACGGACGGAGTTGTCAAAAATCTCAGTGTTATCGCGTCATTCGTAAAAGGAAGAAAAAACGTCGGCATTGTGGTCGGCAACAATAATTCATTAGTCGATAACTGCCATTCAAACGGAAAAACCGCAGGGAAACAATCTGTCGGCGGAATAGTCGGATACAACAGCGGCGAAACGACCAACAGCAGTTCTGCAGGCGCAGTATATGGTAAAGGCGGTAAATTTTACGGCGGTTTTGTCGGCGGAAACGACCAAGGCAAAATCTCAAACAGTTCTTCGTCTGCCTCTCTCGGCGGAAGAGGAATGTTTTTCGGCAGTTTTGTCGGCGGAAATGACGGTAAAATCTCCAATTCCTATTCGACAGGCGAAGTTAATGCAAGAGGGATGTTCAGCGGTGGCTTTGTTGGCGCAAATACACGAAACGGCACAGTTATTGACAGCGGTAAAAGATAACCAAAAAACCAAGCGCAATAAATGGAGAAAATACTCAGCGGCATCGTTCTTCGATACACACATTTCGGTGAAACAAGCGCAATTCTGAATGTTTTAACAAAAGACAGCGGAATTTCGTCTGTTTTGCTTCACGGAGTAAAAAAGCACGGCGGAAATTATGGTATCGGTGCAATGGTTGAGTGGCAAATTTCCAAGCGATATTTTGAAAACGGCGGATTGGCGCGAACTTCCAAATACGACATAACAAACAATTTTTCATTTAACGGAAACGTCGAAAAAGTCGCGCTTCGAGACTGCGCCGTCGAACTTATTTTGCAAGTTGTTCCACAAGAACACAGCGACAGCCGCGAACTGTTTTCTTTGCTCGAAAAATATCTTAAATATTTAGAAAAAAGTGATTGCGACGTATTTTTTGCGTTTTGGCTTTTTTGCGTTCGGCTTGCACAGTTTTTGGGCTACAAAATCAATTTTGAGACCTGTATTGACTGCGAAAGCGGCTTGAATTTTTCTTTTTTGTCGCAAGAAAACGGCGGATTTTTGTGCGATAACTGCCATACAAAACCGAATTGGAATGGGGAAATACTGAAAATTTTGTCGAAAGGCAGTGCAAATATTAGCGAAACAATGCAAAATTTCTCCAAAAAAGAAAAGATTTTTGTGTGCGAACAGTTAATTTCGTATATTCAGTTTCATTGCGGGAAAAAAGAAAAGCCGCTAAATTCGTTTGAGTTTTTTTGCAAGTATGCGAGTGGATTTTAGGTAAAAAGTCGTTGCCTTTAAAGTGTTTTTTTCACCGATTTCTTACTGCGCTACAATTATTGCTACAACGTATAAATCCTATGTCGTCATAAATAAGAACTCGAACCCAACCCGTGCCTTCGCAACAACTGCACGTTGTTTCAGTGTAGCAACAGGCAAGTAAAAGCAACGAGAATAAGAAAATTAGGGCTTTTTTCATAACTTAAGCAAACGCATAGTTTATAATTCGCTCATTTTTTGACTTCTTTTGCCATAAAGGCAAAGGAATAACATCGTTTTCCTCTTCCAGCCATTCAATAGAAGCGCCAACAACATTTTCGATTTCTGCGAGTGCTTTTTCTTTTGTTTCACCGTGAGCAGACAAAGACGGAAACTCTGCACAACAAGCAATATATGCGTTGTCTTCCTGAGACCATACAATCAGATAACTATATTTTTTCACATCGTCAAAACTCATAAATACCCTCCGTTTTCCAGTTTCTTTATCGCTTCTATTACCGCTTTTACTTGATAAGGTTTAGCGGTATTTCCGTATTTTTGAATGTTTATTCTTGGGTCGCCTTGCCAAGGTGTTTTAAAAATATGATGGCTTCCTCTAATCCTCGGCTCTCCAAAATACTTTTTGCACACATTCAATAAGTCGATAAATTTAATATTTTTAGAATTTTGCCAATTTCTGTCTTCTTTTTTGTAATCCATAATTACCTTTTTGCTAAAACCATAATGTCAATGTCAGATATTTTCATTTTTTTTCTCCATTTTCAACGGGACGCTCTCTGATTACCATCTCACACCTATCGCTATATCGAAATGATGTAATTTCAACATTGTCAAAAGTAAAAACTCGCCTAACAATCTCTGTAGTAAATCGACTTTCTACCCAGCCCTCATTTCCGTTTTCTGTGCGAACTCTATACCAGCCATTTGCTTCCTCAACTACTCTCATATTTTGCCCACTTGCAATAATTTCAATCGAATTTTCGATTTCTTTACGAACTGTATCCGCGAAAACAAATAGATCGTCATTCGCTGATGCAAAAAATTGTCTGGCAAATGACGTACTTGCAAATAAAAAAACTGCAATAAGACACAAAATTACAAACTTCATAAACCCTCCTCTTTTTACCTTGAAATATACATTTTGTCAACACTGCAAAGCAAAACCAAGCAAAAATAGGCGAAGATTGTTCTTCGCCAAAAAAAATTCGCAAAAACATAAATTGTTTGCCGGACAAAACGTATTTTCTCCTCAAAAAGAAAAAAACACGGAGAATCTAAAGTGAAAACACTTATTTTTGCCATCTTATTTGCCTTTTCTGCCTTGACGATTTTTTCGTCCTGCACATTTGACCCTTTTAACAGAGGAGGAGGAGGAGGAGGCGGACGAGATGATTTGAGATACTGTCGCCCCGAAACGGTTGGTAATATTCGGCTTTGGGATAATACTTTGGGGCGATACGATATGGCTACCATTTGGAGTCCCGTTGAGGGAGCAAATTCATATAATTTATATTTTTCGGGAAGATTGTGGCATAATACAAGCGACACTTTTTCTATTTTTCGCGGATTAAATCCGTCAATTCGATATTCGCTCGAAATTTCTGCCGTAAACGATTGTGGAGAAAGTGCCGAGCGGGCGTTTTTAAGTTTTTGTCTGCGCCCAAGCCCTTTTTGGAATGTTTTTGCCGAATTCAGCAACGGCTTGCCCAAAATATCGTGGGACACAACAGGCATAACGCATTCCGACATAATAAGGACATTTAATATATATCGCTCTCAAAATGCTACCGACTTTACGCTCATCGGAACGACCCGCGAATTGTTTTTTATAGACACGACTTTTTCGGATTACGAGGTCAGTATTTACTCTGTATCGGCTTATACATATTGCATAGAAAACGAAAGAATAACACATGTAAATTGCTCTGCTTTAAATAGCGCTCCGAATATAATATCGGCACAAGGAGAAAGCGAATTGTCTATCAGTATATCGTGGAACAGTGTTAAGGGAGCATCACAGTATCGCGTACTTAGATCTGAACATATTGAGGGACCATACAGAGATTTTTCGACTACTCGCGATACATCGTTTTGGAGTTTTGGCAGCACCGCTTATTACAAAATTATCGCTGAAAATGCCTGCACCCTAAAAGAATCCGAAGCGGTTTTCATAAGAACTCTCCCTCGTGGGCACAACTCATTTTTATAGAATAAGCACTATATGTGCAGACGGGTTAGAAAGTTCGTTATCCTTATCTTTTGCGAGTATTCCCGACAAATAAACGCTGTAGCCGTGATCGTCTTTGCACTTACAAATCCGCAAAACCTACCAAAGCCACTTTATATTATATTTTTGAATATTATTATCAGCCGTGATAATTGACATTTTCTCAGAAATTGCCGTAGAAATCAATAATCTGTCAAACGGGTCTCTATGAAGCAACTCTAAATTTTGAAGCGTAGGTATATAATCTTTTTCTACATTGAGCCATTTGAAACCGTTGTGTTCAACCATTTTGTAAAACTCTGCTATTCCACCATCGAGGCGAAATTTTCCGATGTTTATTTTAATAGCAAGTTCCCAAGCCGAAGCAATGCTTACATACATTGTGTTTTTAGAGGATAATATTTCTTTTTTTGCCTTATCTGTTAGTAAATCAGGATTACTCGTAAGCCATAAAACTATATGTGTGTCAAGGATGTATTTCAATTACATATACTCCTTAAAATCTTCAAGCGGTTCGTCGAAATCATCTGACATCCAAACTTTTCCCTCCCAACCGCCGAGTTTTGCACAGTTTTTTCTTCGCTGGGCACTAATTAACTTGCTTCTTACAACAGAACGACTACACATAACCTGTTGCAAAAGCATATTCACTGCCGAAGAAATATCAAGACCGAGATTAGAAAAAAAATCTTCCGCCCTGTTTTTCAGCATATCGTCAATTTGAATGTTAATTGTTGCCATATTTTCCTCTTTTCTAAAAAAGAAATAAAAACCATAAAACAAAAATACTATTTTCCGACACTGCAAAGCAATATTAAACAAAAAATAGGCGAAGATTGCTCTTCGCCTATTGTAAAATCTGCTTCAAAAGGTTTAATTTGTTTTCTTAAAACAAAATACTAACGCCAAGATTAGTGTTTAATCCTATTGTATTCCTTTCTGTCCTATTAGGGTTGCGACTATCTCCTTCTACACGATATTCTTCTCGCTTCATATTAAAGAAACTAAATCCAAAATTCAGCGCAATCCAATCGCGATAAATCATTATGTCGTTGCCAAGCGAATGCTCTCTGAATTTTGTATTCTCTCCCCAGTGATTCATGGATAAATCTTCCCTACTTCTTTCTGACAACCCTGCAAAAGACAACGAATAAATGAGACGATATTGTAATTTTAAATTTTCTCTGATAGCCCATTCATACCCTAATCTTGGAGATAAATTAAATTCGGGCATTCGCGCAAATATCACTCGCTCCCAAACTATAGAACTTCCTGACACATCCGGTTTCATATGTCTCACAGTTGTAACGCCTAATCCTATTCCGGTGCCGACAATCACGTGATTGATAAATTCAAAATGAGACTCAAAACTAATACTGCGCCTAATAAACGGACACATATAATCATCTATTCCGGTTGTATAATAATAACCAAGATATGACTCATAACCGCCTAATCCGAATTCAAGTCCGAAATCAAAGAAGTTTTGTCTTCGTGAGTAATTCATCGTAAATGTTGCATCATCATTATCGCGCTTAATGCCGATACCGAATCGGTTATAATTGCCGAAGCCTTTATTGTCGCTTGCAGGTTTCGGCTCTCTGACCGGTCGCGCTTGCGCGGGTGGAGGTGGTGGCGGCGTTTGCACAGGTGGCGGCGCAGTAAACACATCTTCCGTGCCGTCGCTGTATATAATCCGCAATACGTCTGCTCTCCTTACGGAATGCAAAGCCTCTCTTTCGCCGACCCTGAACTCAATTTCATTGTCGGAAATCCTCGTAATTCTCGCGTTTTCTCTAATTGAGCCATCGCGCATTACAATTCTGTCTGCAAAACAAGGTAAGACAAAAAAAGTCAAACCAAAACACAAAACTTTGAGTAATTTACCCATAACACAACCTAACCCTTCCGCCGTTTTCGGCTAAATAAAAAATGTTAATTTTTTTTGACAGAAACAGATTAAAGGTCTGCGCTGCCGAACTATTATCGTTCGCCAAAACTTACAATAGACCTAGTTGACTTTACATTATCATACTACCAACCCAGCGCAGGCAGCACAGACGTGTGCGCACGCTTGGGTTGGCAATTTGGACTAATTGCGCATAATAACAAAAAAAATCTTCGTGCGTTTCCACTACGAAGACAACAGCCGATTTCGGCTATTGTAAGTTTTGGCAGAATAAATATAATTTATGCCGCTATGCGAAATAGGTAAGTTTGGAAAAAGTAGGAGAATTTTGTGTTTTTTGTGAAAAAATAAAAAAGCGGACATTTCTGCCCGCTCTTTTATTTATAGTTGCGTAAAATTTGTAAACCACGGCTGAAAGCCGCTCAAATCGCCCGCACGGCAAGTGCTTACATCATTCCACCCATACCGCCCATTCCGCCGCCCATTGGCATTGCGGGAGCGTCTTTGCTTGGAATATCGCTTACAAGCGCTTCGGTTGTAAGGATAAGTCCTGCTATTGACGCCGCGTTTTCGAGTGCGGTTCTGGTCACTTTTACAGGGTCGATAACGCCAGCCTCGTAAAGGTTTTCAAACTTATCGGTGTATGCGTTGTAGCCGAAATCGCCTTTGCCTTCTTTGATTTTGTTCACGATTACGCTTGCTTCCTGACCTGCGTTTGCAACAATTTGACGAAGCGGCTCTTCGATTGCCTTGCGGACAATTTCTACACCTAATTTTTGGTCGTCGTTTTCTACTTTTACGCCGTCGAGTGCGTGTGCAACTCTGATGAACGCAACGCCGCCACCGGGAACAATTCCCTCTTCTACAGCGGCTCTTGTCGCGTGAAGCGCGTCTTCTACTCTTGCTTTTTTCTCTTTCATTTCGACTTCGGTAGCCGCGCCGATTTTAAGAACTGCTACGCCGCCCGCAAGTTTTGCAAGACGTTCTTGCAATTTTTCGCGGTCGTAATCCGAAGATGTGTCTTCGATTTGCTTGCGAATTTGTCCGACTCTCGCCTGAATGTCTTTGCTGTCGCCCGCACCTTCAATAATGGTGGTGTTTTCTTTTTCAACGGTAATGCGTTTTGCTTTTCCGAGCATATCCAAAGTTGTGTTTTCGAGTTTGTAGCCCGCTTCTTCGCTGATTACCGTGCCACCTGTTAGGATTGCGATGTCTTCCAACATTGCTTTTCTGCGGTCGCCGAAGCCCGGCGCCTTAACCGCGCAGATTTTGAGTGTGCCGCGCAAACGGTTTACCACCAAAGTTGCCAATGCCTCGCCGTCGATGTCTTCCGAAATAATCAAAAGCTGGCGACCTTGCTGGCTTACTTTTTCCAAAATCGGCAAAATATCTTTCATTGTGCTGATTTTTTTGTCGTGGATAAGAATGAGTGCGTCATCCATAACCGCCTCTTGCGCGTCCACGTCCGTAATGAAATATGCCGACAAATATCCGCGGTCAAACTGCATTCCTTCCACAACGTCCAAGGTAGTATCGATTGATTTTGCTTCTTCGACTGTGATAACGCCGTCGTTGCCTACTTTTTCCATTGCTTGAGCGAGCAAATCGCCGATTTCTTGGTCGTTGTTCGCCGAAATTGAGCCGACTTGCGCAACTTCCTTTTTGCCATCGATTTTTTTGGAAAGCGCCTTAAGTTCCGCAATAAGCGCTCTTACCGCCTTATCGATACCGCGTTTTAAGTCCATAGGATTTGCACCTGCCGTTACGTTTTTAATACCGACTTTTGCGATTGCCTGCGCCAAAACGGTTGCCGTAGTTGTTCCGTCGCCCACGCCGTCGGAGGTTTTCGACGCGACTTCTTTAACGAGTTGCGCACCCATATTTTCGTATTTATCTTCGAGTTCGATTTCTTTTGCTACCGAAACACCATCTTTGGTTACAGTCGGCGCTCCGAAACTTTTGTCCAAAACCACATTTCTGCCTTTGGGTCCCAATGTTGCTTTTACCGCGTTTGCGAGAATATCCACTCCGTTAAGAAGTTTTTCGCGAGCGTCTGCTCCCAATACAATCTGCTTTGCTGCCATTTTTTGGTCTTCCTTTCTTTTTGTTTTGTTTGTTTTCTGAAAATTAGTTAATTACCGCCAAAACGTCGTTTTCTTTCATTATCATATACTTTTTACCTTCAAAAGTAATTTCCGTTCCCGAATACTTTCCGTAAAGGACTTTGTCCCCTGCTTTGAGCGTAAGTTTAACTTCCGCAGTGCCGTCGCCGACAGCGATTACTACGCCTTGCTGAGGTTTTTCTTGTGCGTTGTCGGGGATAATAATTCCGCCTGCGGTTTTTGTTTCCGCCTCAAGCGCTTCAATCAGCACTCTTTCACCAATCGGTTTGATAGCCATAAAATACTCCTTCTTTTGTTAATTTTTTTTGTTTTTGTTTAGCCTTTTCTCAACCTTTTCGGTTGGAGTCCGCAGAGGATTAGCAAATGCCGTGCCAACCCGTTTTTTGTTTCATTTTGCGACCAAAATACTATTTGCCGAGTGCCGAAAGGGTGTTTTGTGGTTTTATTTTGAAACAGTGTTGCGAAATGAGAAATGCGGCAACTACGCACTTTGCCTAACTTTCATTGTATTTCCCTTAATCGCTTATTTCAAAACAAAACTTTCTCTCACAATTCGAAAATCCGAAACCAAACTATCCACAAAAATCGCCTTTATTATATCGCTCGGACGATATTTTTGATTTACAGCTATATTGAACGAAATTTCGTTTTCATTTGCCGTAAGTCCTTGAATTTCTTGAGGGATAATCGCAATTTTTACGTCTTGTTCTTTTTTTCTGGTTTCAATTTCTATAACTTTCTGTGAATTAAACTGATTAACAGCTGTTTTTATGCAAATATCCGAATTTATTTTTTCTACTTTCCAATTTGTTTGTGTTATCATTTGCTCTATCGACGGTGATTTTAAGTCGATGGTTTCTTGCGACAAAAACTCTACCCCTTGCGGCAAAAGAGAATTGATTTTTTCTATATTTATTGGCTCTTGACTGCAAACAACAACATCGCACATTTCGTTTTCGCCGATTGCGCCCAAAGGCAGAGGCGGTCCGAACGAAATTTTCGGGCGACTGCGAAAGCCCTCCGAAAATGCCAAAGGCATTTTTGCGGCGACAAACGCTCTTGTTATGCAATCCATAAGATTTCTGTGCGACATAAAACGCGCGCGACCTGTTTTTGAATAGAAAAGGCGGATTTTATTTCGCATAATCTCCTCTTTCTCATTGCAGTTATCTTCTGTAGGGGCGGGGTTTGCCCGCCCTGTTGTTCGTTCGATTTTGCGCGCATTGGGCGGGCAAACCCCGCCCCTACAAAATCCTGTTGAATACTGCATTTTCAGCGTTTTTTTGCAAACTCCACACCCATTACACCCATCTCGACAATCCTTTGTCGTCTCTTGCGAAAGTGATTTTTCTCTTTCTTCTCGCAAAAATTTTTCGCTTACGCCTGTCGAAATTATACTCCACGGAAGCGGCTCGTTTATATCTATTTTTTGCGTGTATTTTTCTAAGTTTATTCCGCATTTTTCGGCGCATTTTTTCCATAAATCAATCGATAAATTGCCGCTCCAGCCCTCGAATTTTGCGCCGTTCAAAAAAAGTTCGTATAAAAACGCCGAAAGTTCTCGGTCGCCTCTTGCTAAAACGCCTTCGCAGAAAGAAATTTCAACTTGGCGATAATCGACTTTGACATTTTTCACCTTTGAGAACGTATGTTTTACTTTTAAGCATCTTTGCAGTAAAATTTGGGGAGCGACCGCCTCTTCCCACTGAAAAGGAGTGTGCGGCTTGGGCGAAAACGGCGAAAGCGATACGCTTACCGTGCATCTTTTTGTATGCGAATACACGATTTTTGCGCATTCGTCGATTAAGTTTATCATTTCGTCGATGTCTTCGTCGGTTTCGCTTGGCAGTCCGACCATAAAATAGAGTTTTATTGTGTTTCGTTTTTGTTTTGCCAAGATTTCTATTGTTTCAATTATTTTTTCGCGGGAAAAGTCCTTGTTTATTACGTTTCTCAGGCGTTGGCTTCCCGCTTCGGGGGCGATTGTAATGGACGACGACTGCGAAATTTCGTTGAGAAGCGACTGTGTTTTTTCGTCCATTGCGTCTATTCTTGTTGAGGGAATGCCGATTTTTTTGCCGCTTGCCTCAGTTTTTAACTCGCACAAAAGCGGAAAAAACTGCGAAAAATCCGCCGCGGAAAGCGATAAAAGTCCGATTTCGTCCCAGCCCGTATCGTTAATTCCGTTTTTTATTTGCGATAAAATTTCGTCGCAGTTTCTTTCGCGCACGGGGCGATAATGAAAGCCCGCCGCGCAAAATCTGCACCCTCTTGTACAACCGCGAGAAATTTCGACCGCCATTCGGCTATGGACTATATCGACAATCGGGACTATATTTTTTTCAGGGATAAATTCTTGCCTAAAATTTGTGATTTTCGCGAATTGCACGGGCTTTTCAAAGATTGCGACGGTGTGCGCGCCCGTTTTTTTTGTCTCATAATTTTGCGGAATGTACGCGCTCGGAATTTTGGAGATTTGTGCCAAAGTTTCTTTTCTGCTTAAGTTTTTTTCTTTGCAATTTTGCAAAATTTTGCAAAATTCAACAATGGCTTCCTCGCCGTCGCCTGCAAAAATTACGTCGAAAAAATCTGCAATCGGCTCGGGATTTGCCAAAACTATCCCGCCTGCTATAATTATCGACTCGTCGTCTTTTCTGTCTTTTGCAAAAACGGGAATTTTTGAAAGCGCAAGCATAGATAAAACATTGGTATATTGAAGTTCGTAAGATAGTGTAAACGCCAGAAAATCAAAGGACTTAAGCGGTAAAAAGCGTTCGAGCGAATATAGAGGTATATTGCTTTCGCGCATAATTTTTTCGGCGTCAAACCAAGGCATATATGTTCGCTCCATTGCCCAATTCGGGTTGGAATTTACGATTTCGTATAAAATTTGACTGCCGTAGTGCGACATTCCTATATCGTAAAGATCGGGAAAACACAAAACGCCGTTTAGTTTTGCGTTATGCTTAATTGTCGTATTTAGTTCGCCGCCTGTGTATCTTCCGGGTTTTTCTACAAAGGTAAATAGTTTAGTTTCCAAACACTTATACAAATCTGTCATTAATTTTCTCTCTGCCTTTCCAAGAATGCCGGTTTTGCATTCCTGCTTCTGTTTTCCCGCTAAAATACGTTTTGCCGACTTGAAAAATTGCAAAAAAACACGATTTTTCCGAAAACCAATGTAGGAATAACATATTTTATTACAAAGGACGATAAACTTTAGGAGCAAGTTATGGTAAAAGAAAGAATGCGACCGACTTCATTGTATAAAGAAGAGGTGTTTTCTCGTGAAAATTTTGCGAGAAGTTTTGTTGCATCTTACGACCAAGCGCTCAAAATGATGCAAGGAAAACAGCCACGTTCAAAAACATCCTTTCGCGAAAAACTTAATACTTGGCAAAAATTGGCAGAGGAAGACAATGACGAATAATAACGACATAGTGTTGTTTGAGGTCGATTCTACAGATGAGTTCGACAAAAAAACGGAAAGATTTGTTCGCAAAAAGAAGTTTCGCAAACTTCCTAAACAACTTGCTGAACTGAACGATGATTTAGAGCAAGGTAAATTTGAGGGAACTCGTTTAAGAAGCTTAGAACACCCGCTTAAGCACGATGTATATAAACTTCGCTTGCCGAACGAAGATACCAACGAGGGAAAATCGAACGGTTATCGCGTAATTTACGCAGTTATGATGGAGAAAAAATTAGTTTTGTTAGTTGCCATTTACTACAAGAAAGAGCAAGAAGACGTTTCTGATAATTTTGTCGACGGCTTAATAGAAGGATACTTGTTTGCTCAAGACGATTAATTTTTTACGAAATCCAACGAGAAATTCTACAAGAAAAATCGATTTTTCACACAAAATCACCAAAAACACAATAACCCGCCACTCCACCAAAAACAAATAGTATTTTATATCAGAAAAAAACCGTACAAATAAAAAAAACGAGGAGAAAAGAATGCAAATTGCACAAAAATGTCAAAATCCCTTGACAACAGCGAGAGGTCGAAATTACTCTCTCTCTCTCTCTCTCTCTCTCTCTCTCTCTCTCTCTCTCTCTTAAACTCAAGTATATAATCAGGCGTTTTTTATATATACTTAAAAGTATATATAATCCTGTCTCCTCTTCGGCGCAGAAAAACTTTGCGTTCGTAAGCTTGTTGCGTTTAGGCAAAACCGAAAAATTCTCGGCTATTTGGGACGTTGCGTTCTTTAAGCATAAAGTGTTAAATTCTATTAACTTTTTAGAGGGGGTTTCATTATGAAACGATTATTGGTGTTTTTTGCCTTAATGGCAGGTATTGTATTCTGGGCGGGATGCTCGGATGACGGCAAAGGTGGCGACGACAGCGGCGATGACAAAAACAACGGCGCTCACCCCAACTTCAGCATTACTGCGGCAGTTTTAGGAACGTGGAACGGAACGGGGAACTACACAGGACAAACATTGACCTTTGCTACTGCTACGGGAATTACCGGAACGGGCGCTATCGGAGAGTGGTTTGCAATGTTGATTGACCCCGAGAATCTCGCCGAAGTCACCAACTGGGTGATTACGGTCGCTAACGGCGCGGTTCGCATTACTTTGGACGGTGAATCGTTTACTTTTATGGAGTATTCGATTGCCAACGATGTTATTACTCTCAGATTAGCTCTGGATGGAGAGAATGAAGTAATCTTCGTCGGTCAAAAAGGCGCCGGAAATGACGACCCGGGCGACGATAATCCGGGCAACAACAATGCTCTCAGAGCGGGATTACACCAAGGCGCGCCGTCGGGATTAACTCCTGCGAGCGTTCCGCTTGCCGATGTTGCGGCAAATAACCTCAAAGAAGCGTTTATGTATGCCGAAATGATGAGCGGAACATTCACATTGGTTATAGACAGAGACGTTTCGGCAAGCGAACTTGCGCTTATGGGCGAAAGCGGCAGGATAACTATGACCATTATCGGTTCGGGCGGAAATCGCACTATCCAACTTGCCGCCGCGGAACTTCCGGGCGTAGAAAATCGTCTTTTCAGTATAATGGACAGAAGTGTTTCGCTCACAATCGGAAATAATATTACCCTCAAAGGCGCTTCGTCAATCGGACCCTTGGTAAACGTTATGGACGGCGGAACTTTTATTATGGAAGACGGTTCTAAAATTACCGGACATACTAATACCGCTTCCGAACAACACCATTTGATAGGAACCGTTTCGGTAAGATATACTAACTCCGTATTTATTATGAGAGGCGGAGAAATTACGGGAAATATCGACCAAGAGGCGGCAGTGCGAATAGGCGGAGCGACGTCTGAAGGTTTTGGCTCTTTCCGTATGGAAGGCGGTATAATACACGGCAATTCTCTCAGAGACGAAAACCCAATGGACGTTTTCTTAACTACTGCTCAAGTAAATTTCACTCATACGGGCGGCTTTATCGCATTTGGCAGACGTGGCGGCACCGGTGGCGGTTCTATAGCGGTTCCGACTAATTTAACGGTAGAAGTCGTAAGTGAAGCGACTGAGACCATCGGAACAATCGTCAGATTGACGTTTACAACTGTTCCGGGAGCGTCGGGCTATGCAATGTATATTCGCAGAACCGACGGCACTTATGCTATGATGGCAAGAAGAATGGTTGATGTACCGGGGCTGAACATAAGCGGAACGACCGCAAACTTTACCGCAAGCGAAGGCATAAGCGCAACAGAAGCACGATATATCAGAGTTGCGGCATTAAGCGGCAGCGCAACAGATTTTAGCAGCCTTATCTTCGGAAGAATGTCGGATGCAGTTCTGTTTACCCCTGCCGGTGCCGGTGGCGGCGGTGGTGGCGGCGATGTTCAGCGCGACAGCAGATTGATTACCGCTCCTAATCAGGCGTGGATAAACGAACACAATTCCGGACACGTCTTAAGAGCCGACGGAACAATGTTTTCGGTTTGGAATTTGGGAAGCGGCTGGCAAATAATGCCTATGACCGAAACGACATGGCATACGACCGGAAACAATACCATAGTTTCAGGATTGGGCAGCGAAATGCCTTATAGCATTACGGGCGCCAACACAAAAACAGTGGAAGTTAATTTCCCCGGCAACAATGTTGTGTTTACCAGAACTACAAACTCAGCATTTGCAGGACTTTAAAAAAACAGAGCCAAGGCAGTTATGCCTTGGCTCTTAAAAAAACAAACTGTGATTTTTTAATCTGCTTGAAAAATCGTATCCATATCAAAGCAGAAAACAATTTTGCCTTAATCACTCTCCGACAAATCCTTGCAACACCGAAAACCAACGGGGTTATGCCGATTTTGAGGGTGATAACTAAATCGGAAATTACTGCAGTTTGAGGATTGTCCGCTTTCCCAGAAGCCGCCCATTACTTTGAAAAATCTGTTGTTTTGCGGGGCGCGGGTGTTTGTCCATTCGGATAGATTTCCGCTCATATCGAAAACCGCGTACCAACTGCGGCAGGCGCTTGCTTCGCCGCTTCTGCGGAAGGTTGTGTCTTGGGTTATGCAAGCCCAACTTAAATAATTGTTGCCGTAGGGGAAACGCCAATTATACGGACCGTTGCAAGCCGCCGTCCATTCTTCGGCAGTGCAGAGACGTTTGCCGACGGAGGCGCATAAGTCGCGCGCTTGCAGGTGCGATACCAAATTCATCGGTAAAACGCCGCGTTCGTTGGGCCACATATATTGGTCTATGCAGAATTGCGGGTCGGCGCTTTGTATGAGAGCCATATTCGGCGGACAAAAACGCTGTACTTGCCTTTCTCCGAACGCGTAAACTATTTTTTGCTCGGTGAAAACATTGCCGCACTCATCGACGGCGCGGAAAAAAAGGTCGGTGTTTTGCGAAATCAAAATGTCTTCGCCGCCCCAACGACGAAAATCTGCCTCGCGCGAACGCTTATAATAAACGTTGGCGGGGCGGCTCATAGAAAAACTTACTCTTATCGGCTCAAAATGCAAGCCGCCCGACGGTTCGGGATAGACCCAAAGCGGCGATAAATCTCTGCAATTTTGGGCTGTTAACGCCGCTTTTTCTTCTTCGCGCGCTCGGCGTAAACTGTCGGCAAAACGCGTTAAATCGTCAATATTGGTAAATTGGCGGAAATTTTCGCAATTTGCGGGGTCTTCTTTGCAAAGGGCTTCGATAAGTTTTTGCAAATTATCGGCAATCTCTCTTTCGCGCGCTTTTTTCTTCGCCGCCGCTTGCGCGCTGTCTAAAAAACGTCTTTCGTCAGCGGCAATTTGGGCTTCCAAAAGAGCGGCTTGTCGCAAGCTGTCTTCTAATGTTGCGGCTTGCAACTTAAGTAAACTGTCGGACATTTCCTGCTCTCTGCTTGCTCGCAAACTGTCGGCAAAACGCGATAAGTCGTCGATGTTGGCGAAATTGCGAAATTCTTCACAGTTTTGCGGGGCTTCTTCGCAAAAAATGGTTATCATATCTTGCAGGCGACGACGAGTTTCCTCGCATCCCTGATTTTGCAAAGCCGCGAGGCGCTGAGCTTCTAACGCTTGTTCCCGCAAATCGAACATTCTTTGACGTTCCCATCCGAATTCAATGAAAAGGCGCACCAAAACAAGAAGCAAAAAAAGGATTATTGCTATTATTGCGTTTTTTTTCCACTTTTTTTGTTTTTCTTTTTCGCTATCGACGTTTTTTGTTTCTTCTTTTTCCAAAATTTTCCCTCCAAATCTCCGATAATTTCACGATATAGTAGTTTAACTTATTGTAGGCGTATTGAATGCGCTCTAAGAAACCGTAATCTCGTGGAATAGAGCGTATGCGGTGCGCCTATGATAAGGTAAACTGCTATAAAATAATTTTTGCGCTTGCTCCAAAACAAAAAAGTATTGCCGAAACCTCGACAATACTTAATTTTTTTACACAAACAGTCCAAATCTGCGTTTGATTACGCAATGCAACTATAACATTTCGTCAATTACGTTTTCGACTATAGCGTCCACCTTATCGTCAATCGAATATGTTCCGTTTTCGATTTGCGGTTTGATTTCCGCAATTCTTTCGGCGCGCACGTCTGCATAATTTTCTACTATTTTTTTGAGCGCGACGATATTCACATCGTTAGACGACCCCGCAGAACCCAAATTGCTCAGCGCAACGGAATCTTTAAGGTGTTCGCCATCATTCTTAACTTTAGATTCCCGCGTATTTCGCAAATTCGGCTCGTATGTTGTCGCGAACACATTGCTGTGTACTTGTCCTATTACCGACATAACAAACCTCCTTTTTTCAGCGCCGAAGCACTATCCAACCATCCTGTTATATAGTTCGGCAGGTTGTTAATTTTTCTTTAGAGATTTTTGTGAATTTTAAAAAATTATGTCGTTTTATCCGCAATTTGCCCGCAATCCACTTCTACTATTTCCACATCCGCAACGGAAACGTATCCGTCGCCGTTGTCTGTTCTTACTTTGACCCACAATCTGCCTTCCATACCCAGAATTTCCAGACTGTCGCCGTTGTCAACCTTTCTGTTTTCATCCGTATCCGCATAAGGCTCAATACTCGAATGCACCGTCGCGCCCTGTGGGTTTATTATTACCGCAAAACGTCCGAAGCGCATTGTTTTTCCCATACCGGCAACATTGAGATTCTTTATTTCTCCGTTAAGCGTGCAACCAAACAGCGAGGCGATACAATTATTTCCGATTATAGTTTTACCATTACCGTCAAACGTACCGTTAAAAGGTTTAACTCCCCTTATACCTATCGATACCCAATCTTTTTCTCTGTCAAGTTTAATGTTGTTGGCAAGAACAATGGTTTGACCGTTAAAATGTCTTTCGCCGCTATTAACAATAGTTGCCAACTCTCTCAGCTCGGCTTCCGTTCTTATTGTAATTTTCGGCGCGCTCCAATCAATCCCCTGATTTTTTTGACCGTACCCGACAAAAAACAATACGCTCGCCGCCGCAAACCCCAAAATCCCCAATAACCGTTTTGTCTGCAAATTCATAATGCAATTCCTCCAGAATAGTAAAATAAAGTTAAGACAGAAACAGTTTATAGGATGTTCTGCCCATAATTATAATTTCACTACAAACAACAAGTATGCCTTTGTTAATTTATTAAACAAACATCGGGTACGGCAGAACAACTAAAAGGCGTTCGACCCAATGCTTTGAAAATCGAAAAATTAACATAAAGTACAGGACAAAATCCAAGTACTTGTTGTTTGTAGTGATTGTAAAAATAATATTTGTTTTGGTAGAGATGGGGAGAAATTTCACTTCTGCAGGTGATTTTTTTGTAATTTTGTTGGAATGGCGCCTAAATTGCCCCTGCGCTTAAAATATTTATCGGACATATTTCCCATCTTAATATTCCCGCTTTTTCAAAATTTCCCGCAATTCTCCCCTAACCATAAACGCATATTGTAAAAGAACGCGTTCGCGAAATCACTTGTGTACCAATAAAAAACCACCAAACACAAAATATTCCCGCTCACTACCGAAACAATATAGTATTTTTAATATTAAATAAAGGAGAAAAGGAATTATGAATACAGTAATGCTGAAATCCCGAAGAAGCAATGCCAGAAACCTCGTCATTGAAGAAGTTGAGGATTTTG
>Ga0131853_10009137_pt1 | contig 18111 bp, 18 predicted proteins | sample TergutLab28metaG_FD_92764 | JGI IMG/M metagenome (GOLD analysis project Ga0131853, IMG submission 92764) | Labiotermes labralis P1 segment gut microbial communities from Petit-Saut dam, French Guiana - Lab288 P1 (version 2) (version 2) | ecosystem: Host-associated > Arthropoda: Insects >... | reverse complement strand
GGTCGTTAAACCAGAGGCTGTCGGCTGTTACGACCAGGTATGCCTCCCAAATATTATCGGTATCGTTGGGGACATTATTAAGAGGTATCCGCCCATATTTGCTTATAAAGCCGTCAGACAAGCAAATTCGATATCGGGCAAGCAAGGTTTTATTATTGCTTCCTGCCGCAGGCCAATTGGTGGAATCGGCAGTATTATCGCCATAATTTTCCGCCATTGGGCAGAGGGTTAAAAATTGCATTCGTAATGAATGATCCTGAGTTACAAGCCCGCCGGCGGCACCGGAAGGCCATCTGTCCTCGTCGTACAAATAACAGAGCATACCCCGTTTTATTGCTTCTTCATGACATGTTTGTGCAATTTCCATAAATTCTTCCCCCATATACGGGGTTTTTAGCCCGGCTCGGCTATGCATTATAAAGCCGCCAAGCCCCATTTCTTCGAAGGTTGCGATTTGCCGTAATAGTTCTTCGGCTTCCAATTTGCAATTCCATGCCCAAAAGGGTGCGCCTCTGTATTCGGCGGTTGGGTTTTTGAAAAGGGCAGGGCTTAGCTGTTGCTCGCTGTTTTTTTTGTATAACATACAGGGCTCCTTTGTATAAGTTTAGTAAGTCAAGATTACCTGATTGCGGTATGAAGTCAAACGATTTATATTTTTGGTCACTATATGAAACGTAAGCAAAAAAATGACTAATGCTAATCCCCCTGCGACATGTTACATTAAGTATATTCTATTTAAAGGAGATTTTTATGCTAAAAATAATCGGAGAATCAATCCCCAACATGCCTTGGGAAGAACGCCCGGCAGGCTGTAAGCAAGTCATGTGGCGTTATAGCAAAAACCCTATAATCGACTGGAATCCCACCGCCGATGTAGCCAGGGTGTTTAACAGCGCGGTCGTGCCTTATGGTGATGGCTTTGTTGGAGTTTTTAGAGCCGACCACACGGATATTACAATGCATCTGCATTTTGGCAGAAGCAAGGACGGGCTTAATTGGGAGCTGGACGAGGAAGATATAAAATGGGTAAACGAAGATGGTACCCCATTTCAGCCCAGCTATGGTTATGACCCCCGGCTGACCAAAATCGGTGATGAATACTACATCATGTGGTGTACCGGGTTTGCAATGCAGCCTACAATCGGTCTTGGCAAAACCAAAGATTTTAAGACCTTTATACGTTTAGAAAACGCTTTTCTGCCTTGCAACAGAAACGGTGTGCTTTTCCCGCGTAAAATAAACGGACGCTATGTGTTGCTTAGCCGCCCAAGTGACACGGGGCATACTCCCTTTGGGGATATCTATTTATCCGAAAGCCCTGATCTAAAATTCTGGGGTATGCATCGTAAGGTTATGGGTACCAAGGGGGCATCCTGGCAGGCCTTGAAGATAGGGGCCGGTCCCATTCCGATTGAGACCAGTGAAGGATGGCTGATGATTTATCATGGTGTGGTGTATACATGCAATGGTTTTGTTTACAGCATAGGCAGTGCGATTTTGGATTTGGAGAATCCGTCCAAAGTGCTTTATCGCGCAAGAAATTATCTGCTGACCCCGGAAACATCATACGAAACATCAGGCTTTGTACCCAATGTATGTTTCCCTTGCGCGGCGTTATGCGATGCGCCTACAGGCAGGCTTGCAATTTACTATGGTGCTGCTGACACTTATACAGGGGTAGCTTTTAGCACAGTCCAAGATATAGTTGCATTTACAAAAGAGCGTAATGATCTTCAACCCGGAGATGCCGAAATCGGGCAGAATTAGTCATGGATAAAATCAAATTAAAAGAGCTTGCCTGCGCCGCTATAGACGCAAACAAAGAAGATATAATCCAATTTGGGGAAGCTCGTAAAGCCTGTCCCGAGCTTGGTTATGCCGAATATAAAACGGCCGATGCAATGAAATCCAAGCTGGAAAGCTTAGGGGTTGCTGATATTGGCAAGATTGCCCTTACCGGTCTAAAGGGTTGGATGCGTGGCAGAAACAATAAATCTTCAATTATGGTGTTGGGGGAGATGGATGCTGTAATCTCTCCTCAGCACCCCTTTGCGGATAAGTCCACCGGTGCGGCTCATGCCTGTGGACATGCTGCTCAGCTTGCGGTGCTTGCAGGATGCGCACACGGTATAGGAGCCATAATCACACATCTGGATGGGGATGTATGCTTTGTAGTCGCCTCTGCGGAAGAATTTGTGCAAATAGAAGAACGCCAAGCTCTGCGTAAGGCTGGGAGTATTGCCGCATTGGGTGGCAAGCAGCAGATGATTATTGAGGGTGCTTTTGACGATGTGGATATGGCTATGATGGTTCATGCTCTTACTGATACTCCAGAGCCTACGGTCATAACCGGCGGCACATCCCTTGGATTTATCGGCAAGGAAATACGCTTTATTGGTAAGGAGGCTCATGCGGGGACTGCCCCATGGCAGGGAGTTAATGCGCTTAACGCCGCGAGCCTGGCGATTCAAGCTATTCATGCATTAAGGGAAACCTTCCAGGATGAGGACATGATTCGTGTGCATCCCATAATCACTAAGGGCGGTGATATCGTAAACACTGTCCCCGCCGATGTGCGGATATCCTGCTTTGTACGCGGGTTGACATTTGAAGCCGTTACAAAGGTAAACAAGCAAGTCAACCGTGCGATAAAATGCTGTGCCGAAGCCATAGGTGCTACCGTGGAAATCGAAGATATACCGGGGTATGTGCCTCTTATGCATAATCCCGAAATGGATAGGCTTTTTGCGGCAAACGCAAAAAATACCGTCCCAGATATATGTATCAAGAACGGTATAATATTTGGCGGCAGCACCGATATGGGAGATGTATCGTGGTTGATTCCCTCAATTCACCCGAGGGTTAGCGGATTTACCGGCGCGCTGCATAGCGCGGATTTTGATGTGGCTGACCCGGAGCTCGCGTATATACTGCCTGCAAAGCTTTTGGCTATGACTGTAATTGATTTGCTGGCGGATGGTGCTGATAGTGCCCTGCAAATAAAAAATAATTATCCGCGCAGGGCAAAAGAGGATTATATTAGCACCATGGGTTTTACGTTGAGCTGAATAAATCAGGTGCTTGCTCCGGCTCAATATCTTGTATGCTTGCCTCTATCACAATGACACCGTTGTAGTCATTAAACACGAGTTTATCACCAACTCCCCAGCCTTTGGCTTGCATTATCTCTAGGGGTAAAACAATCCTCCTCAGATCATCAATGGTTCTTTCGCCTAATGTTTTCATGACATTCCTCCTTTTTTATGAAGAAAGGTCAGCAGATGATGAAAATGAAAAAGCGCGTAGGGAGATGGAATTAATGATTCCATCATCACCTACGCGCTGTTATGTATGCGCATACACTAAGAAAAGCTTACCTTTCCGCTTTGACTTGTGTATCAACAAAGCACCACGCCTCCAAGGAGGGGTTCACCTTGAAAAATTGAGGGGAATGTTGTACACTAAGCCTGCTGCGGTGGCAGGTTTATCCTGTGCTTGTAGGCGATGATTGGTGCATCCCTACGAGCCCGTGGAAGTGTTTCGAGCACTTTCACGGTTCCGTGGTTGTTTTATTGCCGCTGACCTTTCTTGTGACTACGATACCATAATTTTCATTGTATTTCAACAGTATTTTTATGTAGTGGTAAAACGAAGCGATTGACCGAGCAAACTAAGGAAATGCTGCAAATAATCGCAAAAAACGAATGATCGCTTTTGGCAAAATCATCAAAACCAAAATCTATAATATAAGAGTTGCTTGTATAAGAAATTGCGATAATGCATTAATTACTATACTCCCGCATCCTCTTCCACACATCTAAAATCATCTGATACCGCCGTGGTGGCATCCCTTTAAATGGCACATTACTTGTGCAAAATATATATCCTCCCCCTGGCTTGCCGTGGGTTAGGCAATATTCCGCGCTTGCTATTACCTCTTCGTCTGTGCCCGTTTGCAGCGCGGCACAGTGTACATTGCCGCATAGGCAGACCTTGTCTCCTACCAGAGCTTTCACTTCCTTTATATCCACTCCTGCCATAGGATCAAGTGAGTGAAGGGCATGGGGGCGGCATTCTACTAATTGATCCAGTATAGGCATAATATTTCCGTCGCAATGCTTGATCATATATAGCCCGGCTTTTTTGCCTTCCTCGATTATCTTAGCCAAATAGGGCTGAATAAACTCCCCAAAATGTGCAGGGGATATAAACGGCCCGGAATTATAGCAGTAATCGCAGCAAAGCAGCCCCACTTCAATCCCGGCATCTGCTAATACCTTATTGTGAACAATTACATCTTCCATCATTTGTTTAGCTTCTCTGTGCAGCTCTTCCGGCTCGTCTGCCATTTTGTAGGCAAATGCGTACATTTCATTACCGTCGGGTAGAGAGAAAGTGCCGTCGGCATGATAGCCCAGCATCCGCCGCCCACCGGTCAGCTCCTTGATTTTCTTAATCAGGAACCCTAGCTCGGGGGTGATTTTCCCGCCCCAGGCGTTACCAATGCCATAAGGCCCTGGCATGATGGCGTAGTCCAAGGTTTCATATACATATGCGAAGCCCTCAGCTAACTTATTTAGCAAGCGTTCTTTTTCGATAATGGATAGCTTGCTAATTTCAGATGGAGATAGCTCTTTTGGGTTTAAGTTTTTGCCATACATTTCTTCCGAAAGCTGAAATTCTAGTTCAAAGGTAGGCACCTGATCCGGTTGCTTTAAGGTGAGGGCAGCAATTGCGCGTTCTTTTGGGGTCATATTATCCTCCTTGAAGGGTTTTTATATATGAAATGGGCATTACGAAAAAATCATACCTTTACTTTCCAAACTGGGCAATCTGCCAGGAGCCCAAGGTCATATGATGAACAACATGTATATAAATGATTCTATTAACCCATACTTTTTATGTTAGAATTGCCATAAGTTATACCTGGTTAGTCATTTTATAAGACGTTTGTGAGGATCCCTATGGTCTATAGCATCTTGCTTGTCAATAGTGAAAAAGCAATGGTAGATGCCCTGCGCGATATATTGGCAAGGCAGGAGAACTTAAATGTTATGACGGCATATGGCACTGCCGAAGCACAGGAGGTATTTAGTAAGAATTCCATTGACCTTGCGGTTATTGATATAAAAAAGGAATCAAGCGCCCCTTCTGATCAGAACAATGATTTAAGCCTGCTTAAAATGATTAAGCAAAATTGGGAGTACTGTCATGTAGTCATTTTCACGGAAGTTTCCGATTTTGAGCCGATATATATGGCAACACGTTTCCCAAAAACCAAATATATCCTTAAAAACGATGGCTTTACCGCGCTTATCAGCCTAATAAATACTACCCTTCAAGAAATACACCAAGATCGTCAGACAGAAATAATCGTGACCCAGGCCAGAAGACAGCTAATGGAAGCCAACGATATTATTAAGAATGACATGTTTTTAAACATGATTCAAGGCGGCGACATAGGAGAATGGGCAAAGAAAATAAAGCTGTCAATTGACAGAGACAAAAACTTTATTCTGGTTTTAGGTGCATGCAAGCAAATCAACAGCGATTTGGATTATGAGGAAAACAGCCATCAAAACCATAAAATCGCAAAAATGGTTTCCCTTTATCTAAGCAGCTATTGCAAATACGAATATTTGATAGACAAGCATGGCAATCTGCTGTACTTCATCCAGCCGGCATATGCAGACGATGTAAACCCACAATTTCTTGCCGCCGTAAAAGTCCATTTGGAAATGGCTCAAGAAAATATTAGTGCTGCCGAAAATGTATCCATTTCATTCATCGTGGACGCAAATGTTTCTTGGGATTCTCTTAAAGAGCAGGTGGGGCGTTGTACTATGCTGTTTTCGGTTTACTATGGCATGGATGATTCACATTTTATTACAGATGCTGACAGCCGTTTTCTTATGGGTATTAATAAAAAAGAAGAGGATGATATCCTCTCCGGTCTACCAGCCAAGATGATTAAAAATGATATCCAAAAATATTTGCAAGCCGGAGATAGAGAGGCTTGCGATAAAGCACTTCTTGGTTTTAAAGAGATTTTGTGTGAGGGCTATTCCATCCATTCATATGAGGCTCAGCTTATTTACCTAAATGCAGCTACAGCCATTCTTTCACATATTCATGCCAATAAATTAGTGTCTCAACTGGCGGCAGAAACCAGCCTGTATAGACTAACTCAAACCTAAACATTCCAAAACTGGGGCGAGGGTTTTGATTACCTTCGTGACCTTTGCGAAACAATTATCAAAAGCCAGAGCAAAGAAAGTTCAACCTACGCCAAAAATCTTGTGGATAGAGTTAAAGGGCATATCCGCAAAAATATCTTTAACCCGGACAATATTACACTACCCTTTATAGCCGACATGGTGCATTTTAATCCTTCATATTTATCTCGGTTGTTCAAAAAAGTTACCAATGTAAGTATTTCTGACTATATCATGGAATGCAAACTAACCCAGGCCAAGCATCTCCTTGCCGATTCCGATACCAAAATACAGGATATAGCTGAGAACCTGGGCTATACATCTCAAAGCAATTTTGCCAGAGTATTTAAAAAAGCAACCGGCATGACACCAAATGATTTCCGCAGCCAAAGTAATTGGAGCGGGCGTGGCGAAAATAAAAATAAGCTCTAATGCGGAGGAATAACATGAATATAAAAGTTGCGCCAATTTTCGTTTCCTTAGACGGATGTAACAAAAACGGCGATGGCAGTATAGACCGTCCCTATCAAACCCTGGATCGCGCTCAATCTGTAGTCGTACCAGGTCAGACAGTGTACTTCAGGGAAGGGGTATACCCCATTGAGCTTACTGACCTTGGTGTAATTTATTCCAAGGGTACAGCTGAGAGCTGGATTACTTTCACAAATTACGAAAATGAAAAGGTCGTATTTGACGGCGGCGGAAGAAGTATGCTTATTTCATCTTTCAACAGTCTGATTACCCTCTACAAAGCCGAATATGTGATAATAGATGGTTTTGAGGTGCGCAACCTTTGGGGGCATGGGATTACCAATTTTGACACGTACAACACTATCGTTCGTAATTGCATGATTCATAACTTCCATGGGCGGGGCTTAGGTGGTCATGGGCAATACAATACTTATGAGTACAATGAAATTTTTCATACCTGTATGGCTAATGAAAACGCGCCGGTTCAAGGTGGGTGGAGCTCTGCTCTTGCAACGATTAATCGCCCTAATTTTCTCCATTCAACCCATATTGTTATGCGTGGCAACAAGGTGTATGAGAGCTGGGGAGAGGGAATCAACGCCTTCCTTGCTAAGCATGTGCTAATGGCTGATAACGAGGCAAGAGACAACTACAGCGTAAATATGTACTGCGACACATCTACCCATGTAATTATGGAGAATAATCTTATAACCTCAAAAAATATAAAATATTATCGTGACGGCAGCCCGGCGGCAGGGATACAAATATCCAACGAGGGCACAAAAACTACCGCCAGAGTAAAGCCGTATCCTTGCGCGGAAGAAATTATTATTCGCAATAATATAATAGACGGTGCTGCCGAGGGTATTGCCTACTGGGAAGATAAGAATAATACCTGGGAAAGCAACACCTATAGAAATCTATCAATCTATGGAAATACGTTTAAAAACATCTGGGATTACGACATCCATGTGAACAGGGTGTCTATGTCCAATGTACCGCCGCCGCAAAATGCAAAAGCTTATGACAATATTCTTTCAGGTGCGGATAAGAGGCTTTTGATTGGCAACCCTGAGGCATGGGAGCTTATAAACAATGTCCCTGGTGGCACATACTAATGATAAAGTTAAAGACGCAACTGTTAATGGTATGCCGCAATCGACGGAGGTTGTCCAATCCGGTGACAGTGTCTGGGTTTGGGTACGCGACCTAACCGGCACTAGCGGAAGCATCCGCGTCGAATGCTGAAGGTATATATATCGTCTCCGGTCAAATGACCGGTGCGGAACAAAACGAAAAAGGAGGATTTTTTAATGAAAAAATTCCTAAGAAGTACACTTGTTGTGTTACTGTTGCTGGCTTTTGCGGCTGCGGCAATGACAGCCTGTAACCGTAACGGTGAGGACGAGCCGGACGAAACAGAAGAGTATGGGTATATAGGAGAAGAGCCTGATCCAGAACCCGAGCCTGATCCGGAACCCGAAGAGGAAGAAGAGGAAGAAGAAGAGGAAGAAGAATTGCCTCCTCCCCCAGCACCGGAAGTTAGCGTTCCTATCGTAAGTGGTTTTGAATCATTAGGCGCATTCAGCTCCTACACAATCGACACTGCAATCGATGGTACAGCTCTTGCTTACAACCATGATGTGCAAATTGGTTGGGATGGCGTAGATACCTTGTTTGTAAGAGCCGTTATCAATCAAGTAGAAGGCTACCAAGAGCATGACCGTGCATCATACATTGATGATTGGTGGGCAGACTGCACATTTGAAGTATTCCTAGTACCCAATGTGCCGGAAGATGAAGCTGCAAACAGAGCAACCGCATGGCAATATGCAACCAATGCCAATAATGTGTTTACCTATGGATTAAGAGGTACAACCCGCGATATTAATCTGTCTCTTGATGGGACAGTATGGACAGTTGAGTGGAGCATTGCTATTGACAATGAAGTACTGTTCTACATCACTCAACGGGGTCATGTATTTGGCAAAATCGCTGCTTCCTTGCAATCCTCCAACGCACTTCTAGGTGTAACCGGTGGTTTCTGGACAGTAGATAACTATGTTCAGTTTAACTTCCAGCAAGCAGAAAGAGCAGCCCTTAGATTCCCAGTGGCAAGCAGTGTTGACGATGTGGACAATTTTAGAGTTAACTACATCACCCACAATGTTGGTGGAGAACGTTCATCTGCCCGTCATCAGGTTATGACAGCATGGAATGGTTCTGACACAGTATTTGTACGCTTTACCATGCATAATCCACATGGCGAAATCGCTCTTGCTCCAGATGCTGATGTTGATGATTGGTGGGCATTCGATACGGCAGAAGTTTTCATGGTGCCATATATCCCAGCCGATGAAGCAACTAACCGCGATACAGCCACACAATGGGCATCAGGCGCAAATTATCTCTTTACCTATGGACTACACGGCGAAACCCGCAGCATCACCCACTCAGGCTTTGACTCAGACACCAACCAATGGTCAGTTGTTTGGGAATTGGCACTGACCGACGAGCTTATCGAAGCCATCAACGCAAACGGTCATGCCTATGGCAAGATCGGCAGTTCCATTAACTCCAATGATGAATGGTTGCTGTTGGGAACAATGGGTGGATTCTGGCCTGTTGAGAACTATCTGACATTCTTCTTTGACTAAACAAATATTATGTTTTAGCTTTTAAAATAGGAGCCGCCTTGCTGAGAGTAGCAGGGCGGTTCTTTTTTATATGCTAGGAAATTACTTCACAATTTCAATTGGCGTGGTCGGAAACAAAAGCACGCTTGCACGTTTTGTTTTGGCATTAATTCGTAAGATGCTTATTATCCCCACTATAATGCATTGAAAAATGCAATTTCATCATGTATATTCGCTTTGTCGTTTCAATTTTAGGAGCTTGTGCAATAACAAAACGCATTTTCCATCGGAGAAAAGGAATCAAAATAGGAGGCTAACATGGTCGTTAAAAAACCATTAACAGTGGGTGAGAAAATTAAACTATTGAGAGAGGCAAAGGGCTTTAACCAAGCAAAGTTAGTCCAGGATTTATGTTCTTCAACTATGTCAATAAGCCGTATAGAGCGGGATATTGCAACATGTAATGATGAAATGTTATCAACAATCAAAAAGACACTAGGAGTCGAAGATGCTCCCCTCTTTGAGCATGAACTAACAGCATACGAAAATAGACTTGTAACACTGTTTAATCTTATAGAAGACTTTAATTATACTGATGCAAGAATCGTACTAGATGCGATGTTTCCAATAATGGAATTACCCTGGGAGCATGATTTATCACTGATGTACAGTTCCCTTGAAGCTTTGTTAAAAGTTATGGAACTTGCGGCAAAAGAGGGCAAACAACAAGGCATAAATTATAGTGAAATCAATATTAATGGGGAAGAAAGCTATCCAAAACATGCCATGCGTAAAGAGGTACTGTTCCTATACAACTACGTCAAAGGTACAATCTATTATTATAGAAATGACAACGAAAATGCCATAAAATATTTAATGAAGTTGTTCGATTATGCCAGCGATGACTTTAAACCGGACACAAAAATACTTACTTATATCGGAACAAGCTATTTATATTTGAATAAACCCTTCAAGGCTACCCTGTGGCTGGAGCGAGCTAAGGCAATATATAGCGGTAGCCGTGCCAGGTATGTAGGGTCAGTTTTAAACCAGATGCTTGGCACTTGCTATACGATAACAGGTGAATACAAGTTGGCTAAGGAGCTACACGAAGAATCACTTGCTCAAGCAACAAGCTTAAACAATAAAATAAATGTTGCGATAGCATTATTGAATTTAGCTGTAGTAAGCGAGGGAATGGGAGACATAAAGGAAAGTTTACGCCTATGCGATCAAGCTCTGCAGTATTTTGATAAGGACGAATCTCCTTTATACTACCTGACTGCTATAGCAAACAAGGTAGGATTTCTGTACAAACTAAAAAAATATGATGAATTTCGAAAACTGTTGAATTATGGCAAATCAATGGCGCATATAGATGAATCCATCGCTATTCAGTTTGAGGCAATGTCGCATTATATGACCCTTAAAAATAACGAATCGACAGATTATTTGGAGAATGTGGCTATTCCACGCTATAGGGCGAGTTTTGATTCCGTAATCGTGGCATTGGAAATATGCAAGCTACTGGAAAATCATTATAAAAGAATTGGGTCTTCCAAAAAAGCCCTAACAATAGCGGCTACAATCAGAGATATCTATGAGGATATGCTTATTGACGGAAGCGCATAATTATAGTGTCAATATAAACCGGGTGTAAAATAGCGAGAAAAAAACATATACAAACATTGATAATCGGGGGGGAGCCGCCCCTACAAAAACCATCATCGTAGGGGCGGCTCCCCTGCAACCACGCACACGGTTTCGTTGCTATGCTCCTTGCATGACGAAGGTTTGCATGATTAATCATAGTAATACTTACAAGACAACTTCTTCATTCTTTATGCTTCAACGAGTTCTCCCATTTCCTTTCCGAGCTTGCCTAGGGCCTTTTTTTCTATTCGAGATACATAACTCCTGGAAATATCAAGCTTTGACGCAATCTCTCTTTGGGTCATTTCATCTGTATCAGCTAAACCATATCTCAGCTCTATTACTGTCTTTTCTCTGCCATGGAGCACCCGCCGCATTACATCATAGAGCCGTCGTATTTGCATTTTTATATTAACCTGGTCATCTACAGTGTCCGCATCATCGGCAATCTTATCCTCCACTCGTACTTCGTTGCCCTCTCTGTCCACTCCGACAATGTCCTGCAAATAAACATCACCGCTGTACTTTTTTGCTGCTCTTATGTGCATTAGGATTTCGTTTGCTATTTAACATTATGTGATGCACCGCAAATCCTCTATTTTAGGGACAAACTGCTATATCACGTGGTTTGTGAAATGCGAACAATTTCAGAATGTGCCTCCGTTTTTGAAAAAATTCGTTTTTATAGAACGAAAAGGGACATTTCTAGCAACATGCTTGCGGCGATGGTCGGGCTTAGCCGTTATGCAATTATGTATTATGAAAACAATCAAACCGAGCCTTTGTTGGAGGATTTGAAAAAGATTGCGGTGGCACTCGATATTGAGGCGGACAAGCTGTATGATGATTATTATAGGTTTTTGGATTATCCTTATGGCGAAAGGATTAAAGAGATTCGCAAAGAGCATGGGCTGTTTCAACACCAGCTTGCGAAAATGCTCGGGTCAGACCGTCGCACTATAGAACGCTGGGAACATGGGCGTGGTGTCATAAAGCGTGCCACATGGGAGAAACTTAAATCTCTTGGGCTTTTGTAGATTCCGCTTTCAGCTCACTATTCCACCGTCATTCCAGTACTCCACTTATCGAAGGTGAAACACTGGAATGACGTAGTAACGACGTAATAGTGACGCAATAAGAAAATTATAGAGGAATGATTACATCAGCACTGCATCGCAGCTACTACACATATTGCTTTTGTGTAGTAGCTGCGATGCAGATTTTAAATAGTCAATTTAGAACAATAAAGACCGCCATATCAAAAGATAACGACGGTCTAAAAGTGAGTCAGTTTTTCAAGACTTTAACTAAGATTATATGCAAATGTTTATGAAGTTTTTGCATATGCTCCATGTTTGCTCGACATATCAGAAATAAGACTGTCTATCAAAGCAGTTTTCTGCCCATCATTATACTTCATTTTTTCCATATACTTAACGGCGGCGACACAATGGAGAGCCGCAATGTCTTTACTGATTTGTTTTAGTATTTTTTCATCTGTTGGATAATAGATGATAGCTTGCTTAAACATACGGCACCTCCTCGCCATATAATTTGTATTCCTAAACGGATTGTCTGTATTCCATAATGAATACTCAAACTAAAGCTGAGGCACCATGCAAATAATGTCCAGCAATAACGCTGATTCGATTGTGACCTAATGCACGAGATGCAATAGCCATGGCTCGCTTGTCGTAAATAATGCCCTTAAGGTCGTCTCGGCAGTGGTATCTCTGACTTTTCGGGACTTCATTGATGGGGCGTGCATGTTGCTCGTAAATAGCCCTACAATAATCCGCTCGATACGAATGAATATCCGCTCGTGATGGAATCTTGCTCCATACAAGCTGACCAGCAGGAGTATTTTTCATCTGCTCTACCACCTTATCGGATAAGATAGGGGCTTCCCGCAATCGTCCGCCTTTTCCTTTAATGCCAACAAGCATATACTTGCCCGTAGATTGGTCATATCCAAGATTTTCGGGCTTCAAGTGTTTGATTTCATGCCGCCGAAGTCCTGTAGATCTGCAAAAATCTACAAACTCTTGATTTCTGCTTTCCGAGAACTTAGTCTTACTTTTGCCACTGTCCTTACATTTGCGGCTGCGGGTAATTCCCGATCTATGCCGAACCTGCGTTGGAGTGAAGTCCATAGTGGAACATCCATACAATTTTGCCAGCGCACAAGCGATTAGCTTTTGCGTGTATGGGCTGTACCCTTCATCAATATGCTTTTGGAGATAGGCATTCACATAGTCGCGTGCGTCAGCGAGAGTGCGAACGCCATGCTCTTCTTTTGCCCACCTTACAAATGCACAAGATTTTGCAAGATAATTTTCATAGGTACTCCATGAAAAAATCCCATCTGAAGCCAATCCTTGCTGTTTGGCAATATGTTTTTGTTCACCAATTCTCAGCTTACTTTTAAGCACATCTTGCACTTGACGTACTAAACTCTTGTTTTTGGGTATATCAAAACCCTCTTTCAATAAATTTGGCGATACACAAAGCTTGATACTTGCGTATTGCAGTTAAAGCTAAGCACGAGCTTTTTACATCTGCCCGATGATGGATGGGTTTTTACTAGGCACCATCGCATATCACTCCGGTAAGCAAGAGCTGACATGACCACAGTTCTTCTCAGGTAGCTTCATTGCTAACCCATTTTGACTCGCCCCTTTCAGCGCAATAAAAAAGAACCGAAAAACAAGCACATCTAGCTTGCTGTCAGTTCCTTTGCATATTTTTATCGTATATTCATGTGTGCAGCAACGCTAAATACATAGTATATGCATAGCACACAAATAACGGATATTCTATTACGCCCACAAAAAAGATGGGGGCATTTGGACACACGTGTAGTGTGTCGTAGCAATTCCAGGCTCAATCGCTCATAAATGTGGTGCGATTGGCAAAAGTATAATCCGAAGTTCCCTTTATAATCCGAAAAAATTATGTGTACATATTATCATGGCGTAAGCATAGAAAACTAGAACACATTAGTACCAAAACTATCATAGGAATTTCAATAGCGAGGGTTTTAACCGTTTATTCTGCATTAAAAATGCTAGAATAACCGTTGAAACCCATTTCGCAGTTGATCTATTTGTGCGGCAAAGCCGCAAAAGCAACAAACCTTTCAAGATAGAGACAGAGGAAACCAAAGCCTCGGCTTAGTTTTAGTGGTTTTGTCAAACCCTGAAGTTCATGGCTTTTGTGGATTAGCTTCTTTTTTGCAATATCATTATAGTTTCTTTGTTGATTGTCTTGAATCCTTGTACGGACGTATCAACATAATTTTTATTTTTGATAATATTCCGACGAAAGTCGTATAGCATATCCATGCCATATAGCTGTGCCAAATCTCTCAAAACTAAATGCAATGGAAACGCAGTCTTATTAACATGCCTATTACCGACTGTAAAAACAAGCAACTTTCCAGGTTTTACAATTGGGCACAAACTCTGTAACACTTCAGAAAAATCCAGAATAAAACTAGCTACTTTTCTTGCTTTATCAGTCATTTTCTCAGCAAGGAGCATGGTCACGAATGCATTAAGATTTGATGATGCTTCAAGTATCCCGCTTTCATTGAGTTGGTCTAATTGATAATTCACACCGCCAAGACTGCACCTGTCAATTCGATTAAGGCTTGCAATGATGTCATTACTAATTGTTTCATGTATATCGCTTAGTGGTATCCAGCGTAGTGGTAGTACAGAATACTGACCATATGTGATTGTAGTTGAGTTATCACCGTATGGTGGTGATGTTATAACCAAATCTATACTATTTTCTACAAAGCTTCGTCGGTCATTGAGTAATTTCTTAGAATCACCGTAGTATAATCGCTCGGTTTCTCTACAGCGAAGGGCTTTGAATTCCAAAACGGAGCGCATATTTATTGATAGCTTTTCTCCAAAGTTCTTAATGCAGTCATATGTCGTTTCCTGTATCATGGATTCAAGTTTAATATGCAGCTTGAAAGTGCTAGTTCTTGCGTTATCAGCTTGCTTAGCGATTTCTGCAAAAGCCACCCAAAAGAACCGCCTATATTTTATTTCTGGCTCTTGAATAATGCACGCTCTTATTATACTCAGGCTGCGAATAATTTCATCAACATACCACTTGTTAATGCCTTCAAAATTATGCAGCATAATGTCTTGTTTTTGTGCAATCTCAATTCTCTGAAGCAGCTGATTACATTTATTATTCAAAGTGGACTTCGCATATTTTTGAGTTTTTGCAAAAACTGCAAGATATGAGAGAGGATTAATATCAATGCCTATTACATTAAGCCCGCGAGTCAATCCCTCAACTAATATAGTTCCAGAACCCATAAATGGATCAAGAACGTTACGAACATCGGAATCGTGTTTCAAAACAAGGTCAAATATCTCGCCTTGCATGTTCGGCACCATTACCGCAGGATACTTAATCATTGAATGCACATGTGAACGCTGATCATTACGTCTAAAATCCCAGTATGCTTCTATATTTTCCTTCGCTCTTAAGTCAGATATTAACTTTGAGGCTTCCACATTCATATCCTCCTTTGCACTTTATTCGTCATGTTAGAATTACTCAGGAAAGCAATTTTTTATAAATTCACAACTAATGTTTTGGCAATATAACTTTCCTTTTGCTTGGTCAACGACTCCGATCTTAGAATAATCGGCATCTTTTATCACACGATGGCAATCTACTAATTGTTGCTTAAACGCATTTTTGTCAGCTTCTTCTATGGGAATACGTGTTGGATCATTATTGTTAAAGTCGTATGACTCAATAAAATCAACCTTATCCCCTGTTAAGCTTTCAAATCCAAGAACATAAACCATAAGCTGATTCTTGATTTGGTCGCGCGACAGTACTTCTGAGCTTGATTTGAAATCAACTATGGTTATTGTGTCATGAAGGCTGTCACGAATTAGGTCTATCCTGCCATCAATAAACAGATATTCATTAATGCTGTAATCTATAGTTTTTTCCGAAAATAATATGTTTGAGAAATTTGCCTGATTATTGATAATATATGTTCGAAGATGCTGGAAAGCCTTCTTTTTCATCGCATCAATCAGAATAGGCGAACCATAAGGCAGATATAGATATCTGTCCGCAATGTCACGAATTACTTGATCCGTGAAGTTACCTATAGCTTGATAATGTTTATGCACATAATCTAGCATATTATGAACAGAACGCCCATAACCCATCCTAATGTTAAGTGGCGAATGAAAACCAAACACATTCAGCATTTCAAATTTAAATGGACAATCAAACAAGTCTTTGAGAAGTGAGAAATTCAAAGTTATAACCTCATCCGTAGAGAATTTCCGCTCTTGAGATTGAGGGTAAATTTCATCCAAAGCTAATGATTGATAAGCATATTGAGAATTTTTCGCTTCAATATAAGGTTGGGCAGATTTTTTATACATTTTGCCATTGCCAAATGGCAGTGGAGAACGTGTCATAAATAAATATTTCTCGCTTCGGGTGATGCCGACATAGAACAGGCGACGATAGCTTTCGTCATCGTTTTCATAATCATTTTCTATTGAGATGATATCATTAAAGATTCCCCATGCGCTTGTACCGCCTGGCTTTTTTAGCGGGAATATAGCGTTTTGGGTAAGGAATGGCAAAAAAACAACAGGGAATTCCAATCCTTTTGACTGATGATATGTCATAATCCGTAGACTTCTAATTGCCTTGAAACTCGGAGAAAGCCAACCTTCTGGGTATATTGATGGAGCATCGTCACGCAAGAAAACTTGGAAAGCTCGCAGCTTATATATGGGTTCCATGTCGAGATAGATTTTTTCAAAGTCATTAATAATTTCTGTGAATTTCCCCCAATTGTATAGAGTTTTCTCGTCAAGGTTGTCTTTTGCTATAAGTGAAGGTCTGCGAAAAGAGTTTTCAAGTTTTCTTGAATGGTATATTCATAAGCATCAGACTTATGAAAAACTGCAATAAAAGCAGCTAGTGCATTTTTAATTTCATCTCGATTTAGAGGTGAAAATGGCACCCATTGTTGAATCAGTTCGTCGTTAATTTGAATTTGTGAGTAGTTGAACGAATTTTTATCATAGGTTTCGATTATTTCAAAAATTACATTAAATGCGTTACAAACTGCCTGAATTTCAGTAGCTTCAAACAACTTTTGTGTACCCTCAACGATAAAATCGATCCCATTACTTTGTAATGCTTGTATAAGTTCTGGGATTTTTTTGACTGAACTTACGAGGATAACCATATCGTCATAGTTCAATCCGTATGATTTACCATCTTTCGTGTACTCAGCACCCATGAGTTGCTGAATCTTTGCAATGATAAAGCTGACTTCTGCTTGGCGGTCATCAAAATCGTAAGCAATAATATCCCCCTGTTTATAGGTTCTGGGTATTATTGCTGTTCATCTGCTTACTAAGGCGACTTTGATTGTTTTGTATCACTTGACGAGCAATATCTGTAATACCGCAACTACTACGAAAATTGATATCTAAGTCTTCCCGCCGAACATTTTGATATCGAGTTTGAAAATCACGAATATATGCGAGATTACTTCCGCGCCAGTGATAAATTGTCTGATCATCATCTCCAACGACACAGAGTAGCACGCCCTTATCATAGAAATATTTTAGAATACGTTCTTGGGCATCGTTTACATCTTGATACTCGTCAACAATCAAATGTTTGACGGTTGATGAAATATAGCTGTCAAAGAAGCCTCGCTCCAGCAAGGATAGTGTTTTTACTATTATAGACGTATAGTCAAATTTGTTTTTGGAATCAAGTACTCCTTCATATTTAGCAACATGTCCCTGTAATGTATCCGACAATCTATCCACGCCGTATTCACGAGCAATATCCAAAAATTGTTTTTAATGAATAATTGGCCCCTTGAAGTTAGGGGTTTACAATGGTGTAATATGCGAGAGGATAAGGGTCTCCTTTTTACGGTTATATTGAACATCGTAGATGCCTATATCTTTACGATGTCGTTTCATAAACAAGCGAGTGTGAACTTCTTCAAGAAGTTCAAAGTTCTTGTAATCGTCACTATAATATTGGAGCAAGTAAAAGCAATACCCGTGAATCGTGCCGACATACATATCGGCAAGTCCTTCGAG
>Ga0131853_10009136_pt1 | contig 18112 bp, 22 predicted proteins | sample TergutLab28metaG_FD_92764 | JGI IMG/M metagenome (GOLD analysis project Ga0131853, IMG submission 92764) | Labiotermes labralis P1 segment gut microbial communities from Petit-Saut dam, French Guiana - Lab288 P1 (version 2) (version 2) | ecosystem: Host-associated > Arthropoda: Insects >... | reverse complement strand
TCCAGCACTTGTGAATCCTTGTTTAATTTGACTGGCAACTGCACCACATTTATTGCACCCAACTTGATTTTCTTTCCCCATGTCATACTATATCACAAAGACAGTGGGTGGGCACTCCTTTTTCTACCTTTTGATTGCGGTTGGTAAAGAGTTGTGCTACACTTGAACATGAATGAATTTACCGTGCCTGAACTGGGCGTGAAAATAAGTTTTCCAAAAGGTTGGGAAGCGATTTACAACAAGGACTTTTTCGTTGATATTTTTGAAATGAACGAAGAGGAGGCAATTGCGACAGATTTGATGCTTGTATACGATGCCGAGGTAGTTGACGATATTCGGTTTATATACCTGTACTCTAACCCACAAGAATATGTAGCCGAAGATGATTATAAAAAAGAATTTGACGAAACTCTTGCGCAACTTCGCAAAGCCTTTGAACAAATTTCTGTAAAAGAACCCAGAAAAACAAAGAATAACTTTCGTATGGACAAAGTTATTGCAAAGCCAAAAAATAGCGGTGATAAAATTTTGTACGTTCAGTATTATGTTTATGTTAATAATTTGTTTATAATGGCATCGACAGAAATCGAGCGGGAAAACGACAATCTCGACAAAACACTTAATGACATAATCGATAATCTAGCAATTGCCCACCCACCTCGACTGTGAAAAGAACAAGAGTACGCATTCGGTGCACTAAAGCCCCGATCCTAGTACAAAAAATTTAACGATAATTACTAGAGCATAAAAGAAAACTAAAAACTAAAAAGTATTGTTTGACAATAACAATGTAATTTGATATACTCTTAAAAGTTGGTTTGTTCTTTAAGTCAATACGCACCCGTAGCTCAATTGGATAGAGTACTCGGCTACGAACCGAGCGGTTATAGGTTCGACTCCTGTCGGGTGCGCCATAAAGACCCCCGAAATTGTCTTATAGCAAACTAAAGCAATTCGGGGGTTTTTGTTGCAAATATAGGGATATTAGGCATAATAAACGCAAAAAGCGCACAAATAAGTCTTTTGACAAAAGTGGTTGCACAACCAAAAGTCGAATTTGAGACTCTTCAAAACGAGTGCAAAAAACGTAATGATTTTATAGGTAAGCACAAAAAGCGCAACGACAGGCGCAAAAAGTGTAATTCAAGCTTTTGATTTTGGAATTGCACTTTTTGCGTTTATTGAGCATACTGTCTTGACTTGAAGTCCCAGTGTTGGTATAATGTATCATGCGCAAATACAATGATCAGGAGTATAAAAGTGTCGGTATCTGTTTCCGTTTTGGCGAAAACTCGGAGAACTTCATCAACAACGTTATACCGCTGATTAAATATCTTGAATCAAACGGAATTGCCGTTACGACACCACAAGCCAAGAGTGTGATAAATCAGAATGAATCATTTTTACTTCTTGAAGGCGAACAAGGGATGGACCCTGCTGTTGTTGAGTATGCTCATGTGGTTAACTGTATTGATGCAGACTTAGTTTTTATGTACAACAAAGATGGGCGAATGGGTAATTCAATGAGGTTTGAACTCGAGAAAATGAATAATGCAGGGCAAGAAATATTTTATGCGGAACCAATGCTAAATCTTAGGGTCAATGGTAGAATTTTAACGCCTCAGGAACTTGTCAAAAAAATACAGTTTCATAATAAGGAAATCGTTCCCATGCTTAAGGCGAGAAATTTTTTTGACAATGACCACCCACCCCAAGAACAAGCCGATATCAAGGGATTTGGGTTGATGTCAGATATCAAGCAATTTCTCGCTGATGACCTTACGCAGCAAGTGAAATAAGCGCATCAAAAAACGCAATAAGTGCAACACAAAGCGCAAAAGCAGATTGACACGTAAAACAAGCCAAGTTATAGTGTAATTACAATGTACAAGCTTGCAAAAGATGAAAAAATTATTAGAGAATATGATTGTAAAGAAGTGTCACGGCTTTTTACTATGGGATTCAAGAAGCGAAAAATAAATTACATCATCAAACGAATAATCAATGCCCCAAGTATAGCGGAGAGAAATGTTATAAACAATGCAAGCGGAATTGCATAACCTAGATTTTTAATCTTGGTTTTTGAAAAATAAATCGCAGAAATGTAAAAGATGGTTTCGGAAGAACCAGCAATAACCGATGCAACACGTGTGATATAACTGTCTGGCCCATGTTGGATTACAATTTGTTCAAAAAGTGCAATAGAGCCACCACCCGAGAATGGTTTAAGAATAATAAATGGAGTAAGTTCATGTGGAATTCCAAGCCATTTAAAAACCGGCCTTGTAAGATTTGCAAGAAAGTCGAGGAGTCCACTCGCAGAAAATAATTGAATCGCAATAAGTATTGTTGCAATAAAAGGCAAGATTTCTACCGTTAACTTGATTGCCTCTTTTGCACCTTTTACAAAGGATTGATATGTATTAACTTTTTTAACAAGTGCATAAACGAATACGAACAAAATAAATATCGGAATTATATAGATGGTCATTTATCCTCCTTTTGCGAGGAAGACTTGTCAGCGTTTGCAGCACTTTTCTTTCGTTCTCTGGCACTCATATACTTTACAATAAGTACACCAAGAATAGTGGTGAGTGTTGACACTATGAACGTAGGTAGGATTATAAACGAAGCATTTTGAGAACCATGTTTTTGTAAAATTCCTATGATTGTGGTAGGAATAAGTTGCATGCTTGTGGCAGATAATATAAAAAGCATTATCATAGGTGACGATGCTCTTTTTTGTTCTGGTTCTGCCATTCTTTCAATTGCTTCAATGGCCGCAGGTGTTGCGGCATTCCCTGCCCCTATCATATTTGCACTTATATTTGTGGCAAGTAAATTATCAACTTCAGGTGGTTGTTTACCGAATAACCAGCGATTAAGCGGCCGCATAATTTTTGCAAGTTTTTCAATAAGCCCAGCATCGGTCGCAACCTGTAACAAACCCATCCAGAATATATAAATGGCCATTAATGTTATAGCAAGCTGCACGCCACTTCCGGCCGCACCGAGAGCGGTTGGAAGAATTGTGTTAGGATTACGAAAAATGAGCATAACGAGAGACGATATAATCATTACCGCAAAGATGATACTCATATACAATTTGTATTCGCCTTTGGGTTGTTTTATTGGTATTCTTTGGACGATATATTTCAAGTTGATAAAAATGATATCTTTATGCTAGAATAAAATTATGGTATTTGAACATACAGAAGAATTCGAGTTCGAGAAAAAGGTTGGTTCATTTTTAATTAATAAAAAATGCCCAAATAGACTTGGAATGTTTTATTTAAAGAGTTGCATTACAAGAGTTTTTGCAAACGCAATTTTGATTGGAAATTTGAATGGAGCATTATATGTAGAGGTTGCAAGAGAATTCAATACCGAAGTTGCAAATGTCGAGCGATGCATAAGAAATATTTGCATGCTTTGGTGGAATGATTCTAAATGTGCAGGACTTTTTCCAGGAAACATAAACAGGCCATCAAACAAAGACCTTATTGTTGTGGTTATGGATGCGGTTAAGAAATGGAAAAGTGGCACAGAAAATATAAGAACTTTGCGAAATTTTGAAGAAGACGAGCATCATATCTCGGTTTATGAACAAGCACTTGGTTAACAATTTTAATCATACGTTAAAGCGAAAGTGTATAATATCGCCATCTTTTACTACGTAATCTTTACCTTCTACCCTGACTTTGCCATTTTCTTTTGCAAGTATAATGTTTCCATACTTTTTAAAATCATCATAAGCAACAATCTCTGCCCTGATAAATCCACGTTCAAAATCGGTATGAATTTTACCGGCGGCCCCAGGTGCCTTTGTACCTATTGGTATTGTCCACGCACGAACTTCGGCTTCGCCTGCGGTCAAATATGATATAAGTCCAAGAAGTTTGTAACTTGCGGATATAAGTGTGTCAAGACCACTTTGATGCATTCCATACATTTGCATAAGTTCGGCTCTGATTTCAATATCATCTTCATTTCCAAGTTCTTCCTCGATTTTTGCACATATTCCTATTATTTGGTTATTTTGTTCGTGGACGAAATCTATTAACTCTCTAAGTGATCCTGCAACATCTGATTCTGTTGATGAAAAAAAACTGTTTATTTCATTCTCAGAAATATTCGCGACGTAAAGCACCGGTTTTAATGTAAGCAGAAAAAAACTTCTGGCAATTTCCCTTTCTTTTTCGGTCTGCATCGCGGTTGATGCAAATTTTTCATTTTCCAAAGCAATCTTGATTTTTTGTAAAAGTTCAAGTTCTTCACCAAGTTTTGAATCGGCTTTTTGACTCTTCATTTGTTTTGACAGTTTATCAATTTGCTTGCCTACGCTTTCAATATCTGAAAGAATAAGTTCAAGTGAAATAGTGTTTATGTCTCTCACAGGGTTTACATCACCATCAACATGGATAATGTCTTGGTTTGCAAAAGTACGAACAACATGAACAATTGCATCAACCTCTCTAATATGTGACAGAAATTTATTACCAAGACCTTCACCCGATGCCGCACCTTTTACAAGGCCTGCGATGTCTACAAATTCAATTGTTGCATTTACAACACTTTTGGCTTTGTAGTGGTCCGCCAAAAAGTCTACCCTTTCGTCTGGAACGGATACTATGCCGACATTGGGTTCGATTGTACAAAAGGGATAATTCGCACTTGGCGCACCTGCCCTTGTAAGTGCGTTGAATAATGTACTTTTGCCTACGTTTGGAAGGCCTACAACTCCGAGTTTCATGTGATATTATATCATACTATTGACAAAATGGGGTGAGTTTGGTATAATTTACGCATATCAATACGAATCAATTAAATAAAAATAAATTTAGGAGTTGATTGTAATGGAAAAGGTAATAGTGAGCAAAATGTTCGTTGTTTATGCACTATTTATCGTGATTGTGTTGATTGTAATGGTTGCAGTTTTCCATGCAGAAGCAGTAAATTTGCAAAACGAAAATGCAAGGTTGCAAAAAGAACTCAACACACAAACACAGCGTGCATATGACATGCAAGCACTCGCAAATATCTTACTTGAAGAAATAAGAGTACTTGAATCAAAACAAGACTAAGCAAAAAAATCGAGTCCTAGTGACTCGATTTTTTAATGGCATAATTGCTTTGATAAAATTTACTTGACATTAAATCAAGATTTGGTGTATAATATATTATTAAAGAGCGTTGGGTGAAAGGGAATGGAAACATTCCTAATCCGTAATTACGGCCCTGGTGGAGTTTCGCTCTTTTTTTAAATTCATTACTTACCTTAGATAGGGTTTCAGTTTTCTTATATCTGATGGTGATATTTTCCAGTTTGGATATCTCTCGCCAAAATTGTCTTTGTGTTGCATTTGTGGATATGGTCGAAAGTATGTTGGTGTCTTGTCGTTTGGATTCGGATTGAACGACAGTTTTACATTTCTAATTCCGTTTGTTATTGATGCGTGAGTTACACTTATGAACTTATACTGTTTTCCGCGAATTTCATAGATTATGGCTGGGTGACCAGTGTTGTTGTTTCTGCGTATATCAAATTTATATTTTCTTCTTTCGTGCATTTGGTATTATATCATGATTTTGTGCAAAAAGAAAAACCCCGTGTCGGGGTTGGTTTCTTTGTTGATGAGTTGTCATTCGCCAAGCCAGTGGTAGAGCCAGAATTCAAGTTCAGCTTCCCTGAATTCTTCAGCGGTCATTTGGTGCAGTTCGCTCCATAGTTCCCATAGATGTTCTGGAAGCATTATACCTCCTTCGCCGAATTCCGCTTGTCGTCCAAGTTCTCTGTACAGTTCAACTATACGAGTTTGTAGTACGATGCGCTCTACTGCGTTAGATTGTGAGTTTCTTTGAGAATTTTCACGATCAATTTCTTGCCATCTTTCCAATCTTTCGATCTGGTTCGATTGAATCATTGTGACTATTGTCAGTCCGCCCATTAACAAGGTTGCCACAATTGCCACAACGAATAGACCTACCTCTGGCGTTTTACTCATGCAAATCAACTCTTTTCTACCCATTTTGGGATTTAATTTTGTCCGGAATTTGTCATCGGATTTAAATGTTTTGTGCCTTTTTGGCTTTGATTTAAAACACTATATTATACTATATTTGGTATGGTTTGCCAAGGGGGTTTTTGGGAAATTTACTTGACATTAAATCAAGATTTGGTGTATAATATATTATTAAAGAGCGTTGGGTGAAAGGGAATGGAAACATTCCTAATCCGTAATTGCGGCTATGTGTAGCTTCGTTCTGTAAAAATGAAAGGCGTCTTCGGGCGTCTTTTATTTTTCGTACTTTTTTAATTTATTTCTGTCTACTTTTAAAGTCTTCCAGTTTTTATAAACATCTTCAAAATTTTGTTTTTTGTCTTTAAATAATATAGGTCTTACGTACGTCACACTTTTGTCGTTTGGATTTAAATTTACACCAAGTTTAATATTCTCTACTCCGTCTACAACTTTTGAATGTGTTACGCTGAAATAATAAAACTGGTGCCCTTGCTTTTTGACAACTATTGCAGGATGACCAGTATTTTTATTTCGTAAAATATCAACTTTGTCGACTTTCTTTCTTCTTTCGTGCATTTGGTATTATACCATATAAATACTTTGACAAAATTGAAAGTTTCGCGTATAATATGGGCAAGTTCAAGGAGGTAGACATGTTAGGAGCATTGAGAAGACAGTTATTGAAATTAATCGAGTGGTCGGATACAAGAAGTGATTTAATTGCGTTCAAATTTCCTATGGAGAGCCGTGCCGAGATTATGAATGGCTCGACGCTTGTTGTAAGAGAAGGTCAGGTTGCTATCTTATGTAAAGACGGTAAGATTGCAGATATTTATGCCCCTGGACGATATCGTCTTGAGACAAAAAATATGCCTATTTTAACAACACTTATGAATTGGCATCATGGTTTCAGAAATCCTTTTGTATGTGATGTTTGGTTTATTAATACCACCATTTTCACAGCACAAAAATGGGGCACCGCAAATCCATTTACTATGAGAGATAAAGAATTTGGTGTGATTCGAATTCGTGGCTTTGGTACATATAACTTTAAAGTTGTTGATCCAAAAATGCTTATGCTGCAGTTACTTGGGTCTAAAGGTGAATTCACAACCGCCAATATTCGTGAAAAATTACGCTCGATCATTACAGGGAATATTTCAAACATCATCGCACAAAGTGGTTACAGTGCAATAGATCTTGCAACAAAACTTGGTGATTTTAATACCGAAGCACAAGAGCGGCTTCAACCAATGTTTAATTCGGTGGGGTTCGAGTTAACTATGCTTATAGTTGAAAATATTTCTTTCCCAGAAGAAGTGGAACGCACAATAGACAGTCGAAGCGGTGTTGGCATTATGTCAGACAAGATGGGTTCATTTGTGGCAATGCAACAGGCAAAAGCAATGCGTGATATGGCGAACAATAATGCGGGTTTTGGTGGTGCGATGATGGGCATGGGAATGATGGGCATGGGAATGGGCGGCGGAATGGCAATGAACCAGATTCAAGACACTAATAAAGGTGGACTTTCACAATCTAACGCCAATATGCAACAGCAACAAATACCACAACAGTCCCCTGCCCCAACAAAATCGTGCATCAAGTGCAATGCGCAAATTGGGCAATCAATGAGGTTTTGTGGTGAATGTGGTACAAATCAAACGGTTGTAAGTACTTGTGCAAAATGCAATAATGAACTTAAGAGTGGTGCCCGCTTTTGCGGACATTGTGGCCAGCCACAATGAAGAACTGCCTAATCTGATTCCTTACGAATGTGTAAATATAAATCAGGTAACAATTGGCATAAATTAAACATAAACTTAAATCAAATTGGCCGTCATTAAATTATAAATGATGGCAATAAATTGTTGAAATCCAGGAGGAAAATAATGTCAGTAATATATGCAACGGCAGAAGGAAAAAAAGACCTTGAAAAAAGACTTGCCGGTCTTATTGAACAGCGTGTGGACATTGCCGCACAAATTAAGGTGGCAAGAGAATTTGGTGACCTTAGAGAAAATGCAGAATATGCGGCGGCAAGAGAAGCCCAAAATAATCTTGAAAGTGAGATTTTACAAATTGAAGCAATGATTCCACAAATCAAGCTTTTCAGTTATGCAAAAGCAGATATAAGCGTGGTTAACCTTGGAACACGGGTCAGCGTTGAAATCGTTGCACGAAAAATGAAAGTGGATTTTGTTGTTACAGGTATTCTAGAGAGCAATATTGAAAATAATTACGTTTCTAATGAAAGCCCAGTTGGCAAAGCACTTTTAGGCAAAAAAGTTGGCGATGTTGTATCTGTAAAGGTGCCTGCGGGTAATATGAGTTACAAGATTTTGGCTATTGGGAATGTGAAGTAGTTTATCTTTGTGATATAATTATTGGAATGAAAAAAATCTTTCTTGCGGACAGTCATACGCATATTTTAGACAGCCGGCTTGTTGAAAGAGCGGATGATATTGCACTAAATTTAAACAACGATGGACTTGCATTTATCGTAGAAATTGGTACAGGAATTGAGGAGAGCAAGCGAAATTTCGAGTTTGCAAAAAGACATGAAAATGTTTATTGCACATTTGGCGTCCATCCACATTATGCAAGTGAATATACGGATGGAATTTATTGTGCACAAGGGATACCGCCAGAAAGTACGGAAAGATATAATAAAGAGTTTCGGGAACTTGTGATAAATCAAGTCACTTTACCCCAGTCAAGAAAGAAAAAAAGCAAAGTTGTTGCCATTGGCGAATGTGGTCTGGATTATCATTATGACAACTGTCCAAGAATTTGTCAAAGAGATGCGTTTGTTTCGCAAATTAAACTGGCACATGAAGTTGGATTGCCACTTGTCATTCACAGCAGAGATGCGTTTGAGGATACCTTTGCAATTTTAAAAGAATACAAACATAATTTACAAAACGGCATTCTATTTCATTGCTATGGTTATGGTGCAGATGAGGCTAGACAATTGATTAATGAATTTAATCCTTATTTTGCTTTTGGCGGTGCGGTCACATTTGTTGATAAAAAGTTTTGTAATGACAAAAAAACTGGACCACTAAACAGCATCACCAAACATATTTGCCAAAACTGCTTGCAAGAAGCCCTTGAAATAATACCACTTGATCGTATTATACTTGAAACCGATTGCCCGTACCTAAGCCCTGTTCCAATGCGTGGTAAAATTAATGAACCCAAGAATTTGAAATATATCGCCGAATTTGTGGCAAGGCATCTGGGGTTAACCTTCGAACACGTTGCATGTTTAACACTTGAGAATACCAAGAGGTTTTTTAGAATTGATGACAATATTGCAGGAACTGGCTCTATATAAAAGCACATAGACTCTCTATTTAAGCCGAGATTCTTGCAGACAGCATTAGTAATAATTCCTAGAATTTTGAAAAAAGTTGTAGAAATCAGTTGACAATTTTGTAAAAATTTTATAGTATATATTAGCGTCTTTTTGAAGATGCTAATGAAATACTAAAGAAACACATTCGAAGTACCAAAGAAACACTTGCCGATTGCACAGATGAAGTACTTGCTTGAATGTACAAACGAAAAACCTTGGCCGAAACACACGAGAAAAATCCCTGCCCTTTACCGTGGTGGGGATTTGTTGTTTTATTTTTTAGTTAAATTAGAGTACAAAAACTGTTGTTTAATGCACAAAAATTGGGTATAATGAATACATACATTTACACAGGAGGATTTTAAAATGGCAAAGCAAAGAGCATACTTGGGGTTGAGTTGGATTGTTTCCCTCATCCTTGCAATTATCCCTATTACAAACATTGTTCTTGGGATTGTAACGCGAGTACAACGCGGGAAAATTGTTGAGGCAATCTTGAACTTTTTCCTTGCATTCGTGTTCTATTGGGTTGACCTCGCTTCGATTATCATCAATAAAGATCTTAAATGGGTTGCGTAACACTTTACTAGTCAATTGTAAAAGTTCGTCTTAGGCGGACTTTTTTTGACAGTCTAAGAATTATACATTCGTGGACATTAAGGAATATATTAATGATTCGCTTAAGCGAACTGGTCTTCTGCTTCAATCATTATACTAGGGTCTGACTCAAACACGTCGTAAGATGCTTTTGTTCCAAAATTTTAGATTTGTGCATAAGTAATTCTATGAAAATAGCATGTTATAGAGCACCCAGAATTTTAAGACCTTTGCTAAGATTTTTTGTAGCAAAAAATCTAGTAGAAAATCGCAAAAGATTAAGAAGACGCAAGCATCAGTAGTGTTATGTGGTTGCTTCAGCATAAAACTTTTAAATTGGCAATCGACTCTGCCTTGTTTTGTGCTTTGTAAACGTGACTTCCAAATACTGCGGTATCTGTACCCACAGACTTGACGATGGGTAAATTATCTGCATTAATTCCTCCGTCCAAAATTATACGGATTTTTGGATAATGTTTTTTCATATAAATTACTTTATCAAGGGCAGATTTGTTAAACGATTGTCCACTTGCACCGCATTTAACAGACATAATTGTTACAACATCACAGTTATTCAGAATTTCTGATTCTATTGATTCAACAGTTGTAGGAAGATCTATTGCGATACCTGCCTGGATATTCATAGATTTAATTTTATTCAAAAGTGCCAAAGTGGTTTGCATGCAAATACCCTGACCGTTTTCTGTATCAAGTGCCTCAATTTGAAAAGTCACACTTCGAAGTGTCCCCCAAACCGCTTTTGCAATATAAGGGTTGATTTTATTTTGTGGGCTAGTTATCATAAGGTGGACATCAACCATGTGTTCGGTGTTTTTTATTGTAAAGTCATATTCTTCCTTTGGAATTGAAATACGCGGAACAAACACACCATCCATGACGTCAAGATGAATCGCTATGTCGGGAATGTCATTTAAATAGGTTACATATTGTTCCAGATTAGACCCAGATGATGGATCAAGTGAAATAGAAATTTCTGTACCATCTTTTATTTTTTTTTGCATGTGTTTTCGTGAAAGTGTATTTAATATCATAAGAAAAGTATAGCCCAGAAATCGAGTGCTGTCCACTTGTCGTTTATTATTCTTCATTTTCAGGCAATAAATTAATTTCGTTATCAATCATACATTGAATATATCCTCTCAGTTCGTGGAATTCATCCGCCAAATTAGATGGGTCATTTATCAAGGGATATTTTTTAGGAAGTCGTGTTAATGTGAAATAATCAATGCGTTTAAGGGAATTTATTATTCCTTTCAATTCTGCCTTATATTCTTTAAGTTCGTCCATTAAGTTAACCTCCTTCTCAACAATCCATATATGCAGTACAATACTATACCACTCCATATGTGGCTTGTCAACTGCTATTTATGTGTAATAATTTTGTAGTGGACACAAATAAAATTTTTGCAGAACGATTCAAAGAATTAAGAAAACAAAGTGGCTTGTCTGCGGTGTTATTAAGTGCAGAACTTGGAACAAGTGATTCTACAATTATTAGATGGGAGAACAATGGTGCTACTCCAATGATCGAGCATTTGGCAAGAATTGCAAAATATTTCAACGTTTCTGCGGATTATTTGCTTGGTTTACAAGATTAGTAACAAAGATGAAAACCAAAAATAGAAGACGAGCTCACACACGCAAACATTAGTTATTCCATTAAGTCCATGTATGTATAATTGTGAAACAAGGTACATTATCCTTGATTTTGATTACCTTTAAGTTGCCCACACGCCGCCATAATTTCATCACCTTTACTTTTGCGAAATGTACATGACACACCCGCTTTGATAAGTGTATCCATGAATCTTTTTGCATCATGCCATGATGGCGGTTTAAGATTGCCGCCTGTTGAATTCAATAGAATGAGATTAACGTGAGATGGAAAACCGCGAACAAGTTGATAAAGTTCGCGTGCATGTTCATGAGAACAATTAACACCATCGATGAGAGAATATTCAAAGATTACCCTTCTGCCTGTTTTTTTAAAATAATAGTGTGCCGAGTCAATTAGTTCTTCAATCTTATATTTTCTTGCCATTGGAATGATCTTTTGTCTGTCAATATCATTAGGTGCATGAAGTGATATACAAAGATTAACACCTGTTTGAAGATCGGCGAATTTGCGGATTCTTGGGGCAAGACCAACGGTTGAAAGCGAGATATTTCGGGTACTTATGTTCATGCCATCTTTATGGTTTATAAGATGAATAAACTTTATTGTGTTGTCAAAGTTATCAAGTGGCTCGCCACTTCCCATAAGTACAATTCGAATCGAACCGGGTCCGGAATTTTTTGACAAAGCGGCTGGTTCAACTATAGATGAAGTTTGTTTGCCTGATTTTGTCAACTTTGAATCTGGGTCATAAGTTTGCGAGTTTTTTGTGGCAAGTATAACTTGCGATAATATTTCGCCACTTGAAAGATTTCGGATAAATCCATTACGACCACTTAGGCAAAATGCACAGTGCATTTTACAGCCAACTTGACTTGAAACACAAACTGTTTGACCATATTCGGCATAAAGCAATACACATTCGATCGTAAGTCCGTCTGAGAGCTCGAGCAAGAACTTGCGTGTGCCATCTTTAGCGGTTTGTTGTTTTATAATTTTTGGTAAACTTGTGTGAAAATCTTGTTTAAGTTTTTCTCTTAATTCTTTTGGGATGTTTGTGATTTCATCAATTGAATATCCACGATGAAGCATTGTAAAAATCTGGCCTGCCCTGTATTTGGGTTGGCCATTCTCATTTAAATAGGTTTTAAGTTCCTCAAGGTAAAGATCATAAATATTTTGTTTCATTGAAGTTCATCCCCCTGTTTAAGTTTTTTTCCATTTAAAAAATCATGGAAACAAAGCACTTTTCCACCACTTGCCTGCAATGCTTGTATGGAAAGTACTGTTTTCTGTCCACATGCGATATGAAAGCCACTTTTATCGGCACAAATAATATGACCTGGAGGATATTCATCAATAATTGATTGCTTGGAAGACAAATCAACATCGCCATCAGAAGTGATCTCTATTGCTTTGTAAACACGTATATTCTCGCCTTTATATGTAAAATAGGCAATTGGCCATGGATTCATGCCACGAATTTGATTGATGATTGCCAAGGCGGTTTTGGTAAAATCTATTTTTCCATTTTGTTTTTCAAGCATTGGAAAATGTGTAGCGAGTGTATTGTCTTGTGGGATGTGTGTGGCGGCACCTTGTTCAATTTGTGTAAGCGCATCTAATAAAACCTGTGCACCAATGACCGAAAGACGTTCAAATAACTCTCCTGCGGTTTCGTCTGGGCCAATATTGGTTTCTTTTACCAAGATAATATCACCGGTATCCATTCCTATATCCGTTTGCATGATTGTCACACCTGTTTTTGTTTCTCCGTTGATGATTGCAGATTGGATTGGACTTGCACCTCTGTATTTCGGCAAAAGACTTGCATGAACGTTAATGACACCAAAAGTACAATAATCAAGTACATTTTGACGCAGCATTTGTCCAAATGCACAGGTTACGATTATGTCAGGTTTATATTTATCAAGAAGATCAAGTTCTTTTGAAATACGCTTGGGTTGCAATACCGGAATTTTATGTTCTAGTGCAAGTTTTTTTACAGGTGAATGAACAAGTTTATCGCTTCTGCCGACCGGTTTATCTGGTTGAGTTACAACGGCAACCACTTTGTGATGCGAATTTACAAGGGCTTCAAGCGATGGCAAGGCAAAACTTGGTGTGCCGAAAAATGCAATTTTCATGTCTTTATTATATCATGTAAAACGGTCTGAAATTGAATGAATTCCCGATTTTTAAGCTCTAGGAATTATACATGCGTGGACATTAAGGAAAAGAATAAAGGTTCGCTTGTGCGAACTGGTCTTCTGCTTCATTCATTTGTTCTAGGACCTAGGCCTATTCATTGCACCATTTGCGTGCTTTTGTTTATGCTTGTTTCGGTGAAATTAAAATCCCTTCCATATGATCAAGTTCGTGTTGGACACAAACGGCGGTGATGCCTTTAAAAGATTGTTCAAATGGTTTTCCATATCTGTCTTGTGCATTGACGATAATTTCATGAAATCGCTTGATGCGAGTTTGGAATTTTGGAATTGATATGCACGCTTCTTCGCCTGTTTTGATTCTGTCACCGTGGACTATTACAGGGTTTACAAGTTCGATTGGTCCTTCTTTGGTAAGTATTATACATGCACGCAAAAGGCGACCGACTTGGACGGCGGCCAGACCTATGCCGTTTGATTTGTTCATTGTTTCTTTCATATCATCAAGTAACTGGTGAAGATGAGAGTCAAATTCGGTTATAGGTTTTGATATTTTATACAAGAACTCGTCCGGATATTTCAGGACCTTTAATGTTGCCATGTTATATTATATCATAGTTCAGCACGCTTGTTTAATGTTGTGAAGTAAATTCTTCAATCGCAGATAAATCTTTTTCACTTATAATTGAATTTTCGACAATCACTTGAAGTCTTTGCCTGAATTGCTCTGAATTTGAGGCAAGTTCGAAAACATCATCACAATAATCGTTATATGTTGTATTAGGTAAAAGTATATCATTTTTAATAAACCTTTTTTGCCGGACCTCATCAATTGGGGAATATTCTTTTAAAAGATATTTTCGCATGTCTTCTGCAATCTGTTCTATGCCTAGGTCTGGCTTTGTGATTAGCGTATATTTATACGATTTTGCAAGTTCAATGTCCAAATCATATTTCACATCTGATGCATGCATAATCATGTCATAAATATTTGGCACGGGGTTATTGGGATATTCTTGGTCAAATTTGCGAAAGGGTGTATCATGTTTTGCGATGGTACTTGCGATTAAATCAATTTGCTCGTCTGTAAAAAATTCTCTAAGTAAATCATAATCTGCATAGACTTTTTCTGCAGACAATCTTGCATGATTTTTCAAATTATATGCGGCTTGCTCGTCGGTATCACTGTTCATGTGATAGCCCGTGTCGTGATAACCAATAATCGCATACACTACATCAATGTCGACTTTTTCTGCTTCACTTCGAATGCTTTTATTAATATAATTTACATTGGTTATCGCACATGCCATTGCATCACGAATATGGCTCATGCCATTGCCGTCTTTTCCCATTGGATGTTTTTCATCGGCAATTTCATAAATAGGGGCTATATTTTCTTTGAAGTGATTGCGAAGTTTTTCATTAACCAATAACCCATTGGATTGGATTGGATTGGATTGGATTGGATTGGATTGGATTGGATTGACCATCTTTCCCTCCTTGTCATTGACATTATTATATAACAATAATAACTTTTTGTCAATCTTCAAGCTCGAACCCTGTGACATCACAGAGTTCATGATTTTTTGAAAATTTTCATTCACACTGTTTTATGAATGTGGTATCTGCACTTATACCCGACCTAAGAGGTTTAACTTAATGATTGCGGATTGATTTCAAGGAAGACTTGGATTTTAGAACTTTTTGGTTGGTGTTCCTTTATGACATTTGATATAAAGTCAAGCATATGTGACTCGATTTGTCGATTGAATCTGGCAAGAATTTGATAGCGAAATTTATTTTGGATTCGTCCAAGAGGTGACTTCATGGCGCCAAGATATATGAAATCGGATGCATGTTCTTTAAGATATGGCGAAATTGCGATTGCAGATGTGTGTGTTTTGCCGTTCATTATTTTTTGAATAAAATCACGAATGGGTTGATCTAGTTCGCCTGTTATAAGAATTCGAATTATACTTGTATAAGGTGGATAATTTGTGGTTTGTCGCATATTAAGTTCTTTTTCAAAGAACTTCTTGTAATCATAGTTTTGGGCGAATTTATAGACATAGTGGTTTGGTTTATAAGTTTGCAGGAAAACTGATGCGGAGAGGTTGTCCGATTTACTTGAAGATGCCCTGCCTGCCCTGCCTGCAACTTGGGTAACAAGTGCGAAGGTGCGTTCGGTGGCACGATAATCACTGAAATGCAGACTTGTATCTGTGTCTATAAGACCCACGATTTCCACATTGGGAAAATCATGGCCTTTGGCAATCATTTGTGTACCTACCAAAATGGAAGGTGTGGTGTTACTGAAATCGCAGAGAATTTGCAAAAGGCTGTCTTTTGTCTTTGTATTATCTGCATCAAGTCGAAAGACTTTTATATTTGGAAATATAGTTTCAAGTTCTTCAGCAAGTTTTTGCGTACCAATTGCCCCGTATTTAAGCATATTTGATGCACATTGTTTACAAGTATTAACCTTTGTGAAACGAGCCGGACAATAGTGGCATTTAAGCAGATTTTCGTCTTTATGCCATACAAGAGATACGTCACAATTTTCACATGTTGCGACCCATCCGCATTGTTTACACATTACATACGAAGAGAAGCCACGACGATTTAGAAAAATCATTGCCTGTTTATTTTGTTCTATTGTTTTGACAAGTGCACTTTGCAGGTCGCGAGAAAATATCGAACCATTTCCACTTCGAATTTCGCTTGTCATATCTACGATTTGGATTTTTGGCATTGGTTGATTCATCGCACGTTTATGAAGTTCTAGAAGTTTGTACTCGGATGAAGTTGCCTTGAAATAACTCTCGATTGAAGGAGTGGCAGAGCCAAGAACAACAGGACAATTATTATACTCTGCCCTTATGCGGGCAATTTCATGCGTAGAAAACCTAGGATTAGATTCAGAAAAGTAACTTGTGTCATGTTCTTCATCTATTATTATTACCCCTAGGTTTTCAAGAGGTGCAAAGATTGCACTTCGGGCACCGATTGCTATTTTCGCATCCCCATTATGAAGCCGCAGCCATTGATCATATTTTTCGGTTTGGCCAAGTCCACTGTGTATCATTGCAATTGTATCACCGAACCTAAGACGAAAGTTTGCAAGCACTTGTGGAGTCAATCCGATTTCAGGCACAAGCATTATTGCGGTTTTACCTTGTTTAAGTAATTGTGTTATCACATTCATATAAACTTCGGTTTTACCACTTCCTGTTACACCGTGCAAAAGAAAAACAGGCTGTTTACCAAAAGGCGACAGGTCATCGCTATGATTTAATACTTCATGTATTACCGCTTGTTGTTCTTTGGTCAATACTATGTTTTTTTCTTGCAGATCCAGTGATTGAAGTTTTTTATTTTCAACAACTCGCGTACGTTTACGTGAACGCACCGTTGCAGGTACGAAAAGACGAAGGACATCGATAAGACGAAGTTTGAACTTTTTACATATACTTGGTGCGATTTGAATAATTTCTGGTTTAAGTGCAATAAATCCGTCTGGAATTTTTTGAACTTCTTTAAGTTTGGATATATCTATTTCGGTATTGTCTTTGATTGACAAAATAAAACCTTCTACTTTTCTTGAACCAAATGGCACAAAAACACGAGAGCCAACTTGTGCCTGAGTATGCAAATTTTTTGGGATAGTATAATCAAAAACAGGGTCATTATTCCCTATAATCGCATCAATCACAACGGTTGCAAACATGATCATGTTTATATTATAGCAATAAAGGTATTGACAAAGCTGTGATAATTTGATATAATCATTATAGATTCAAAAACATGAATTTCATAAATTGTGAGGTCAACTAAGAAAGGATGATGAGTGATGACAACTCATGAACAAAATAACGAGATAAGCATAGCCTTATCGAACCTTGCTGCGGCGATAACAGAAATGAAAACTGTATTTGAAGGTAAAGAACTTAGGGTAATTGTATCTAGTCAAAGAGGATCGTGTTGTTATTTTGAAACATATTCAACAGTAGATGCAATAAAAAATTGTCCTTTGCTTCTAGAAGCAGTACGTAAATACCCTGGTAGTTTTATAAGTGCCTTTGATGGGTATGGGAATGATATTGATGGGTATCTTAATGACGTGAATCGTTGGAAAACTGCTTGATGAGCCAAATAAAGTCGCCTTGATGGCGACTTTTTGTATAGGTCAGTATGAAAATACCGAGATAATAATCCCCCCGTCACGTCGGGGGGATTTTCATATGCGGGCGAAGCCCTTTCAATACCCGTGCATACCCTCAAGGGCTACCCAGTTCCGATGTCGCATCAACGTTGTTATTTTTTCTTC
>Ga0131853_10009135_pt1 | contig 18113 bp, 14 predicted proteins | sample TergutLab28metaG_FD_92764 | JGI IMG/M metagenome (GOLD analysis project Ga0131853, IMG submission 92764) | Labiotermes labralis P1 segment gut microbial communities from Petit-Saut dam, French Guiana - Lab288 P1 (version 2) (version 2) | ecosystem: Host-associated > Arthropoda: Insects >... | reverse complement strand
CGGGGACGTCGACGCCCTCGATGGGCCGGAACGTGGTCAGTTCCTCGGCGTCCAGGACGGTGATGCCCTGCTGCTTGCCGAGCGCGGTGCGGGCCATCGCCTCCTCGCCCGGAATCCCCGACGGGACGAGGATGAACGGGATGTGGTCCTCGTGCCTGACCACCTCGGCGTCGGGGCGGGCGGCTACGGCGTCGCGGAGTGGGGCGAGTTTGTCGCGAAAGTCGGCCTCGGTCGACCCGGCGAGGGCGGGATAGCCGAGGGCGACGAAGTGGTCGAGTTGACGGTCGAATTCTGCGGGCGCAGCGGTCACGGTGGTCCTTTCGGCGGCGGTGGAGGGTCCAACGCGCACGCGACGTCGTTGGTTCCCCGCTGCGCGAGAAAAGCTGCCATACTCCGGCCAAGGTCGCCGCGCCGGACGCGGCGGGTTCGAAAGTGGTGAGTGCCATGGCCACCCCGGCCGCTGTCGATGCACGAGGTTCGCGCACGGTGCCGACACGTCGACGAGCGATCCTCGACGTCTTCCTCCTGGCCTTGAACGTCCCAGGCGCCCTGGACGTCTCGGCGGACGGATCGGAACTGCCCTCCGGACCGCTGGCCGAGTTCGCCCCGTTCCTGCCCGCGTCGAGTGCCGATCCCGTGAGCACGCCGCTGCCGCTCCGCCTGAGCGCGGTGCGGGGCATCTCCGATCACGCCGGGGGCGAACTTGTTCTCGGAAGATATTCTGCGGCAATACATGTCGGGAGCCGAACTGGATGCCTGTCGTTGTGGACCGTGCCGGGGCACGGGACGGTGCTCGCGTGCGAGGCGTTGGTGGCCTCGCCGAGTGAGGGTTTCGTCGACTGGCGCACCGCCGAGATCGGCTCCACGGTCGACCGCTTTCTCGCACCGTTCGGATTCACCGTCGAGGCCCGGTTGCGCGACGTCTTCCCGGACCTCGACACCGCGATCCCGAACCTCCCGCTGTCCGAACTGCTCGCCGGTTCCGGGCCCCAACGGGCGGCGGCGGGGCTGGCGATCGAGGTGAGTGGCGACGGCGGTGACCGTGTCCGGCAGCGGGTGGACGGCGGCGGAACCGACGCCACGGGATGGAGTTGGGAGCGCATCGCACTGGTCGATCGGCCCGCCCGGGCCGGCGCGGGCATCGCCGTCCGAGAGGATGCCGGCGCGATCCTGTTCGACCTCGACGCAACCACCGCGGACCACGACCACGGCGTGTTCGGGGTGGGCGAGATGATCCGGGCCCTCGTGCCGTGGGTGGCGGTCCGGGCGCGGCACGCCGCGGACTACCGGTTGGTGCTCGATCATCTGCGGGACCATGACGTCCTCGAGGACGGCCGCCTGCTCGCCGCGCTCGACGACGTCGCGGCCGTGCAGGCGCGGCGCATGGAGCGGGTCCTGCTGGTCACCGAGGCACGCCACGACGGTGTGTCGCTGCCGCGGATGGCGCCTGCGCAACTGCGGACGGTGTTGGTGCGACGGTTGTCGGCGGAGATGACGGCGCTCGACGCGGAACTGGGGGAGGCGACGCGGGTGATCGAGCGGGCACTGCTGCGCAGCGCCGAGCGTCGAGGACAGCGGCATTCGCGGATCGCCCAGGCGTGGTCGGTGGCGGCCGGCGTCATCGGCGTCGTCGCGGTGTTCGCCGCGCTGGCCGCGGTGCCGGCGGTGGACCAGCCGACCATGTTCGGGCACTGGCTCGAGGCGTTGGCGGCCACCATCGCCATCGCTGCCGGCGTGGTCGTCGTGATGGTCCTCTGGCGTCGCCCTTCGGGCCGTAGGCCGCGGATGGCGCCTGCGGCGTCCGGCCGGATGGCAGGATCGGGGCATGGCACTCACGTTGAATCTCGTCGGTGACCCCGAGGCGGACGCCCTGCTGGCGTCGGACCCGCTCGCGCTGTTGATCGGCATGCTCCTCGACCAACAGGTGCCGATGGAGACCGCCTTCGCCGGCCCGAAGAAGCTCGACGATCGGCTCGGCGGGCTCGACGTCCACAAGGTCGCGGAGATGAACCCGGACGACTTCATCGCGGTGTGCGCGCAGCCGCCGGCGGTGCACCGGTTCCCGAAGTCGATGGGGGAGCGGATCCAGTCGCTGTGCGCGTACATCGCCGAGCACTACGACGGCGACACCGCCGCGATCTGGACGTCGGGCGACCCGGACGGCAAGGAGGTGCTCAAGCGCCTCAAGGCGCTGCCCGGGTACGGCGACCAGAAGGCGCGAATCTTCCTGGCGCTCTTGGGGAAGCAGATCGGTGTGCAGCCTGCCGGGTGGCGCGAGGCGGCCGGGTCGTACGGCGACGAGGGCTCCCGCCGGTCCATTGCCGACGTCGTCGACCGGCAGACGCTCCTCGAGGTGCGCGAGTTCAAGCAGGCCGCCAAGGCCGCGGCGAAGGCGGCGAAGGGGAAGTAGGCCCACCGCGGCCGCCCTCACATCGGACTCGGAGGCGACGGATTCCATGGCACACGTGCAACGTTTCGACCACGTCGGTATCACCGTCGAGGACCTCGAGGCGGCGACGGCGTTCTTCGTCGGGCTGGGTCTCGAAGTGGAGGGCACCGGGTCCGTGGAGGGTGAGTTCGTGGAGACCGTCTGCGGCATCCCCGGCGCGCACTGCAACATCGTGATGCTGCGGTCGCCCGGCGGCGGGTCCCGGCTGGAACTCTCGGCATTTGTCAGCCCCGACCATCTGCCCGGATCGCCGACAGCGATGGCCAACGAGCTCGGGCTGCGCAACGTGTCCTTCGAGGTCGGAGACCTCCAGGCGGCCGTCGACGCGGTCGCAGCAGACGGGTACGAACTCGTCGGCGGCATCGGCGAGTACGAGAACAGCGTGCGGATGGCCTACGTGCGTGGGCCCGAAGGGATCATCGTGTCCCTGTTCGAGCAGATCGGCTGACGCGCGGGAGGCCAGAGTCCCGAAGGAATGATTCGAATTCCCTTGTCCCGCAGGTTCAGCCCGGAGGCGCGTAGAACTCGAGCGCGATGTTGTCCGGGTCCTCGGGAACGGCAACCCGGACCCGTAACGGGCAGTCTTGATGCCGCCGTGCGCGATGCCGAGTTCGTCGAGCCGGTCGCGCCAGTATTCGAGTTCCCCAGTGGTGCAGGCGAATGCGACCCCTTCCTCCGAAGAACGGTACCGACCAGCCTAGTTGCGGCGCCCCGTTCGGGAAACGGGGCGCCGCTCCCCGGTCAGACGCCGTCGGCCTCGGGTTCCGCCCGCGGCCGCTCGTGCTCCCGCGCGAACAGCCCGGGCGGCGCGCCGTGCGCGAGGACGGCGTGCTCGTAGGCCGACTCGGCGTGCAGCGCAAGGTCAATGCCCGACGTCTCCTGTTCGGCGGTGACGCGGAATCCGATCCAGCGGTCGAGGATCTTGCCGAGGCCGTACGACATCGCGAACGCGTAGAGGCCGACGACGGCCACCGCGAGCGCCTGCTTGCCGAGCTGGACGAGCCCGCCGCCGTACAGCAGCCCCTCGACGCCGCCGGTCATCACCTGCGCGGCGAGCAGACCGATCAGCAGGGTGCCGACGATGCCGCCGACCAGGTGGACGCCGACGACGTCGAGGGCGTCGTCGTAGCCGAAGCGGAACTTCCAGCCCACCGCGAACGAGCACACGGCGCCGGCGACGACACCGACGATCGCGGCGCCGACCATGTTCACCCATCCGCAGGAGGGGGTGATCGCGACCAGTCCGGCGACGACACCCGACGCGGCCCCGAACGTGGTGGGGTGCCCGTCGCGCTTCTGCTCGACGAACAGCCAGCCCAGCAGGCCGGTGCAGCCGGCGACGAGGGTGTTGAGGAACACCGCGGCGGCGGTGCCGTCGGCGGCCATCGCGGAGCCGGCGTTGAAGCCGAACCAGCCGAACCACAGCAACCCGACTCCGAGCAGCACCATCGGCAGGTTGTGCGGGCGCATCGGCTCGTTGCGGAACCCGATGCGCGGACCCAGCACCAGCGCCAGTGCCAGCGCCGACGCGCCGGAGACGATCTCGACCACGAGGCCGCCCGCATAGTCGAGCACGCCGAGCTCGGCGATCCAGCCGTCCGGCCCCCACACCCAGTGCGCGACCGGCACGTAGACCAGCAGCACCCACACCGGCACGAAGACCATCCACGAGGAGAACTTGGCGCGGTCGGCGATCGCGCCGCTGATCAGCGCGGCGGTGAGGATCGCGAACGCCAGCTGGAACGTCGCGAACAGGAACTCGGGCACCGGGCCGTGGGCGGTGTCGGGGGTGATGCCGGCCATGCCGACGTGTTCGAGCCCGCCGATGAGCCCGCCGCCGACGTCGTCGCCGAAGGCCAGGCTGTAGCCGACGAACAGCCACACCACCGTCACCAGCGCGATCGAGACGAAGCTCATCATGATCATGTTCAGCACGCCCTTGGAGCGGACCATGCCGCCGTAGAACAGGGCCAGGCCGGGCGTCATCAGCAACACCAGCGCGGTACTGATCAGCAGCCACGCGGTGGTGGCGGGATCGATCGTCTCGAGCATGTGAACTTCTCCTCACCGGCGGGGTGTCTCCGCACGCGAGAAATGACGATCGCGTCCTGCAGTTTCGGGAGCGGGGCGTGCGTGTTGCGTCTGTGTTTCGGAAATCTCTCGACCCTTGACGCGTGTGCCGCGGGCCGGGTGCGACGCCTGCGGCCAACTGTCGGCTATCGCCGGTAGTCTTTCGCCGTGGCCCTGTACCGGAAATATCGACCAGCTTCGTTCGCGGAGGTGGTGGGTCAGGAGCACGTCACCGAGCCCCTGAGCACCGCACTCGACGCCGGACGCATCAACCACGCCTACCTGTTCTCGGGTCCGCGCGGCTGCGGCAAGACGTCGTCGGCCCGCATCCTGGCGCGCTCGCTCAACTGCGTGCATGGGCCCACGTCGACGCCGTGCGGCGAATGCTCGTCGTGCGTCGCGCTCGGTCCCGGCGGCGCCGGCAACCTCGACGTCATCGAGCTCGACGCCGCCAGCCACGGCGGCGTCGACGACACCCGCGAGCTGCGCGACCGCGCCTTCTACGCGCCCGCCGAGTCGCGGTACCGGGTGTTCATCATCGACGAGGCCCACATGGTCACCACGGCCGGCTTCAACGCGCTCCTCAAGATCGTCGAGGAGCCACCGGAGCACCTGATCTTCATCTTCGCGACCACCGAGCCGGAGAAGGTGCTGCCGACCATCCGGTCCCGCACGCACCACTACCCGTTCCGGCTGCTGGCGCCGTCGACCATGCGTGGGCTGCTCGAGAAGATCTGCGCGCAGGAGCACGTCCCGGTCGAGGACGCGGTGTATCCGCTCGTCATCCGGGCCGGCGGCGGTTCGCCGCGTGACTCGCTGAGTGTGCTCGACCAGCTCCTCGCGGGCGCCGGCGACGAGGGCGTCACGTACGCGCGGGCGCTGGCGCTGCTCGGCGTCACCGACGTCGCGCTCATCGACGAGGCCGTCGACGCGCTCGCCGCGAACGACGGCGCCGGGCTGTTCGGGACCGTCGACAAGGTGATGGACGCCGGGCACGACCCGCGCCGTTTCGCCGTCGACCTGCTCGAGCGCTTGCGGGACCTGATCCTCATGCGCGCCGTGCCCGACGCGGGGGAGCGCGGACTTGTCGACGCCCCGGGCGACGTACTCGACCGGATGCGTGAGGAGGCCGAGCGGATCGGCCCCGCCACCCTCGCCCGCTACGCCGAGCTGATGCACGCCGGTCTCGGCGAGATGCGGGGTGCGACCGCGCCGCGGCTGCTGCTCGAGGTGATGTGCGCCCGAATGCTGCTGCCGTCCGCGACCGACGCGGAATCGGCTGTGCTGCAACGTCTCGAGCGCATCGAGCAGGGTGTCGCAGTGCCATCGGCGCCTGGTGGCGCAGTGCCGTCGGCACCCGGTGCCGCAGCGGCGACGCCACGACAGTCGGCCCCGGCGCCCGCCGTCGAGTCGCCCACGTCGGGCACGGTCTACCAGCGCCCGTCGCAGCGTCGCGCGGCCGAGGCCGCCGCGCCGCCGGAACCCACCCCGCCCGCGCCCGCTCCGGAATCGGTCCCCACTCCGGCGCCTGCTCCGGCGCCTGCTCCGGAGCCGGAACCTGCCCCCACGCCGCAGGCGGAGGCCCCGCGGCCACCCGAACCGGTGGCCGCCCCGCGCCCGGTCGAGGCACCGCGGCCCGTCCCCGAGGCGGCGCCACAGCCGGTCGAGCGCGCACCGGAGCCCGCGCCGGTTCCGCGGCCCGAGCCCGTCCGCGAGCCCGAACCTGTTCGGCAGGTGGAGCCGGAACCCGCTCCGGCGCAGCAGAATCCGTCGTCTCGCCCCGACGCCGCCGGGATCCGCGCGGTGTGGTCGGAGGTGCGCGCCAAGGTTCGCGAGCGCAGCAAGACGGTCGAGGTGATGTTGTCGGGTGCGACGGTGCGGTCCGTCGACGGCGCACGCGTGGTCCTCGGCCACGATTCCGCCCCGCTCGCGAAGCGACTGGTGGAACCCCGCAACAGCGACGTCATCCGGGCCGCCCTGCACGACGTGTTCGGGGGCGACTGGGAAGTCACGTGCGAGCACGGTGCCGCGGCGCCGTCCGCCGCACCGGCACGGGCCCAGCAGGCTCAGGCGAAAGCGCCTGCCGCGCCGCGTTTCTCGCGTCCGAGTCAGGGGCGTGCCGCTGCTGCAGCAGCGGCACCCGCGCCGGCGGCGCCGCGCCCGTCCTCGTCGGACCTCGACGACATCCCGCCGCCCGAGGCGCCCGACTACCCGGACGATCCGGGTCCGCCGCCCGTCGACTACTACGACGCTCCGCCGCCTCCGACCACCCCGGAGGACGAGGAAGAGATGATGGCGGAGGCCGCGGTGCCCGTCGATCAGGCGAGCCGCCGCGATCCCGACGAGATGGCCGGCGAAATGCTCGTCGAGGTCCTGGGAGCGCGGCAGATCGACGGGTAGACCACGACGCGGTCGCTCGCCGCGTGGCTCAGGCTGTCGTCGACGTCCGCCGAGGCGCGTGCACGAGCGCGAAGTCGTGAACGACACGGCCGACACCATCGGCGCCGAGGAGCGGATTCAGGATCGCCCACGTCGGTGCGTCGTGCCGGATCCAGGCATCCCGCTGGAAGTACAGCCGCGTCGTCAGGGTCCGCATACCCGGTGCCTTGACGGTCACGTGCAGGTGCGCCGGTCGCCACGGCTGCCAGCCCTCGTGCGCGATGAACCAACCGGCCGGACCGTCCGTGCGGATCGGGTAGGGCGCGGGTTGAACGGTGGTCAGGGCGAAACGGCCGTCGTCGTCCGCCGTGCACGCGGCGGCCAGCCTCGTGCCGCACCGGACGGTTCCGGCGCCGTCGCTGTGCCGGACGAGGATGGTGGCACCTCCCAGGCCGCGACCGTCGTCGTCGTGCACGCGCCCCTCCAGCGCGAGCGGAGCGCCGACGATCTCCACGGGTGCAGAATCCGCAGGTGGGGTGGTGGCGGGTGCGCGGAACCGAAGCGGAAAGATCACGGGAAGTCCATTCGTTCGATCGGGTTGGGGGACAGGAGGATCAGGCGCTTCGCAGCACCGTGGACGGGGATCTGCCGAACCGGTTGCGGTAGGCCGCCGCGAACCTTCCGGTGTGCGCGAAACCCCAGCGCAGTGCGATTGCGCGGACGGTATCGTCCGGTCCGGCATTCGCCAAGTCTTCGCGGACCCGTCCGAGTCGAACGTCGGCCAGGTACTCGGTCGGGCTCCGTCCCACGTACCGCCGGAAGCCGTCCTGGAGTCGTCGGACGCCGACCCCGGCCCGCTCCGCCATCTCCAGCACGTTCCAGTCGTGTGCCGGATCGTCGTGGATCGCGTCGATGACGCGCTTGACGATCCGCGGCCGCGCCTCGCCCGCGCTCGGTACGTCCTCCGGTATGGCGGCGAGGACGAATCCGGTTGTGACGGCGCTGAGCAACTGTGCGGAGACGAGGTCGTTACGCACCACCGAGGACGGGTCGCGCATCTGCTCCGACATCGAGCGGACGAACCGCAGCCAGCTCGCGCCGGCCGGGGTGGAAAGGTCAAGTTGCAGCGGCAGCTGCGCGCCGGGGCGGCCGAGGGTCCGGCTCATTTCCTGCTCGAGGTAGGTGCGGTCGATGCGCACGCCGAGGATCGCGCACGACGCACCCCAACGCGGGAAGGTCGTGAGGACGTCGGGCGGGCAGATCGTCGCGGTGCCCGGAGCCGACGAGATTTCGTGTCGGCCGGTCACCGATTCGAGCCGACCGGACAGCGGAATGTTCACGGCGAAGGCGTCGGGATGCTCGGAGCTGACGGATACGTCCGCACCCCAATCGATCCGGGAGATTCCGACCGGACCGATTCCGACGTTCTTGAGGGTGACGGACCCGGGACCGGCCGAGGAGAGGGGCACGAGTCGATGCGGGAAGTAGGCCGCCGCGATCTGCGACACCTGCTCCCAGTCGACGGGGCGGATGTCATCCTCGGCCGACTTCCGGCCTCTGTCCGATGGGATGGACATTCGTTCGCTACCTTTCCGCCCCGGCGTCTTCGATCACAGGGCGTACGAGGTAATTGAACCCTTGCCTCGGTTGTCGCACCAGAGGCCTGCCGGTACGTAAAGCGCCTCGGTGCGCAATCCGGATCGACGGTGCGTGCAGCGGACATCGGGGGCGTCCCGACCTGGTCGTCGCGCAACGACGGATGGGACAAACGGTGCGGCGTGAAATAGCGTGTTGGACATGCTTGTTGTGACAACGAACGACATTCCCGGGTGGGAGATCCAGCGCGTGATCGGCGAGGTCTTCGGACTGACCGTCCGGTCCCGGAACATCGGATCGCAGATCGGCGCGGGCCTCAAGTCCCTGGTCGGCGGCGAACTGCAGGGAATGACCAAGAATCTGACCGAGAGCCGCAACGAGGCGATGGGGCGGCTGATCAACGAGGCCGCGCAGCGTGGCGGAAACGTCATTGTCGCAATGCGATTCGAGACGTCCGACCTCGGCGGCAACTGGTCGGAGATCTGTGCCTACGGCACCGCGGCCTACGCGGTGCCCGTCACCGACGCCGCGAGGCAGACCGCGGCGGAACTTGGCTACCGGTAGACGGGGCCGGACCAATCGTCGATCGTCGGTTCAGGCGTACGCGCGGCTGAGTGCTTCACTCGTCCTTGTCCGGCGGTTGCCCGAGGTCCGGCGGCGGCCCGAGGGGGAGTCCCAGCGAGGAGCGCTCGCACGCGCGCCGCAGATCGGTTGACGTGACGATCCCGATCAGGCGACCGCTCGGGTCGACCACCGCCAGGAGGCCGTCGTCCGGACGCAGCGCGGCAGTCGACAGGACCGTCTCGACACGGGTGTCGGGCGGCACCCGTGCGGCATCGGGCAGTGGCCGGGCGAGGTCGGCGACGGGGCCGGTCCGTTCGTGCGTTTTCGTGAGGTCGTGCACCGCGAGCACGCCCACGGGCCGGCCGCTGCTGTCGACCACCGGGAACCTGCGGTGGTGCATGCGCGACACCGTGGCGGCGACGAACGTGCCGATGTCGTCGTCGGTGTGGACGACGGTCGGATCCGACGTCATGATCTGGCGGATCTGCAAGTCCCCCAACTGATGCCGCATCGTTGCGTTCATGAGTTCGACGTTGGCAGCATTCCGCAGGAACCAGCCGAGCAGCATCAGCCACAGACCGCCGATGCTCTGCGTGAACACCGCCTGGACCCCGCCCAGCACGATCAGGGCGAATCCCAGGATCCGCCCGCTACGGGCGGCGCCGGCGGTCGCGGACAGGCGGTCACCCCGGCGCCACCACAGCAGCGCGTGCAGGACCCGGCCACCGTCGAGCGGCGCACCGGGCAGCATGTTGAACACGGCCAGAACGACATTCGCCAACCCGAGCCACGCCAGCGACGTCGTCAGCACCGGGTCGGTGGCATCGGGCAGGACGGCGACGACCAGTAGCGACGCGACGCCGATGGCGAGGCTGGTGAGCGGACCGGCCAGGGTGATGCGTAGTTCCGTGCGCGCGTCCGCGGGCTCACCCGACAGTTCCGACATGCCGCCGAGCAGCCACAGCGTGATCCGGCGGACCGGCACCCCGTCGTGGACGGCGACCACCGAGTGCGCCATTTCGTGCGCCGCGAGCGACAGCATGAACACCACGGCGGCCAGTGCCCCCACCGACCAGTACTCCGTCGTCGACCGTCCCGCATAGGCGCTGGGCAGGACGGAACCGGCCAGCGACGCGGTGATGAGAACCAGGGTCACCAGCAGCGACCAGTGCAGATACAGCCGGATCCCGAACACCCGGCCGATCGGTATCGACCATTTCAGCATCGGCCACCTCGTCCGACTCGCACTCTGCTGTCACCATTCCACCGCTGCCGCGGTCCGGGCGCAAAGGTGCGTGGTCGCGCGCCGATGAACGTCCCGAACGGTCGGGACGCCGGTGCGCCGCGACCGTGCGGGCGCGGGGGACCGGAGCCGGAGGGTGACGGTCAGACTTCCACGGTCGACGTCGTCGGCAGGAAGTGGAAGCCGAAGCCGACGTCCGCGGTGTTGGTGGGGTCCGGTCCCGCGCCGGGTTGGGCGACCTGGACCCGAGGAATGTCGCGCGGTGCGGGCGGCAGCGTCGGGGAGTCATGCCAGTCCGGTTGGGCGGCCTGAAGTTCGAGTGCGATCTCGATGAGCGCTGATTCGTCCCACGGCCGACCGCCGATCTGGACTCCGAACGGTAGGCCGGTGGCCGCGGACCGTCCCGCGGGCGTACAGATCACCGGCGCCCCCGTGAGATTGGCCCACCGGACGTTTCCCGTCACGCCGTCGAAGACCGACACACCCGCTATCTCGACCCGCTTCGCCCCGTCGATTTTCGATCCCGGCACGAGGACGGCGTCGAGCGTGTTGTCGGCGAACATGCGGTTGTACTCGTGCTGGTAGTCCCGACGGTTCTGCGCCGCCGTCATGTAGTCGATGGACGGCACCGCCAGCGATGCCAGGGCAGAGCCGACGACCGCGCGGTTCTCGAATCGGTAGGAGCCCAACCGGTCCCGGAACTGGCTGTGGTAGTTGCCCATCTCGGCCATGTCGCCGGTCAGCATGTCCGGCTCGGTATCCGGCAGCGCGACGTCGACGGTGGTGCCGCCCAGCCGTCGGACGAGGTCGAGGAAGCTGTCGAACAGCACGCCGAGCGCATCGGGCAGTGAGTCGACACTCGACCGGACCACACCGAAACGCTTGCCGGACAACGGCGCTGGTCCGCCCTTCGCGGACAGGGGATAGCCTCCGGACGGTATCGCCGGGCCGACCAACGTGGTCGGGTCGTCCGGGTCCGCACCCGCCATGAAGCCGAGCAGCAGGGAGGCGTCGGCGATGCTGCGCCCCATCGGCCCGGCATGATCGCGGGTCCACGTCAACGGAATGATCCCGCGCGTGCTGCAGCGGCCGAAGGTCGGTTTGATGGACGTGATGCCGCAGGCGCTCGCCGGCAGGCGCAGCGAGCCGCCGGTGTCGGTGCCCGTCGCGAGGGGCACGAACCGGGCGGCGACGACGGCGGCGCTGCCACCGGACGAGCCGCCGGGCGAGAATCCGGTGTTCCACGGGTTGCCGACCTGCTCGGTGGCGACGCCGATGGCGAACTCGTCGGTGTGCGCGTGGCCGAGCAGCACCATCCCCGCGTCGCGCAACCGCCGCCACACGGTGGAGTCGCCGGCCGCGATGTTTCCCTCGAGGACACGACTCGACGCGGTCAGCGGCAGGCCGGACACCGCGTACAGGTCCTTGAGGGCCAACGGGAGTCCGCACACCAGCGGGGCCGGCCCGGCGGTGCGGCGACCCTGCTGGGACAGGCGCTGCGCGGCGGCGTCGGCAGCCTCGTAGGCCATCTCCGGGTAGATCCGGATCCATCCGCCGATCTCGCCGTCGAACGCCGCGCTGCGTTCGATGCAGGCGTCGAGCAGTTCACGCGGGTGCAGTGCGCCCGACTGCAGCAGGCTCGCCGCCTCCACGGCCCCGAGCAGGGCGGGATCCGTGGCGGTGATCGATTCGGGTGCCGGAAGGTTGCCGGGGGTGCTCGTGCGGCGGGGCCGGGCGGCGGCGGTGCTGTTCGTCGCGAGGGCCGCGGCCCCGGCGGCTCCCAGCGTGGCGGCGCCGAGGAATCCCCGTCGTGACATGCCCTGCCTGCGCTCGCTGGTCGCGTCCCTCATCGAATGTCCCTCCCACTGGCGATGCCGGTCCAGATTATCGGTTCGGACCGATCGGACGTTTCGGACACGACCGGAGTTGGAACACCGCTGTGATCGTCTCGGTCACACTGCGGGATCGCTTCGGTCCTTTCCGTCAACTGGAACACGTTCTAAGGTGGGTCGCGCCGAGGTCTGTGCCGGTACGAGCAGTTGTGGCGGCACGCAGACGAGAACAGGAAGGAACACCGTGACCACAGAGGCATTCATTTATGAAGCCATTCGAACCCCACGCGGTCGTGGCAAGAGCAGCGGCTCGCTGCATTCGGTCAAGCCGATCTCGCTGGTCACCGGCCTGATCCAGGAACTGCGTACCCGCTTCCCCGATCTCGACGAGGATCGCATCTCCGACCTGATCCTCGGTGTCGTGAGCCCGCTCGGGGACCAGGGCATGGACATCGCCCGCATCGCCGCCACCGACGCCGGCCTGCCCGACACCGTCGGCGGCGTGCAGATCAACCGCTTCTGCGCCTCCGGCCTCGAGGCCGTGAACATGGCCGCGCAGAAGGTCCGTGCCGGCTGGGACGAGATGGTCATCGCCGGTGGCGTCGAGTCGATGTCGCGCGTGAAGATGGGCTCCGACGGCGGCCCGTGGGTCAACGACCCGGCCACCAACTACGACAACTACGTTGTCCCGCAGGGCATCGGCTCCGACCTGATCGCCTCCATGGAGGGCTTCACGCGCGAGATGGTCGACGCCTACGCGGTGCGCTCGCAGGAGCGCGCGGCCAAGGCGTGGGCCGGTGGCTACTTCGCCAAGTCCGTCGTCCCGGTCAAGGACATCAACGGCATCACGATCCTCGACCACGACGAGCACATGCGCCCCGGCACCACGGTCGAGGACCTGGCCAAGCTGGCCCCCGCCTTCGCCGGCATCGGCGAGATGGGCGGCTTCGACGCCGTCGCGCTGCAGAAGTTCCATTGGGTCGAGAAGATCAACCACGTCCACCACGGCGGCAACAGCTCCGGCATCGTCGACGGTGCCGCGCTGCTGCTCGTGGGTTCGGAAGGCGCAGGGCAGGCAATGGGTCTCACGCCGCGTGCCCGCGTCGTCGCGACCGCCACCTCGGGTGCCGATTCGACGATCATGCTCACCGGCCCGACGCCCGCCACCAAGAAGGTGCTCGCACAGGCCGGCCTGACCATCGACGACATCGACCTGTTCGAGATCAACGAGGCGTTCGCGTCCGTCGTCCTGAAGTTCCAGAAGGACCTGAACATCCCGGACGAGAAGCTCAACGTCAACGGCGGCGCCATCGCCATGGGCCACCCGCTGGGTGCGACCGGCGCGATGATCACAGGAACCATGGTCGACGAGCTCGAGCGCCGCGGCGCCAAGCGGGCCCTGGTCACGCTGTGCATCGGCGGCGGCATGGGCGTGGCCACCATCATCGAGCGCGTCTGACGCTCACCGGACCGAACAGGAGAGACGAGACAGTGAGCGATCAGAACATCATCGCCTGGGAGCAGGACGCCGACGGCATCGTCGTCCTCACGATCGACGACCCGAACCAGGGCGCGAACACCATGAACGACCGGTACATCTCCTCGATGCGGGCCACCGTGGACCGCCTCTACGAGGAGAAGGACTCGATCACCGGTGTGGTGCTGACGTCGGGCAAGAAGACGTTCTTCGCCGGCGGCGACCTCAAGAACATGATCAAGATGGGTCCGGAGGACGCCGAGCAGATCTACACGCACTCGCTGAACCTCAAGGCGGACCTGCGTCGCCTCGAGACCCTCGGCAAGCCCGTCGTCACGTGCATCAACGGTGCGGCCCTCGGCGGCGGCCTGGAGATTGCACTCGCGACCCATCACCGCATCGCGGCCGACGTCAAGGGCGTCAAGATCGGCCTGCCGGAGTCCACGCTGGGCCTGCTGCCCGGTGGCGGCGGCGTTGTCCGCACCGTCCGCATGTTCGGCATCATGACGGCGCTGACCCAGTTCCTGCTCCAGGGCCAGCAGCGCGGCCCGCAGCAGGCCAAGGAAGTCGGCGTCATCGACGACGTCGTCTCCTCGGTCGAGGAGTTGGTGCCCGCCGCGAAGGCGTGGATCAAGGCCAACCCCGAGTCCGGCGTCCAGCCGTGGGATGTCAAGGGCTACAAGATCCCCGGCGGCACCCCCGCCACCCCGGCGTTCGCCGCCAACCTGCCGGCGTTCCCCGCCAACCTGCGCAAGCAGCTCAAGGGCGCCCCGATGGAGGCCCCGCGCGCCATCATGGCCGCGGCGGTCGAGGGCAGCCAGGTGGACGTCGACAACGCGCTGAAGATCGAGTCGCGGTACTTCACGTCGCTGGTCACCGGCCGCGTCGCGAAGAACATGATCCAGGCGTTCTTCTTCGACATGCAGGCCATCGGCTCCGGTGCCTCGCGTCCGAAGGACATCCCCAAGCGTGAGATCAAGAAGGTCGGCGTCCTCGGCGCCGGCATGATGGGCGCCGGCATCGCGTACGTATGCGCCAAGGCCGGAATCCCGGTGGTGCTCAAGGACGTCACGATCGAGGCCGCCGAGAAGGGCAAGGCGTACGCCGAGAAGCTCGAGGCCAAGGCGCTCTCGCGGGGCAAGACCACCGAGGAGAAGTCGGCGGCGCTGCTGTCCCTGATCACGCCGACCGCCGACGCCGCGGACTTCGCCGGTGTCGACTTCGTCGTCGAGGCCGTCTTCGAGTCGCCCGACCTGAAGAAGAAGGTGTTCCAGGAGATCGAGGACGTCGTCGACCCCGACGCGCTGCTGGGATCGAACACCTCGACGCTGCCGATCACCGACCTCGCGACCGGCGTCAAGCGGGCCGAGGACTTCATAGGCATCCACTTCTTCTCGCCGGTCGACAAGATGCCGCTGGTCGAGATCATCCGCGGCGAGAAGACGTCCGACGAGACCCTGGCGCGCGTCTTCGACTTCGTGCAGGCGATCCGCAAGACCCCCATCGTCGTCAACGACTCGCGCGGCTTCTTCACCTCGCGGGTCATCGGCACGTTCGTCAACGAGGCCATCGGCATGGTCGCCGAGGGCATCGAGCCCGCCACCATCGAGCAGGCGGGCATGCAGGCCGGCTACCCGGCGGCGCCGCTGCAGCTGTCGGACGAGCTGAACCTGACGCTGATGCAGAAGATCCGCGCCGAGTCGAAGGCCGCCGCGCTCGCGGAGGGCAAGGAACTTCCGGCCGACCCGGCGGGCGACGTGATCAACTACCTGGTCGAGGGCAACGACCGCAAGGGCCGCCTCGGCGGTGCCGGCTTCTACGACTACGCCGACGGCAAGCGCGTCGGCCTGTGGCAGGGCCTGCGCGATCACTTCAAGTCCGGCTCGGCCACCCCGCCGCTGCAGGATCTGATCGACCGCATGCTGTTCATCGAGGCCATCGAGTCGCAGAAGTGCTTCGACGAGGGCGTCATCACGTCCACCGCCGACGCCAACATCGGCTCGATCATGGGCATCGGCTACCCGGCCTGGACCGGTGGCGTCAGCCAGTTCGTCGCCGGTTACCCGGGCGGCAAGGCCGGCTTCGTCGCGCGCGCCGAGGAACTCGCCGCCAAGTACGGCGAGCGCTTCAATCCGCCGGCGTCGCTGAAGGGCTAGACACAAGGCTCCACCCACGACACCCCCGTCCGGTTCGCCGGGTGGGGGTGTCGTGCATTCGGACACTCCGAATTTCTTACTGCGCACGAGGATTCGCGCCCGTCCAGTGGGAAGAGTGCAGACGGAGAACCCGGGCGAGGCCTAGATTTCACAGTGACGCAGGACACAGGAGAGTGAGGGCATCTTGGCGAACTGGACGCACCACCGCGCGCGGATCAACGGGCTCGACATGCACTACGTGACGGAGGGGGAGGGGCCGCTCGTCGTGCTTCTCCATGGCTTCCCGCACACGTGGTTCAGTTGGCGGCACCAGATCGGTGCGCTGGCCGCCGCGGGATACCAGGTTGTGGCGCCGGACCTGCGAGGGATGGGGCAGACCGACGTTCCGGACCGCCTCGAGGACTACCGCGTCGACAATGTCGTCGCCGACATCTGCGGCCTGCTCGACCACCTCGGTCACGACAGTGCCGTGTTCTCCGGGCTGGACTACGGCCAGTTCATCGCGTACGACATCGCGATCGAGCGCCCGGAGCGGGTGCGAGGTGTGATCGGTCTGCAGAATCCGTTCTATGCGGCCTACGACCGGCTGCCCAGTGAGATCGAACGCGAGCGCGGCCGTGAGCATTTCAACCACATGTCGTACTACCTCGACGACCCCGACGGGGCGCGTGCCGACCTCGACGGGCACCCGCGCGAGATCCTCACGAAGATCTTCCACGTCCTCTCCGGCGACGGCGATTTCATGCAGGTCTGGCAGCATCCGCCGGGCACGACGTACCGGCAGGCGCTGCCGCAGCCACCGGCTCTGCCATGGTCGTGGCTGTCGGAATGGGAGTTGGAGACCTACGTCTCGGAATACTCGCGCTGCGGTTTCGGCGGCGGCATCAACTGGTACCTCGCCGCGGACATGAACTGGACGTACCGGAAGTCGCGCGCCGACAACGTCACTCGCACGCCGTTCTACTTCCTGTGCAGCGCGTCGGACGTCGACCTCATGAACTGGCACGGCGACGACCCGATCGACAAGCTGAAGGAGCATCACGCCGACGTTCGCGCCGTGCGCACGGTGTCGGGTGGCGGCCATCTGCTGGCGATGGAGAACCCGACCGAGGTCAATAAGGTCCTGCTCGAGTTCCTCGCCCATCTGGACGGGGCGTCGTCGACGAACTGACGGCGATCTCCGGACACACGGGCCCCGATCGGATCGGTTCCTTTCGGGGCCCGCGGACGCGTTCGGTTTTGAACTAGCACGGCCGTTCGGATCTCGTCCCGAACGAGGACGTGGACGCCTTCCAGGCGATCACCCGGAACGCCCCAGTTGCCGTCGAGGATCGCGTTCGGCAGATGACCGTGCTCGCGGCGATCGAGGTGGCGCCCGAGGTGTGACCTGGCGTTTCTCGTGAGGCGGGAAAGGGTCTGGGCGGACGCCTGCTCCGGAACTACCTTCTCCCGGGTGTGGCGCGGGGCACGTTCGTCCCGGGTTGCGCCGCGTCGGGCGTTCGGCCGACGCGTCCTCTCAGGAGAACGGAGAATCACCATGCTGGCGTTGACTTTTCCCGAGGGCGCGGCCCTGATCTTCGGTGGCAGCGGTGGGATCGGGCGCGGGGTGGCGCACGAGTTCGCGCGCGCTGGAACGGACGTCGCGGTCTGTTACAACTCCAAGCGTGACGTCGCCGAGGAGACCGTCGCGGAACTGCGTGCCCTCGGGGTGAAGGCGAGTGCGCACCAGGTCGACGTCCGCGACGAGGACGCCGTCACGCGCGTGCTCGACGACGTCGTCGCCGAGCATTCCCGGATCCACACGCTGGTGTGGGGCGCCGGTCCGGTGGTCGACCAGATCACCGTCGCCGAGACCACGCCGGCGCAATACCGACGGTCCGTCGAGATCGAAACGCTGGGGATGTACACCGCCGTACACGCCGTCCTGCCGCACTTCCGTGAGCACGGTGGGGGCTCGATCATCCACCTCGGTTCGGCCGGTGACCACTGGTTCCCGGAGCTCGACGGGCTTTCGGTGATCCCCAAGGCCGCGAACGAGGCACTTGTGCGTGGGATCGCGAAGGAGGAGGGTGTTCACAACGTCCGCGCGAACTCGGTGCTGGTCGGTGTGATCGAGGCCGGTATGTTCCTCGAACTCCAGGCGCAGGGCGTGTTCGACGAGGAATGGACGCGGGAGGTGCACAAGTTGGTTCCGCTGAAGCGGTGGGGCAAGCCCGCGGACATCGGAGCGGCGGCCGTCTTCCTCGCCTCGGAGCAGGCGACCTATATTACGGGGCAGCAGATTTCGGTGTCAGGCGGTTTCGGTGTCTAGCCTGGCGTAGTGAGAGGACGTGGCCGTGCCGCGAAT
>Ga0131853_10009134_pt1 | contig 18113 bp, 10 predicted proteins | sample TergutLab28metaG_FD_92764 | JGI IMG/M metagenome (GOLD analysis project Ga0131853, IMG submission 92764) | Labiotermes labralis P1 segment gut microbial communities from Petit-Saut dam, French Guiana - Lab288 P1 (version 2) (version 2) | ecosystem: Host-associated > Arthropoda: Insects >... | reverse complement strand
TGTCAAAGTTTCAAACTTCTCTGGCCAATATCTCCGTAACCATTGAACTTTGGATATAGGTGTTTTGGGTTATATCGTTATAGTTTGACCTAAGGAACACTCTCCCGAAGTTAGGCCCTTTCCTCCTGGGACACCCTGTATATATCGATATCGGGGTCTCGGCAACTGGTGAGAGTGGTCAGCTTCACACCTAGTCGCCTCATCCCAGGGGCAGCGCCCCCAGCACCCAAGCAGCAAGAGGCTCGGTAGGTCCAACAGCCTCTCTTGGACGCGAAGGTTCATCACAGAATGGAACACTGCGGACTTTGATACTGTGTTCCCTTACTACTTCCATAATTGAAGGTGTTCAATAAAAGTTTTGCCTTATTGTATATCTCGCACCTGTAATTCGCTTATGTGTACACAACTGGGTTAACAAATTACCTGCAAGGGTTTTAGTGATTCTATTCAGTCACTCTAGGAGAATTTCAGAATATCATTGCTGTCTTACGGAACCCTGTATGCCGCATCCATGACGAAATTTCCAACCCATGTCACAAAACATAAATATTTAAAGTTATATCGTTACGTAACTTGAGGGTATAACGCAGGGAAATGTACATCGTAATCCTATAATTTATTCATCTCAAGAACAATCACTATATGAACCAACAGACAAATAAACATAAATTAGGCCGTCGTCGTCGTTGTCGTCGTCGTTGTCGTCGACCTCATCATCATCATAATCATCTTCATCCGTCATGATTCAGGCCTTGATAGACCTGTTTCGGCCTCATCTAATAGTCTCTTCAAAGTTCTTCCAAGTCGTTTTCGTCCATTTGGACTATAATTCAGTATTATTTCTGGCATCAGGTTGTTGTTCGTTCTTGTTACATGTCGTAGCCAAATCAACATGACTTGAAATCAAATCAAATCATAAAGTATGTGGTACAATAAAATGTGTACAGTGTAACACATAGGTTCCCTTCGTTTTCAGGATTTTATTAGACGACTTCTAATATCATATGCTTTATTGTGTGTTGTAACACTATGTTCATGTAATGATGAGGCCGGCACTGAAGAATATTTACACCAAAATCAAACAGTATTAGTGGATCCAGACACATCAGTCAGTGCAAGATATTCCAGGTCCTCGCAAAGACCAAAGTCTGCAAAAACAGCAACAAAGAACCGAGCTACTAAGGCATTTGAACCAAAGAGAAGTAGTGACGATCTTCAGAGTTCTAGTTCTGCAGCAAGAAATACAGCAAAATCTCCGTTGGTACTCAGACTGCTTCAGGAGCAAGAGCCAACGAATATCAACAACCAGCTAGCCTACTCTCCCGTAGCCCAGCTTCACCAAGCCCAGGAACAGGAGACAGTGCATTACCAGCGGGCGCCACAGGAAAATGCTGGCGGCGTCCTGGAATATGCAGAGCCGAAATATGAAACACCAACCCACAAAGAGATTGGGGTACGTAATTGTTTTTATATCCCGTGGTTGCCTCGGGCTGAGTTTCTCTCGTCACTTTATGTCGTCTTAATCGGCACTGTTGGAGATCATAAGATCATCGTTTTCCCTCGACAGGTTGCAGGGTCTTTACTGGCATTTTTGAAGATGATAAGAGAATAATAATGCACAGCAAGAAAGTCCGCTCTTTAAGTTAGAATATTGAGTTAGAGCTCTAGTTTATATTAACAACATATTTTACAGAATTCTAAGATTCCTAGAATAATTAGGTGATATTTTTCCAAGAAGTCTACCAAGTTGCATAGTCCTTGCTCTGTCACTTTATAGCTTAAAATAATGCAGATCTTCATATTAATCGAAGCCCTTAATGAAACGTTAGTAAACGCACGTACAGCAAAAAATTCTGGTGCCTTTAGGAAACTTTTTAATTATCCCCATAACCATAGGTTTATGGAAAATACTAATTTCCCACAAAACAGAGGGGGCACTTCATTCTTGTCTATAGCGCTTCCTTAAAACAGACCTGCTCCGACAGACAATTGTGGATTTGGACTTCAGATCCTCACAAAAACGCTGTTAGATCTCTCAGAATATCCGTTATTTTTGTCCCATTTTAACCTAAATCGAAACATGTGAACAGAGCTCATTGTAAACCCACAATATCTATGTTCATGCGAATCAACTTATTTTTTTCCACTTATTACATACAAATATTGCCCATCCAGAAAAACTAACTGACGCACTTCTAAAATTCGTCATAAAAAAATCGTAAAAAATTAGCAGATACCCTAACATAAGCTGCATTTTGAAAGTAAACTACACATAATTCAAATATAGACTACAACAGTGTAAAAATGGTAATGATATAAAGAGGGGGAAATGTGTAATTAAAGCACTTCACAACCCATCTTAAAGTAAGCTTGCTGGAATATTTACCTTTCGGGGTCTTACAGGGCGCAATTCTAAATGAGTAACGAGCAATAAGAGCATTAATAAGGTATATTCACACCCAATAAAAAACTACAATCTATATAAAAGTTATTCCAAAAATTCTAATCGGCTTGTTCTGTAATTTAGGCTGTTCGGTAACGAACGCACAGCTGTCTATACAGATGATATACCGCTCGAACGGCTAAGGGTTATTAATATAGCAAGAATATAAATGTGCTCTGTGAAGTTGCTTATCACACTTTTTCGTGCATCTCGTCCAAATAAAAATTTCATGAGATCTATAACTCTAATTACTGAACAAGCAGTTATTGAGTATACTACAGTACATGACTATTCTTTTGTACATCGCCCATCTTCTTGAGCTTCTTATACGTAACTTTTCGTAAACTAGACATTTTTCTGTTTTTATGTGTAAGTTTGAAGATATTCACACTTAGCTGAACTTAAGAGAAATCACGGGTCTTCCCTCCCTTTTATCTAATCAAACTACGAGATCCAGTTACCTGAAACTTGAATTTTAAAAACAAATTGATGGAAAATATGCAAAGTTAATACATATACTTTATGTAACACGTCATCATAAAGCGTATTTATACTTGGGTTTAATAACTAACCAATAACAAATTGTAACATTCTTATGTAATCTGCAATACGCGCTGTAATAAGAGGTCTGTATTACGTAGCCCCTTGTGAATCATAAAACTACGTGAGCAGTCTTTTTTTTTAAACCCTATATGAAATTTGTTATAACAACCTATCCAGTTAACACACGTCTAGGTGTTACGTCTTAAGAGAATTGTTGTCAGATGACCAGCTTGTCTAGAAATTTAACTCTTATAGAATCTGAAGGATAATTAGTGTTATTATTAAATAAACTCCTTAACCGTGTCCTACACCAATGCGAATTTAGACAGCACACTCTCACATCCAGTCAGCCTAAAAATTAGTTGCATTTGAATATTATCCTGTTACCTACATCTACTTGCCCAGGCGGTTCCTTGACTTAACGTCTTACAAATAAAATAGTTATGAATTTTACGTTTCCCAGTGCTTCATGAAGATCTTGCCAAAGCCCGCATTCGTTTAAAAGTTCGAATAACATTAGTTGAAAAATTTACGTGTATATAAATTATAAAACACGCTCTTGTGTAATGTGTTTAATGCTTCCCCTACTTCCTCTTACTTTATCCTGTATATTCTCTATTGCCACAATAGTGTAAATTCTTCCTTTATGTGAATGAGGCTTTTTTTTCTTTACAACACGCGAAATATGCTTATATTCCCCCAGTCCATCACGTCTCCACATTACCAGTACGTGTATAAAGTCAAGGATCCAAAAGGAAACGATTTTGGGCACTCGGAAGCGAGGATGAATGGCCGAACGTGGGGACACTACTTCGTGCAGCTTCCAGACGGACGTCAGGAAACGGTGCGCTACTGGGCGGACAGCACGGGTTTCCACGCCAAGGTGGAATATGAGGGTCATGCAGCCTACCCACTTGCAGAAGAAGAATGACAATCGGGCATCAGGAAGCAACACAACCAACGTAGAGCCAGGGTGTTGTGTAAGGGCCTTGACTATCAGATCCTGTCATAAAACAAATGCAGGATATTAGCATCACCTCTCTTGTAAAATAAGTCTCATTGATGTGAAGTCCGAACGCAATGTTTCAGGAGCATAATTTCATCCCGTACCTATCAGAACACATACAGTCCCCCACAGTATCTAAATAAACAGTTTTGATGTGTAATGTGTAAATAAAACCACCCCATCACTTGAAATTCCGATCGTTGACTTTCTGACCAGAAACAAACAATTGCTCTAAGCTGTTTAAAGAACATAAGCCTCTAAGCCATAACATATCAGACGTACACACATAAGACTGCACAAAGTTTAGCGCTACATAAGCTGCCTTTCCATTCATTCAACAGCCAAGACTGTTAGCCTAAACAGTAAAATGAACCAATTTTCTTTTCAACGCCTTTAAGACTAAAGTTCCTTTCAATTACACGCAAACACTATTTCCTACTTCAGACTGAACACAGTCCATATCCGTTACAAAATCTTTTAATTCTGTAGCGAGTAAAACTCGCTGTTTGTTGTGAGCAACAAACAGAAAACACAAACTCTGTGGCCAACACTAAATTTAACATTCAAAAGAGGTGGTGACACTGGAATTGAAACAGCTAATGTTACCTTATCCTTCGACATCCACGTAATGGTGATATGTGGTAGAACTGTAACGCAAAATTCCTTCTGTTTAAACAAAAATAATGCCGTAAATTTACGCTGATGATATTTGAGAACTTTACAGCTGTAAAACATGTTGTGGAAGAAAGTCGTAGTGGTGCCTACATAAGGCATTTATACCCTACATATCGACTTAACGCGCAACACACATGAACTTAACAAGATACGTCCTAGGCTTAATTTTTAACAAAAGAATAAGATTATTCTTATATTTAGTAACATTCAGTAACACAAATCTAAAGGACAAAAGCTTCACGAAGAGACAGTGTATCAGGTTAACGATTTCATAAACCCATACACAGTATGTGATTCGGCGAGATGCTAGCAAGTGACTAACATGTGCTCCGAGGTTAATACTGAGGACGGACAGACTAAAAAAATGAAAGATTAAAACTGACAAATATAAACAAATATTTAAATTGTTCTGGAAACAATTGAGAGTATTGGAACGGTCTCAGCAAGTCGAAAAAGATTCTTCAGGAAACCACCAAACTATGTTTACAGAAACAAAGGATTTTATTTCGTCAGAAGGCCCACCGAAAAGACTTTTCTTTGAGAAGCGCAAGCAACATGTAGACTGTAACAAACAAGCCAACACTATCAAATGTGTACTGAATGTTATATGCAATATACAGCATATGTTAATTGTTTGACATGCTAAACTACTAAAGAAGTTATTGTAAAATCAATGACAATTTAATTTCTACGTGTTGATATAAGTTAGATTTATATTAATATTTAAATATGTTAACGACGCTGTCATTTTCGGGTATTATAAAACCTTAGCTGAAAATTGTGGTGGTTATTCTTGTTGAAATAAAGATACGTATACATTCTTCTGAAGATAAAGTACAGGATTATCGCTAACGCCCTGTATTCTATGCTAATTTTTTCAAATATTATTTCTTTGAATACATGGAACTGTGTTAGTTCTATTTAGAGACTAATACAAATTTTCCGAAATCCCATCCGTAGAAGTTAGTAGTTATGGTGTTGACAGTATAAGAAATACATATAAAGGTAAAGTGATCCCATTACAGGCCCGGTGTGGCCCAGAGGGTGGGTAGAGGTATAGCTCTACTCTTCCACGACCGCGGAACTAGAAGGGGGTGAGTATAAGAAATATATATAGAATCTGCTAATTAGGAACAGATATAATCTTTATAATCTATAATCCTTTTAAAGCCATCCTTCATAAAAAAAAGTTCGGATAAATTACCGATGTAATCCTTTAGTAACAGTAGAAACTAAACGCAGAAAAACAGGTTAATACCGTGACGCAGTGAATATAAATTCTATCTTTTCATCGAAACCATTGCAGGTACAGTAACACATTGTACTCTACACCTCAGTTATTACTCTGGATCTGGTAACAATAAATGTTGTGCATATCCCATTGTTTTACGTTGTGACTTCACTTTACTCTGTGCAAAATTTTTCTCTATTATTAACCTGATTAATGACTAGAATCAATGTGCCACGCCAAATACATAAGATATAAATATTTTTGATGATGATTCTGTGTGGTTCATTAATTCCACACAAATTGGCCAATAACAATTGTCCGATACCAGAGAGGTTAATAACTGGGTGATACAAAGATCTCCCAATTATGAAAAGCAGCCAAAATGTAGATTTTTGTGTACCCAACAACCTTCGTATTTGTAACAACATCAGCAATTAAAGTTCTGGTGCAAATGAGTAAGCTATTAAATATTATGTTTTGGTCTAATATTCCAAGCACAGGGTGACTAAACAATGAAACAGGTCAGAATTCATTAATTATCAACGAAATAACTGCATTTAAACGGAACTAAAACCCTGCTCTGGGGGTTTCTATCGCGTCATAGATGGTGATATTTTACAGACATGCATGACGTCTTTGAATCTGCATCAGTCTCTCATAAATGGGTGTTTTTATATTCAAAGGGGTTTCGACTTCGACGTGAGGTCGCCTGCCGCAACTGGCATGCCTTTTTTAGGGGTTCACATATTTTCTTCCTTCCCTGAAATACTGTAAAATCTAGAAGGTCGAAAAACATAGCGTCCTGATAGTCTGTAGGAATTGAAGTGACGTTGCCGGCGATTACGTTCTCACACAACGTTTGGGAGTTTCAGTATTCTTACACAGCTGCTTGTTACACATATTCAATGACTAACGACGTCCAAAGGAGCAAAAATCATTACAGACGCAAAAATTAAATCCGGTGTTTATGCGCGTTCGCAACATTGCGAAAAGTGACTATTAGCTTCGTCATGTCTCTGTACCCGTCTGTTCGTCCGTATGGAACAACTCGGCTCCCACAGGACGGATTTTCATGAAATTTGATATTTGAGGATTTTTCGAAAATCCGTCGAGAAAATTCAAGTTTCATTAAAACCTGAGAAGAACAGCGGGTACTTTACGAGAAGACTTATGTACATGTACGAGAATATCTAGCTGAATATTTCATATAATAAGAAGTGTTTCAGACAAATTTTTAGAGAAACTCATAACACGTTTCCTGTTCGATAATTTTTTTCCCGAAAATTGTGCCGTTTATAAGATAATGTTGAATAATACTGTAGAGACAGACAGGCTGCAGATGACAATACGGTGCAAGTGCATTGCTCGCTAGATATCTAAGGCTACCAATACACACTCAAGATATGTAATGCTTAGTGCTCTTCCATTGAAGTAACGGTTACACTAACGCGCTTCATTTTTACGTTAATACATATCCTGCCTGTCTTGTTGCCGCTGCCTTATGCATGAATTTCGTGTGAAGCATAATTAATGTAAAAACAGGAAAGAAATAGAAGTGCAGCGCTGGCAAAACGCAACACAAAATACCGATCAACGTTTACGCAGTGAATACAGTACTGGTCTAATGTTAATAAAAATCCAACCAGATGCAACAGTATGCAGATATTTATTTACTGTTAAGTCACTCCACATGTTTCGGGTGTCACAGCACCCACCATCAGGAGTACTAAAAACTGTAACCTACTGTACAGCTACTTCCCTCCAACGTGGCCTGATCAGGCCACGTTGGAGGGAAGTAGCTGTACCAGTATTATGACCTGTACCGGAGGCTGCGTTTACAGTTTTTAGTACTCCTGATGATGGGTGCTGTGACACCCGAAACATGTAGAGTAACCTTGCAGTAAATAAATGTCTGCATACTGTTGCATCTGGTTGGATTTTTATAAACATTGAATTGTGATGCACGGAACCATGAGCTTAAAATTTAAAACAATACTGGTCTGTCTACCAGATTTCAGAAATATGAACCTTACTCTGAAAAGAAAAAAAAATTAGATATATGTGAGTAGAATCACTTAAAACGCATAAGAATAGGAACAAAAGGGAAGTAGTTAAGGGCAGTGAAGAAAATTGAAAATTAATGATGTAAGGAAAGATGAACGGAAGAAAATAAATTGTTTGCGTACGAAGGAAAGAAGTAACTAACCACAAGAAAAAATAAATATTAATGCCAACTACTTTACTCCATTAACACATTTGTTATTTAATTCGGCAGCACACAGAAGTCGCACCCAGACATAATACACTATTTTGGTTGTTCATAACAACAGGAACTGAATGACCGCAACTATAAAGATAAGCTCTTACCATTACCTTTATCGGACCAGCCATTTTTCACCAAAATATATTTCTATAAAATACAAATATGAGTTGTGAACATCATTTTCCAAACCCGATGTCCAATGGCATTATGTTATGCCCAGAAGACATAAAAAAGAAAATGCAACTAGACAACAGGGAAGACAATTATGGTATACCTACTCAGATTTCATCAGATGCATCCTTTGTTTTTTTAATGCAATTTATAGCGCACATGTCAAGACTCAACAACATAATAAAAATATTTTCTACTTTCTTGTGACAGTACTAAGTAAATGTAGGCTATAGGCGTTTTAGAAACATTGTTTCCATCTTCTGCGCTAAAAGCTTCCCATACTTTCTCTTAAACACATCTGTTGAAAGATAGAGATAAAGTGCATCACCGCTACATCAGTAAAGAAGCCCATATCTACTAAGTTTCGTCAACCGTATCGAACCAACGTCAAGGTATGGAGTCATTATAAATATTGTGTATAATATGTGTACAGCGTTCTTTTATAAAATGGTGGGTCATTTTGCGCCTAAGAAGGGAGTCGTGATGTATCCAATTGCACTGCCCCCTTCTTCTGGAACACTAAACAAAATCCTCAATATTTTGTCTTAGATATTTGGCAGTCCGACTTAGAATCTACCCAAGATCGTGCACATTGCAGATCTTCATAGCGTGCCAGAAGTCTGGGGAAAGTTAAGTGATGAATACCAATTCGAACAAAATGGCTTTTAATATTTTATACGGTAGAGTAGTAGTATGATCCGAACAGTAACATGAATTCAAGCCACAACTTAAGTAGGATGTAGAAAAACATGGAACTATAAATAAAGTTCAGGTTCTTTAAAATGTTGGGCCGTGACATCTGTTCCTCTCTTCACAGCAGAGAAAAACCTTTGCTTAAAGTAATTTTGGAAGAAGGCCACTTTTCTGAAAGGACGTACTTATGATACATTCTGGAAGACAAAGTTTTCTTCGTGTTTTATGTCGTTATGGCAGTTAGTGAACTTTTGAAGAAATCGCTTCCGAGAGAAATGAAAATGTAATGCACTTGAGGAGCCGAGATAAAGAAATTGTAGAAGAAAAGAAGAGGCGATGGGATCAGATGTACAGTCATAGGAGCAGCGCAAGCAGCAGAGGAGAATTTCAACAAGATTAAAACGCAGATGAGGTCGTCTTCTCGGTTTTCGCATCACGTGGTGTGTTGGCACGGTTTCGGATACATGCACTGTCTCCATCGTCAGGATGGCAATTCTTACAAGCGGGAGCTTCAGTTACATATAAGCGACTTTTGTTCTTTCAACTAGCAGATCAACATCGGCCAATTCTGATTCAGCCTCGATGAATAATTACTTCCATCCGACATGTCGTAAGAGACGAGGCATAATGCATAGCGCAAAAACACAAAAGATGGCCAACATCGGCTCGAGGTCTGAGCGGGAGAACTCAAGCACAGAACTTTTTTCGTCAGTACCTTTAAACGCAGAAGCGGTTTCTGATCTACAATCATAAGGCTGGCCAAATCATAAATTTAAATTCCTTTCAAAAGTCTAGTAAATTCATTCAATAAGGTGCAGGGGAGGACACTTAAACGCGTTGAAATACATCGCCTGGTTTTTCCCATGGCCAGTTCTATGTGGCATATTACCGAACCTGTTCATTTGACAACATCGCTGCTGAAATTATAGAAAGGCAACGATAACGTAGAGAAAATGATACATCGATAACGTCAGATATTGGATATCGAAAGTACTTTAACTTTGCAGAAATATAAATACATTTTTATTGGTTAAATATTTTATATTTTCTGCGTGCACGTTATTACCACAGGCACAACTAGCCTACACAGAAGTACTAAACTGCTGTCAGCAAAGAACGTCTTAAGGCTACCGTATCTGGGGCAGTAAAGGTTCAAAAACACCGTCAATAACAGCAGATGTACGACAAAGTATAACCACAGACGGTTCTACAGCGACACGTCGTCTACGGTCCTCGAGTAAACGTTGTTCACCGAACCAAATATTTTGTTCTACGTTGCCACTACTTACCAATTTTGAAACGTGTGTGGAAAAAACGCACGTCGCAATTTACGTTTGGTAGTGCAGGGTTTGCACCCAGTACACAAGTTCACATTTAGTGCACAGAAATTTAAGGTATGTTAAGGTGGGGAAGGATCAAATGGTATGATCTTCAGAAGGGCCTTACGGAAATTTTTCAGTTTTTTAAGTACTTATATTTGCATCTTTATCATACGACAAATATGTGAAGACCATGGAAGGTATTCAGAAAAATGAGAACCAATAATGTGGTGGTGTAGGCCTCTGTGTCTGTACTTTGCTACTCATTCTTAGACAGGGTATACGACCTACGAATGAGACCTCAAACATCTTCAGTATAAATATTTTAGTTACTTATCCCAGAAAATAAAACTAGACGTATCTGACAGAATAGTAATTAAAAGAGTGTGAAAGTGTTGCATCTGAGTGAAAATTGATACTATTTAAATATCAACCTTTGAACTCACCTAACGACGAAAGTCCAAGATTATCTCCCCTGCGAAATAAATGTCTTCAAATAAGGGTCTATAAGGAAGTAACATGTTAATTGTTATTACTTTTATTACCTCACTTCGTGTCCAACTTAGAACATAATTCCAGATGCTGTACCACTTGACCTTGGAGGATATAAACTAAAAATTTCGCACAGTAACTATGCTCTTAACTGTTGCCCTAAATGTATATCAAACAGAAATTTTGCATATATTGTGATCTTCTTTCATGACAAATTCCACATTCGCAGTCCCAGTATATTACTTACCGCAATGAACCCGACACCAAACAATGCAGCCATATTTTTACGACTACTTCTAATTCCACAAAAATAATGCCTAAAAATCTTACATGGTCATCCAAATTTTATAATTATACATAAGCTCAGGATCTAAAAGTATACTCTAAGTGTCAATAGTGTTCTTCCACCGTCCACGTTTGCGGGTGTGCTATGTATTCATTACTCTTGTCCCTTTGCCTAATTAAACGCCAATTCACGAATACATAAAGGGTTGGAATACAGCTCACATATTTTTGACCTCGATGCTAGAATGAGAGGGTATTCGTCAAGTAACACTGAGAACGAGCTAAAAAGAAATATCAACCGATAATTGTCGGATAAAATAACCTACATTTCACAAAATAATTAATACTGCCCTGTCATGAACTATATTTGTGTATCTTCCCCTAAATAATCTACACTAATTTTTTACAAATAACATTTCTTTCTTTCAATCCTGTGAATATACATAACACGTACAACAAATTAACATTACAAACCTACACTTTCGAAGACAATTTTACGTAAGTTAGTATGAACAAATAATTTGTCGTACGTTTAATGATGCGTTCAACTGCGCTATTAATAAGAGTGAAGATAAATTGCCAGATATCATACACAAAGGCATTATTAATTTTCGCCTCTGCAAGAAGAGTCATTAATCCACCGGGATATTTGAGCTGCCTTCCAACAACAACTCTTACCAAAAAAAGTCTAATTATAAAGTTCCATCGCGTTAGTGCGATCTTTCCGGATCAATGTTTGAATATTATCTAGCTGAATGGGTGAGGGTTCTGATACTCACAATTTCTGTCTCGTGACTGAGATACCGAATTGTTAATGAATAGTGTTAGAAAACAGATAATATCTACTGGATTTTTCATTTGGCCTCATTTAAAAATACATGTTCCCTTACACGATACGGCCAAAGATGTGAGAAAAGTTAAATAAAATTGTGATTTCAGGTTCCTGCTGCGATATGTAAATGAAACTTGACGGTTGTTTGACCGTGCATCTTCGTCATGAAATAAAGTGAAATGCCAACTTGATGCAACTGGGTAATTTTATTGATGTATTCTTAGCTCGACATGTTTCGGGTATATACGCCCATCATCAGGAGCATTAGATGTTGAGTTGCTGCTTATGGTGTTCTGCACCGAGTTTTTGGATGAGTGGTGGTCTTGAGAGCCGCTGCGTAGGTCGTGTTTACGGTGCGGATGGTGCCGTGTGTCGCACGGTACCATCCGCACCATACACACGACTTACGCAGCGGATCTGAAGACCACCACCCATCCATAAACTCGGTGCAGAAAACCATAAGCAGCAACTCAATATTTAATGCTCCTGATGATGGGCTTATGCATCCGAAACATGTCGAGCTAAGAATACATCAAAAAATTACCTAGTTCCATCAAGTTGGCATTTCACTTTATTTTAGTTAAAATGAGTTTGCGCTTTTTTTTGGGGGGGGGGGGATTCTACGCAACGTAGAATGGTAGTCCCTTACCAACGTTTTGGGACAACATGTCTGTTCATCTTCAAGGGTCAAGCATTCCAAGAAGAATTATTCGCTTTTGACAATAATGCTGCTAAAGAAACAAGTATTTGTTTCTAGCTATTTAAAAATTCGGATACGAAGGGACATAGACTGAGGATAAAATTATTTCATACTGTGCAAGAGTACTTATTAACAGAATGAATAATTGGTAAATGCTCTGAACTTTGTCCTTCAAAAATAGAGCACAAAATTCATACATTTTTGTTACGTCCACATAGTCACAAAAAGCGCTATTCCCTTCTTCATGTCAGCCCGTCCGAATTCACAAGTGCAGTTCACACTGGACGGATTTCCGTAAAATTTGCCATTGGAGACTTTCATAAAAATCTGTCGTTAAAATCGAAATGCGGTTAAAATTGGTATTAAAATATCGGGCACTTTACCTCAAGACCTCAGTAAATTTTGTTGTTTCCGGCGATATTAAATCCCCATAAGAGCGCTCTTTTCGAAAGAAATTATGTCAGAGTGTTGCGAGAGTAGAAGGGGTATAAACATTATGTGAACGAACTACAATGTTACGTTATACATATACAGCTTATCTTGTTTCTCACACTAATATTTTAAGCTACTTGATGATTCAGTATTTCACACAACCATAATTTTTAATCACAGAAATAAATTTTCTGTTATTCTATGCAACTTCCACAGATGTTGTGAACTGTGAGTACTCAGAGAAAGACAGCCAAAAACTAACAAAACCATGCATGATGATGTCGGCTATTGTGAATCGCCGTGGGATTTATGGCAGAAGAAGTGGCGTTGATCAATTCGCGGTCTTTCTGCCATACATCATGTCACCAGTCCCTCACATTCACTTACATACAGTAGGAGCTATAAAATATAGATACTTACAGCGTCGCTAAGTAAACCACTAAAAATGCACGTATTCACATTTACAAATCAGCCTCACAAATGAAATGTCATTTTGTGGCTTTCAAAACCTACATAATAAGAACCTAAGGCAGTCTCGCAAACTGACGGTAGTAGATACGTTATTATTCCCGCCATACTGCTGGTAGCACTTAGTGTAAGTAACTTTTTATGTAAATCTGGCACAAGGCAGCAAAAAGTTTCTCCATCCATGTCATGAAGTAAAAACTTCCTGTAAATTTAGAAAACGGATAAGTACGCCTAAAAGTATTTTTTTTTTGTGCGCTAACATCCAATACAAATTGACACCAGATACAAAACTAGTCTTTCCATCATATTCAAAATGGAGTACACCTTCAAGAGTTCCATTTTTTATAACTTTAGAGCTGCAGCAGGATTCAAAAACTTCATAGTTTTTACAAATTTTAAAATAAAAAATTACGAATTAACTACATTTGGGGCCAGAAAAAGCTAAAAGCTGAATAAAGTAACACTTAAAATCGATGACTACATTTAATTAGGCAACGTGCTTTCTATGATCCGCTTTTTTGTGCTTTAATTACAAGAATTTCAAGACAGTGACGGGATGACCACCATAAGTTCACAGTTACACGCACATTGTGCTTGCTGCCTCTAACATGCTAGACCCGAAATACTAAGAAAGTATAGCGTCAAACAAATCACTTCAGTGACATACGACACTGTGCTACTTGTTTTGGTTCATGAGATGCATTATCAGGCAACTTTATTATAGTAAACACGACAGGATGAATGTCAAAAAAATTGCTAGAATTTCTTATTAGCATATATCGTCGCATACTGCTCCTGTCCTAGTCACGATTTCGAGCACTTTTCACTTCCAGTACATCACTGCACACACTCCTAACCACGCGTGTGTGTCATGACCCTTGATCAGAAATAGGAAAGAAGACATTAATCTACGTGCCTGTAACACATTCGAATGCTGAAATATGACAATTTCTCTCCATTGGCTTTTCAGAAGTTACAAATTGCGCATATGGAAACAAGTCAAGTTTCGCTTCTTTAGGTAGGTTTCCGTCCTTTTATAGGCCACGCAGGCCCTTATGTTGAGTAGAGGTATAGCTCTACTCTTTTCTAGGACCTTCAGCACTAGATGGGGTGAGAGGTCAGCCCCACGTTCGCTTCTTTTATCATAATACAATTTATAAGATTTCCCGGTATTGATTTTGTACATGAAACAAGACACAGGCCGAAGACAAGGGCCTAATAAATTTACGGCTGTGACTTCGGCTTGTGCCTTGTTTCATCTTTACGCAGGTAAATCATCTGATGTCCTCAAAATAAATACTGAATTCCTTTTCAAATCATCAGTAAGATCGTGATATCAGACTGAGAATGGCCAAGCCCTTTTAAAGAAATAATTATACCTTCTTCCCTTCTGAAGTTTAATTGTGTAAGTCAGACTCGCAGAAACGCTGAATGAACAAAACAGAAAATCCGAAGAGCGAATTACATAGAGATTTATCGCGTAACATTGGCGATAAAAAGCTAATGGTACTAATGATAATGTTAGTAACAAAGATAACAGTGGTAAGTGAAGAACAACATTGTTAATTTTTGTAGGTCTTCAAGTGGAATGTCTGGAATTTTTATCCGACTTTAATCAAATTTTGAAAGCATCGACAAATTTTAATAAACGTTTGCATAAGAAACGTTCGTACAGATCCTAGCGGTGGGATTTGAGATGCTTCTTGCGGGCAGACGGACGGATGGACATATAGATATGACGAAGCTAGGGTCGCATTGCGCAAATGCTTCACAAAACGCCTAAAACATACTTAAGTACGTCACAAATTTCTGTGCACATTTTCAGCCAGGCTACTTCCAACTTCTCATATAAAAATATCCAACTCAGTTACGTTCACTTTTATATATATATATACTATGTTTTCCTTCCGGTTTGCCGTCTAGAATAAATTATACATCCGTCTATGTAAGCGAAATATATTATAGAAATAGATTTAATCAAGACAGGCAATGTACGTATAACGTAACATTCAGGCGAGTTCGTGGAACCATTGTTGCAGTGGAAAAGCAAAAGATATTACATAATCTGAGTGTGTGTTTGTATCCTTAAGTATACAGCATGCACTGCGCTTACCCATATTGCCAACTTTGTCCTGTCCGGCTCTACAATATTTTTCACGTTATCTCATAAACGGCACGACCCTCAAAAAAAAGTTTTTAAACATACAAAGTGTGTTTTAATTTTCTCTACAACGTCTATCTGAAACACTTTTCATTCCCAGTAAAACCGAGCGGGATATGATCGGAACTGTGTATTTGTCTTCGAGTAACGTACCCGTTAATCTTGTACGATTTTTCTGAAACTTTAATTTTCTCTACACATTTCCGAAAAATACTCATTTATCAAATTTCATGAAAATCCGTCCAGTGGGAGCCGACGTGTTCCATGCAAACTAAAGGACGGAAGGACAGACAGATATGACGAATCTAACAGTAGCTTTTCGCAATTTTGTGAACGCGTCTAAATAACGGTATAAATTCTGCATCTATACTAATTCCAAAATATTTTTTTTATCACTGTATAAATTTCTGTGTGAAAGCAAAGCAATGCAAATTTTGAAATATTTGGTTTGGAGTAGGAACTTAGTTGCCCAACGGAGGTGGAGAACTTGAGAGAACTCTCTCGACACACCTAAAGGTAGGGTCTTCATACTAACAAATGCATTTACAACATTTGACAAAGAGTGTCCACAATATTATCACACAAAATTAACTATACATATCGGCACACCAGTCTAGCCCCGAAAGTGGATATCTGAGAAATTCACTGGCACTTTCAGGTCTCAACAGACGTCTAGAGGAAACTGAGGTGGTGAAAGTATGCCTTGTGCCCAAGCCTATTGCGTATCTAATGCGAAATTGCCCACTTCCATCTGTTGCCGTTATTAAGAATTAAATGCTTCAATGTAAGTCTAATTAACTTGCGAGAGTTTCCGTTCCCCAGACTGATTTCTCTTACAATAAACTGGAATGATCTGCTGAATTTGTTCAGGCTATGCACTGTCCATTATGTTGGGATATAATCTACTTACGTAATTTAGAAAAAAAAATATGATATCAGAAAAGCAGAAACATTTATTGCAATCATACAAGGAGAGCTGCAAATGAAGCAAACCCAGACCCAGACTTCATGGCAACTCCAGCACATTTCTGTGACACTGTAGGAGTACTGCACAATGCAAATGAAACGCGCGATAAAAACACCTGCACTTCACCCTAACCAGCTGATCGCGCATTCTGTGCGATTCTCTGCTTCTCTAAACGCCTTGATCATCATTCTTTGTAAACCTACACAAAATTTGACAAACGTAAAGCGTGAACTGAGAAGACGAAGTAAATGTCACAACACTGTCAGCACTGTCAGGTGTCCCCTCTTAAGGCCGTGTCATGTAGCACAAAAATAACGAACCAGCAGGAAAATAAAATTGCATTTTAGCCTACTGTCCTTCCTCCGTCTGTCCCATTTCAATTTTTTTTAAATTTTTCACCGAATTTCACTATAGTTGGTAACAAGTACTATGGTACTGGAAGAATCCTAAAGCCATTACTTCTAAAACTTCTACAAGCAGTAATAACAACATGGCAAGAACTTACATTTGAGAAGAAAGAGTAATACGTACTGGTGTCACAAATACCTTAATCTATATGTGGTAATATGCAGTGGTAAAGTATGCATCAAAGTACATAAATTGTTAACATTTACCGACAAACGTAGAAATAGTGCACTGATTATTAGTTTATTTATTAGGGTAGCTACATGTTTATGTTTAGGTCGTTCTTGACGATATTCAGGCCAACTTATAGAAACATAAGTTACAATTTTACGTTGTATTTCTATAAGTTTGTCTGAAGATAGACAAGAACGACCGAAATATGTAGGCACAATAATAAATAAATTAATATATTATTGTTGTGTTTCATGGCAATTATTAACAATTTATTTACCTTGTAAATTTAAACACAATGGGATGTGCTCTATAAAAATAAAAAATGTATGCAACTTTCGAAAAGAAAGATTTCATGAAATATAATATGAAAATACGGTGGTCTGCAGACATTTTGTTTAGCTTCGGTATGGTGCAGGTAGTTAGTGATCCTATGCAGAACTTGAATTTGGAACATGGATTGATAATAAAGACACACACATATATAAATTTATTTATTTATATGTATAGAATTTATATATAGAGTGTATATCTATATATATTTCTTATGCAATATAATCTAATATAGCGACGAATCGAATATCTAAGGTCCTATCCAATATATTTAAATATAATTAATAATATACTGAAGAAAATAAAACAATGATTATAACACAACTAATTGTCTTGTGTGACTAAAAGCCTACTCAAATGGTAAGTAGGCTTTGTGAGTTCTGCTATAACAGAGCATCACGTCTTACTTACTTACTTACTCCATGGTGCAGAGTCCTTCTTGAGAAGCTAACTGGTTTGCAGCTAGTCAAGAAATTCCCCGCATTTCATGGAACCCGAAGGTTCATTACCGTACTCACAAGCG
>Ga0131853_10009132_pt1 | contig 18114 bp, 18 predicted proteins | sample TergutLab28metaG_FD_92764 | JGI IMG/M metagenome (GOLD analysis project Ga0131853, IMG submission 92764) | Labiotermes labralis P1 segment gut microbial communities from Petit-Saut dam, French Guiana - Lab288 P1 (version 2) (version 2) | ecosystem: Host-associated > Arthropoda: Insects >... | reverse complement strand
TCATTTAACTCATAAGGTTGGCCGTTCCAGTCTTTCAAACGCTCGGCAAGGGGAATATGCTCCCTATGCTTTCTTGATTTTTTGATTATTATTTGGTTTCGCTCTGCCAAAATGTGGACTTGCTCATTTTCGTTTATGCTTGCGGTTTCAAGAACAACCTTTGGTAAACGTATAGCTTGACTATTGCCCCATTTCTGAATAGTGGCGCACATATTATCAACTCCTTTTGATGTTATTATATACAATGTAGACACATTTATCAATAGAAATACATAGGCTCAAAGAAAAAAACTGCGGCTGGTTAGCTTGACAACTGGCAGCAGTTTTTGGGCACAGAGAAAGTTCTCCTTGCACAATCCATAAATACCCATAAAAATAGAGCGGAGGCAGTGCCCCTTCGACAAAACTAACGTGCGATTGTATTCATCTCGACGTTAATCCCCCCTTTATATTTAATTTAATGCTTTCCCTTGCATCCTCCGCATTTGCAGCCTTTTTCGCAGTGCTGTCTTCTTTCCAGAATTTCTATTTGGTCGACGGTATATACTGCGGTTGCTGGGTCTTCTCCAGGCTTTTTCTTCACGGATACCTTTGCTGTTTGGCGCAGTATATTTACGTTTATTACATCGCCGTCGCCGTCGGGGGTGCGTACTAGGTCGCCTTGCCCGGGCATTCCCTTGCTTAGCTCATTGTATGTGGACTCCTCATATTTTAGGCAGCACATAAGCCGTCCGCATAGCCCGGAAATCTTTGTGGGGTTAAGGCTCAAGCCCTGGTCTTTTGCCATTTTTATAGATACAGGCAGAAACTCATCCAAGAAGGTCGCGCAGCAAATGCCTCTGCCGCAAATCCCAATGCCACTCAAAGCCTTTGCCTCGTCGCGCACTCCAATTTGTTTAAGCTCAATTCTCATACGGAAGGTCGCGGCCAAGTCTTTTACAAGCTCTCTGAAATCCACTCGTCCGTCTGCTGTAAAATAAAAAATAATCTTGCTTAAATCAAAGCTTAGTTCTACATCCACAAGATGCATATCAAGCTTATGTTCACGGATTTTTTCCATGCAAATATCACGAGCCTCCGCCTCTTTTTGGCGGTTGTTTTCTTCCTGCTCTTCATCTGCTTGGGTGGCTATGCGTAAGACCTTTCGGATTGGCTGGCTAAGATTGCTTACATTGGCTTCCCGGTTGGAAAGGGCAACGATGCCATATTCTACTCCGCGTACTGTTTCTACGATTACGGCTGAATCCTGAGGGATTTCCAGCCCGTCTGGGTCAAAATAATATATGCGTCCTGCATTTTTGAATCTAACGCCTACAATTATCATATAGACTCCTTTACCTATTCGATATGTTACCAAACCTGTCATTGCGAGGAGCAAAGCGACGAAGCAATCCAGCACTCATGCAGACACTGGATTGCTTCGCTTCGCTCGCAATGACGAGTCTGGAGTCTTTACATTGGTTTTTGTATTGCTCCGCTTAGTTTTAGTAGCATCAGCTCCACCGCTAACTGGAAATTGCCATTTTGCGCTAGTATTTGCTTTGTGTGTTGTATTGCTGCTATGCTGCTAAACCAGAGCTTCTCTGGGGGGTGGTTTGCGGCTCCGGCACGGGTTATGCGTCTGCCATATGCTAAGTATAGCATATCCAATAACTGTGACATAGATTCCCGGGATTCCTTGTAGGGCTCAAAGCGTTTGTATAGCGTCATGGCATCCAAAATATCAAGGTTTGCTATGCTGCTGGCAATTTCTTCTGCAAATGCTTCATGTTCGGATTTTTTAAGCCTTTCGCCCAGCTTTACCGTGACACACCGTGACAAAACCGTCGGAAGCAAAGTATGCACATGTTCGGCAAGAAATAAAAATACCCCATATGGCGCAGGCTCCTCAATTGTCTTGAGCATAGCATTCTGTGCTTGTGGGGTAATGGTTTCGGCGTTATCAACAATAAAAATCTTATACCGGTACTTGAAAGGCGATGTCGTCATCTCCTGCACAATTTGGCTGCGCACATCATCCACGCCAATACCGGTGGTTTTTGTACCTGCTACATAAAATATGTCCGGGTGATTGCCGCTTTCAAACACACGGCAGCTAAGGCAGTTGTCGTCTCCTGAGTCGCCTAAACAATTTAATTCCTTGGCAAATGCGCGAGCAACGGCAAGCCGTTCCTCGGCTTCGCCTACTATTATATATGCATGACTTAGGTTGTGCCTTAACGCGTCCGGTAGACCCATGGGGGCTATACCTTCATAAATTCCTCAACATTGAGTATGAAAATTGTGGCTCCGCCTACAGTTACTTCCACCGGATATGGTGCGAAGTTCTCGTTAGCGTTTACGTTCATTGCATTAACGGAAGTGATTTGCTTGCGGGATTTACACTTTTTCTTGATTACATCAACAAGCTCAGGGATCAGCGTCTCGTTGACACCGCAGATTAGAGTGGTCATGCCTGCACGCAGGAAGCCACCGGTAGAGGCTAGTTTTGTGACATTAAAGCCCTTAGCGCTCAAAAGGTCCATAATGTGAAAGGCATCTTCATCATGAATGATGGCGATTACCAGTTTATTAATATCAAGTACAGGTTTGCTCATGTGTATCCTCCTCCGAAAAATAAAACGGCTGGTAAAAGTTTTCAGCCATTATAGCCATTTACTGTATATCATGCAAGACTCCTTGCAGGAGGACATAAATTGGCATATACTGTCTTTAATATAAGAAACCTGTAAGAGAGGCTGCCATGAATATTTTAAGTGACCTAATACCCCCAATTGTCGACAACCTGTTTGGTTATGATTTAATCATCATCCTTACAGCCATTGGTACGTTGGGGTATTACTTATTCGTTCGATTTCATTCTATCAAGGTCTATAATGCGATTCATACCAAAGTGTATCGCCCTGATGATGTGCTGGATGGTGGTGATAAAGCCCCGCCTTCGCGTGAGGAAATAAAGCGCACCAAGATAGACCTGCGCAAAATGCGCGAAACTTCTGAAAAATATTATTCCATGTATTCAAACTTGACGGGGATTTTTCCGCTTTTAGGTATACTTGGCACGGTTATCGCCTTGATACCCATGGTACAGGATATGGCTAATATGCAAACCAATTTCTTTGTCGCGCTTACATCCACCCTATGGGGATTGGTGTTTGCGATTTTCTTTAAAGTGTTGGATGCAATGCTTGCTCCAAGAATCGAGCGTAATTACCGCGGCATAACTGATTATCTGGATAAATTAGACGCTACTGGTAACGGTGAAAAGCATGAAGAAAAATAGTGTGCTTATTGAGCTGACCCCCTTGCTGGATGTAATCCTTATTATGTTATTCTTTATTTTGGTGCAAAGTGAAGGTCGGATGGGTGATTTCTATGAAGAAACCCGAGAGGCTCTGGAAGCGGAATTTGCAATCATGGAAGCAGACCTGGAAGCCTACATGGCGGAGCATATCCACGAGCTTGAGACACTGCGCGGCATTAGCGCAAGTTATGATGCGCTCAGGCTAGGGCTTGAAGAAGACCCAAGTATTATCATGGTGAGCATAATAAATGATATAAATGACATAGACACACGATGGATTTTGGTAGAATCGGGCAATGATAGTACAAGAATAGATTTATGCTGGAACGCACCAGCAAGGGATGCAGCCGCGCTTGAGCTTAATACAGCAATGGCAGCAAAGATTCAGGATATGGAAAACGGCATTGTAGTAGTAGCATTCAGATTTGACAGCGGTAGTATCTTTGCTGCAGATCATAGGATGGTAAGCGGTGCTATCCATATCCAGAGGCAGTTTAACCAGTTGATTGTAGCTGAGTTGGATATTAGGGTGTAAATCATAATCCGGTTTTGATGATGGTGTCAAAGCCTGAAAAGTAACGCTTAGGAGGCGAATAATATGGCAAACGAGGGCAAAAAGAAGAAAAAAGGTTCATATGGTAAAGTTCTTGGTTATTGTGTAGCAGTAAGCTGCGTTGCGGCACTGCTTGCAGTGCTAGGAGGAGGCTTTGGGCTAGGCGGAGGCGGTTTTGGGCTGCCTTGGGGTAGCGGTAACGGAAGCGGAAATGCAAACGGAAACGGCACAAACGGCAGCGGCTACACCAACGAGACAACAACCCAGACAAATGACCCCGACGAAACCGATGCAAGCGGCGATTACTACGACAATAATGACCACGAAATAAGCGAAAACGGGGCATTTGATGAGCCTGTCGAGCTACTAATAAGGGTCGTAAATGACCGCATTTATCACATCGAGCGCGAAGTGACCTTGGAGGAGCTAGTATCGCTATTCGAAGGGCTGAACTCCCCCGATGCTACATGGGAGCTAAGGGATGAGCAGGCAATAATGGAGACCTTCGAGAATGTACAAGCCCTTATGCGTGAGAATGGGGTTGTGTATGTAGTTCGGTAATTATGTTTGAAAATCAGAGTTGAAAACAAAATAAAGTGATGATAAGACAAAAAGGGGCTGTCTTGTTAAGCAAAAACCATGAATATTCATGCGAACCAGCGTCATTGCGAGCGAAGCGAAGCAATCCAGAAACCGCGAAAAGGTTGGATTGCTTCGTCGCTTCGCTCCTCGCAATGACAAGGGGGGGGGTATATATATTCATATAAATGCTTAACGTGACAGCCCCTTTTTGAGTTTGGGTTTACACAAATGGATTAGCTGTAAACATCTCTCGCACTATGGACTTGTCAATGCTGGTAATATTGGCAGAGCAAGTCCTTGCCATCGCACCGGCTAGAGCGGCTGTTATATCATTGATTTTTTTGGTTACGCCTGCTGCACCGCTTTCGCGTAGCGGGTCTATTATTGCGCGACCTACGGATACCGCATCCGCGCCTAGAGCTAGGGCTTTGAAAACATCTATGCCTGTCTCGATGCTGCAATCTACGAATATTTTCATTTTGTCATTTACGGCTTCCACTATTTCCGGCAAGATCATTAGAGGTGGCACGGCATAGTTGAGGATGCCGTGGTGGTGGGAAACTACTATGCCTTGTACGCCGGCTTCAATGCATTTTTTTGCATCTGCTACGCTCAGCACACCCTTGATAATAAAGGGCAGCTTCGTGGCATTTACGAAGGTTTTGACTTCATCTGATGTTTTTGGGCGCATGGGCAGCCCTACTACCACATCATATTGACCATTCCAGCCAAATTGATGGTCAATGTCCATGCCTACCGCTATGCAACCACATTCTTCTGCGTGTTTTATTTCGCGTAGGATTTCGTTGTTGTCGGCATGGGGTTTTATTATTTTTATTGTTTTTGCTCCCGTTGCGGCAATGGCTGTAAGCTCGGCATCTTCTCCCATGCCTGACCAATTGACAGCGTTTGCCTCTTTCGCGCCCTGCGCCATTTTTACCATGCCATCCGGGGTGAACTGGTCAAGATGTGAAAGTGCTGCCATCATTACCGGCGTTGCAAATGTTTCGCCAAATAGCTCTAATGTCGTGTCCGGCAGCACCGCATCGAAGTGCCTCATTTCCAGTAGCAGCGAATCGAAGTATGCTCGGGTTAGGTGATTGGCATCGGCGGGGTTTCGTTTTTCCATAATCTCCTCCAAGTTTAAGTATAAATAAAAAATCCATTGATAATGCGCGTTGCATTAGCTTACACTAAGATATCAAAAATAACCTAAATTAAGGAGAATTACAATGATTGAATTACGCAAAGTAGACCGGGATAATTGGGATGACGTTATCAAGTTGAAAGTCGCTAAGCATCAAGAAAATTTTGTAGCGTCTAATATCTATACGCTTGCGGAGGCTTATATTGAGCTAACTGACTCAGAACCGGAGGATGCGGATTATCCGCCTATGATTTTTGCAATTTACAAGGATGACGTGCTTGTCGGTTTTACAGCTATGGAGCAGGATGAACCAGATGAAGACGAATATGTATATGAAACATTTGGAGATAAGGCAGTTTACAACTTCTTTCGGTTTATGATTGATGAGCAATTCCAGGGCAAGGGCTATGGTCGTGAGGCAATGGTAAAGATATTGGAATATCTAAAATCATTCCCTCAAGGTGAAGTCGATGCAATTGTGCTTTCGTATGAGCCGGAAAACGATGTGGCTAGAAAGCTATATGAGTCCCTTGGCTTTGTAGAAACCGGGCATATCGAAGATGGGGAAATGGTTGCAAGGCTTGGGCTTAGGTGATACATTGGGTGTATCCCAAAAACGAAAGGACGAGCCTAGATGCAAGTAAATCCATATGTAGTTTTCAACGGCAATTGTGCCGAGGCGTTAGATTTTTATAAGAAGGCGTTTAGCGGTGAAGTAAAAATGATTTCCCGCTACAAGGACGCGCCTGCCGAGCAAGGATATGTAACCCCGTCGGAGGTAGCGGAACTTATTTTGCACGCGCAGCTTGATATTGGCGGTGTTGTAATTATGTTCTGCGATACATCGCCTGGCTTGCCTTATAATGTGGGTAATAATATTATGCTGTCGGTGGCGTTTGACTGCGGTGAAGCTGCAAAGGCTGCATTTGCTAATCTTAAAGAGGGCGGCAGTGTAATAATGGAATTACAAGAAACCTTCTGGAGCAAATGCTTTGGTATGGTAGCGGATAAGTACGGTGTTATATGGCAGATTACCTTGGCTGGGCGGGAGCATGTAACTCACAAGTAAAGATATGATAATAAAAACGCGCATATCATCTTTTGAGATGACATGCGCGTTTTTGATTGCAAATTTTTGATTAGTCTCTGCCGTATTTCTTCTTGAAACGCTCTACGCGTCCACCGGCTTCTATTAGTAGCTTTTGACTACCGGTGTAAAAAGGATGGCATCTGCTACAGACTTCTACATGTATATTTTCTTTGGTAGAGCCTGCCTCGAACTCATTGCCGCAGTTGCATCGTACTTTGGCATTGAAATATTTCGGATGGATAGCCGCTTTCATCATTCACCATCCTTTCTTGTAGTATTTTAGTGCGCCGCGCATTATAGCACGGCGGTTTATTATGTGCAAACGCTATAATTTACTTTAGTGATGCATTTGTATTTCTTCCATCAGGGTTTTAATTTCCTGGAACTTTATCATCAGGTCAATAATCCTCTGCTGCCTTGGCGGCATGAAGGGTCTGAGGGTAAGTAAGTAGTGGTCAACATGTGGTTCTTCGGCAGGATGCCCTTCCTGGGGGGGATGCCCTAAGCTTTGCACCAGCTGCCACAGCATTGCATGTCTGTCGTCCATATGAATCTCCTTTATATTCGCTATAACATAGTATGCGGAGATTCGCATGGCTGAGCATGGATATTTTTTTGTTTGTAGAAAATACTAAGCCTGGTGATATATATGAAAAAATTATTGCTTATGGCTATGTTTATGATTCTTTTTTGTTCTACCGTGATTGCAGACGATGCAGTTGTCTTTATAGGTTGTGCGGAGCAGCTTGCCAATATGAGCGAAGAATGCTCATATGTGCTTGTTACGGATATTGAGCTGCCTGAGGATTGGAGACCCATTGATTTTAGGGGAAGCTTGGATGGTAGAGGGCATACCATCCGGGGAGGGAATGGGCTTTTTGGTCTGGTGGAAAACGCGATTATCAAAAACCTTGTGCTAGAAGATTTCAGTGTTTGCACAGCCGGGTTGCTGGCTGAAAAGGCAGTTGACAGCCAGATTGCTAATATTAACATTAAAAATGGGGCAATCCGTAGTTCGGGCAACCATGATGCCATTGGCGGGCTGGTTGGCAGACTGCATAATTGTATCGTTGAAAATGTTATTATTGATATAGAAATTGAAGCCGCCGCTGATTTTATTGGCGGAGTTGTTGGCATTGCCACAAACACTCGGTTTTATAGCTCGGGTGTTGATGGGGGACGTCTTGTCGGGGAAGGTGTTATCGGAGGTTTTGCGGGAGAGCTTGCCGGAATGGGGCTTATGCTTGCATGTCACAGCAACGCCGATGTGACCGGGAAAATTGCAGGCGGTTTTGTTGGGCAAATTGCCGGAGAAGAGCTTCTGACCAACGCAAACCACAAAATCGAAATTATCGAAAGCACGGCAACAGGCAACGTAAGCGCAGAAACGGGTGGAGGATTTGCAGGGACAGCCTCTTTTGCGTCTATTGTAGAATGCGGAGCATATGGAGATGTGACAAGCGAAAAAGTCGGCGGATTTGTGGCAAGGCTTGTTGACCGTAGCCGGGTGATTTATTCATATGCAAAAGGGAATGCGACAGGGGAAGTGGCAGGTGGCTTTGTTGGAGAAATTGCCAAGGGTGCTTGTATTGAGTTTGGGTTTTCAGCCGGGACAGTTATGGGAGAAGATATAGTTGGTGGTTTTGTTGGTGTGATAACCGATGATGGGGAGCCCAATACCATAACCGGCAGTCTATCCTTTGCGCCTTGGGTGGTGGGATCGGTTGAAGGAAAGGTACATCGCTTTGCAGGGTATGCCGCGCATCGTGGGGTAAATGGATGTTATGCTCTGCTAAGCAGTATGGTTGTGCGAGGAGACGAGCTTTTACATGTGCTTCCCAATGCCTATGGCTCAGATGGCGGAGATATGAGCGCGGCACAAGTTGAGGAAATTACAACCAGGCTTGGATGGCGAGTTGATAAAATCAGTTGATTTCCATGTGCTTTCGCAGTACAATGCTTGAAAGACGTGAAGGAGAGTAGTCCATGTTGCTTCATATAATGACATCCTCAACCACAATGATGAGTTAGCATCTGTCGTCAGCCAAACCGCCGATGACATGTGTTAGCTCTATATGTCGTTGGTGGGTGAATAGGTATATCTCTTAACACCTTATCAACGATTTATTGATGAGGTGTTTTTTATTAGGTAAGCAGAACGGTTCCCCTAGCCTCCGGCGGGGGAGCCAATTAACAGGTTTTATTATACGAGGAGGTATATCTATGGAAAAATGGGAACTAGCGGCAAGGAAATTTATTGATTTATGTAACTTCAAGGATGATATCGAAGCGGTTTTTCTAACAGGGAGCTATGCGTCCGGAAACGCTGATGAGTTTTCCGACATAGATTTATACATCGTTTTAAGCGATGCGGTCGACTGGCGTGAGCGCGGGAATAAGCGAGTTGATGGGTTTCTTATTGAGTATTTTGCCAACCCAATGCGGCAGATAAAAAAGTATATTGATGACGGTTACCCTAATATGGATTTGACGGAAATAAATATGATACTCAGTGGAATCATTATTTATGATAAAAATTCCGCCGCTGAAAATGCGATAAACTTCTGCAAGCAGAAATTATTGTCCGAATTTCCGGAAATGGATGAGTTTAATATAAAAACAGGGCTGTATCATTTATGGGATGCACATGATGAGCTCAGTAGAGCGTACTCAGATAAGTCACCGGCTTTTGTGATGCAGTACTTCCGATTTATTCAGACTGTATTTGAGTTGTATTCGAAGTATGTGCGCTCACCCGTACCGGGATATTATAAGCTGTATAAATGGTTGACGGATGACGGGTATTTTAATAGATATGGTTTGGCGGCTCATAATGATCAGGATTTTATTAAAATGATTAATCAAGCCTTTGAGTGCGAGGACGCGGCTGCGATGTTTGATATGTCAATGAAAATATATACTTATTCTGTCACTAAAATGGGTTGCATTGATATTGATAATTTCATGCTGCGTGGGCATATAATATAAAACTTATATCTCTATAACCAATGTAAGCCTCCATCGCTCTTAGCGGGGAGAGGCGCGCTTGAGGTGCCCATGACAAAAAAACAAATAATTAGACATAGATTTATTCTTGGGCTGCTGCTTATTGCCGCGGCGGCTTTGTTTACGTGGGGACGTTCAGCTCTTGCCGGTTCTGCTGAGGGCTTGCCTGTTTCGCTTTTTGCTGATTATTTGCCGCCTTCGGTACAGGAGCAGTGGTTTCAAGATAATTGTCATGAGCATATCCAAGAAAATATTATGCCTTCTTTTCCTATGATCGGCTTGGAAGACATTGTTTTTATTCCTCCGCTGCCTGTGCAGGAACCAGCCCCTGCTGCTGAGACTGAGCTATCAGTAGAATATATCCAGCGGCTAATGTCATTTGACTATCTCATCGGTAATATTTTCTTGGTGGACAGGTATACAAAGCTTTTTCCTTCAGATATAGACACTGAGGCATTTTTGAGGACAGACTTGCAAGTTGATACAACCGTTCCGGGGCCGCAGGTGCTTATTTTTCATACCCATTCCCTGGAGAGATTTATCGACAGCAATCCTCTTGATCCAATGGATTCCGTTGTGGGTGTAGGGCGTGAGCTTGCGGAGATTCTTAGCACGTTTGGTATAGAAGTGCTGCATTATACTGCCCAGTTTGATGTGGTGGACGGTAGCCCTCGTCGACAGGGTGCTTACGAACGCATGGAGCCGGTGATAATGCAGGTTCTGGCGGACAACCCTTCTATTCAGATGGTAATTGACCTTCATCGGGATGGTGTGCGGGAGGGGCATGGCCCTTTTATTACATACATAGACGGGCAGCGCACAGCTCGGATTATGTTTTTCAATGGGCTTTCTCGTCAATATCGGGGCGGGCAGGTTACGGAGGTGCCGTGGCTACCCAATCCCTATCAGCGTGAAAACCTGAATCTGAGTTTTCGTTTGCAGCTTGCAGCCAATGAGTTGTATCCAGGCTTTGCCCGCCGTGTGTATTTACGCGAATTCCGTTACAGTCTGCACATGATGCCGATGAGTATGTTTGTGGAGGTGGGGAATCAGTACAATACTATGGCTGAAGCCATGAGGGCTATGGAGCCGCTTGCGGAGATAATTGCAGCGGTGGTTTTACAGAGCCCGCCGCTTAACTAATTTTATGCAACATGCACAAAAAAGCGGTATGCTAGCATACCGTTTTTTTGTGTAAATTTTTTTAGAATGTCCAAAAATACAAGCCAAAAGTAGTTTTTTTCAAGCGTCTATGATACGATGATATAAATCTTACAAATGAGGTGGCTAATGTACGAAAGCAAAATAACCAATAACGCATCAGCAGTACTATGTATGCAACATGTAATCGGCAATGTTGAAAGAATCATCGTTGGCAAACGCTATGCCATCGCTCTTGTTATGACCACCCTTGCCTGTAAAGGTCATGTGCTTATCGAGGACGTGCCCGGGGTTGGTAAAACCAGCCTTGTTGCTGCCCTTGCACGTTCTGTAAACGGCAGCTTTAAGCGCATACAGTTTACACCCGATATTATGCCGTCAGATATCACTGGCTATTCGGCCTTTTCCCCTAAGACAGGTGAATTTGAATATCGCTCCGGTGCGGTCATGTCCCAGTTTGTACTGGCTGACGAAATAAACCGTACATCTCCCAAGACCCAATCATCCCTACTTGAAGTAATGGAAGAAAATCAAGTCACCGTAGACGGGCAGACCTACCAGGTGCCGTCTCCTTTTATTGTGCTTGCAACTCAGAACCCCGTTGAGTATCTGGGTACCTATGCTCTGCCCGAAGCGCAGCTAGACCGCTTCTTTATGAAAATATCCCTAGGTTATCCAGATGATAGAGAAGAAAGCAAAATGCTAGACCGCTTTAAAGGTCGCAATCCAATGTCGGAGCTCAGACCTGTAGCGGAAGGCGCTGATATTATCGCAATACAAAACCTGGCGGAGCAGATACATGTGGATGCCAGTATCAATAGGTTCATCGTGACAATTTCCCGTTATACCCGTGAGCAGAAGGATGTCCAGCTTGGCGCAAGCCCACGCGCGAGCCTTTGCCTGTTCAAGGCGGCTCAGGCTTGGGCACTTTATAACGGTCGTGATTATGTAATCCCCGATGACTGCATCCAAATGGCACCTCATATCCTGGAGCATAGGATTCTCATGAGGCAGGAGGCTACGATTAAGCGTATCCGCGCAGTGGATATAATAGAAAAAGCCATTCGTCTTGCAACCGCAGACATGAGAAGCTAGAGGCTAAAACGTGAGAAACATAAAACGAAAGCCCTCAGACCCTATGGCTCTTGGGGTTAACCGGGCAAGATATTTTGTTGTATGGGCAATTATTGGAGGCTCGGCTTGGCTGTATGGGGAACGTATGCTTTACGTTGCCCTTGCTGTGCTTACGGCACTGCCCATTCTTTCATATATAATTGCCACCGTTGGTATTATGACATTAAAAATTTCTCAGCATCTGCCTGAATCCATTTTAAAAGAAGAATACGGCAACCTCGTTGTCGATATTGAAAATCCTACGAGATTGCCCTTCGGTACGGTGAGGTTTTTGTTTTACGGTGATGATTTCGCCGTTCAAATGCAGGGAGCTATTTTGACCAGGCTTGGGTTCCGCAAGCCGACGCGCCAGCAGATTCCCTTTCAAATAAATTATCGCGGAGAATATGAAATGGGCATTAAGTCCATACAGATTATGGACTTGACCGGGCTTTTTAGGCTTACCAGGCAAATTAATATGCCTGTTAATATGCTCTCCCTGCCGCGAATCAAGGATATGAATAAATTCCCTATCGCGTCCAACCTGCTTACACAAACTACCTCACGTTTTGATATCCGCGATGAGGACTATGCCACCATATCAGATATCCGGCCATATCTGCCAACAGACTCGATTAAGCGGGTACACTGGAAGCTAACTGCTAAGCGGAATGAGTGGCTGGTGAAAAATTTTCAATCCAATGCACTGCATCAGGTCACGATTATACTGGATACGAAGCGCATGGCTGTTGACTATAAGGAGCAGATTGCAACCGAAGACCGCATAGTGGAGCATTTCTTAGGGCTGGCGGATTTCTGTTTGAAAAAAGGAATGCCCGTAGAATATACCTCGGGTGAAGGGCATAAAATCACAGGTCGTCATCCCGGGGATTTTGAGAATATGTATTATTCCGTTTCGCGTCTGCACTTTGAAGATGACCCGCTTGGAAGCCCATACTCTATACTGAGTCAAGCTTTAAACGACACCACCGGTTATATAAACGCGATAATACTAACCCCACGTCTAGATGCTGCTTTATACGAACGAATGGTCAACGCCCAGCACAACGGTCACAATATAGCGGTAATATATTTTGCACTAACTCCGCCGGATAAGGGCTCCGAGGAAGTGTATAGTCTGCTGGAAGAAGGCGGTAATGTTTGCTTCAAGGTAACGGATGATGATGGGTTTTGATGATAGTGATAAAGGTGGTTCTCCTATGATGCACAACCGAAAAAAAATAAAGAATACGGCACCCTCTGCTAAAGACGAGCCCAGCCGCCGCCCTTGGACGGAATATATCTTTACCCTTTTCGTCGGCAGCACTTATATCTATGCTCTCAACCGGGTAATCGTAAGCTCGACCTTTATACAACCGGAGCAGTCCCGGTTATTTATTATGGGGCTTGTATCACTGGTTCTGTTTGCCGTCATTTTCTATAATATTTATACGCGAGTCATAACCGGCGTGCTCGTAGCAATTGTTGCAATATATGTTTTCTTTACCATAGAGCGATGGGAACGTCAGATTTATCATCTTAACAATGTCCGAATGATGGTACAGGGCTATCAGCCATACCAAACCGAGCTTGGGCTTACCGTGTTGTGGGTGATAAGCCTGCTCATTGGTCTTGTGGTTGCGGTTTTTATGCTGTATAAATTCAGCTTTTATATACTTTCGTTGACAGGGGTTGCTATTTTCCTGTTCACATGGGGGCCGGGGTTTACACGGGATGCACCTTCTTTTCTGCTCTTTCTTGTATGCTTCTGCTTGATTCTTGTCCGCAAAACCAACAATGGGCTTGCTGCAGTTTATATTGCCGCGCCTATTTGCGCCGCGCTTGTGTGGTTTGTCCATGGTACTGTACCTGAGGAGGCGGAGATTTTCCAGCGCAGATCATTGCAAGAGCTGTTTGACGGGCCTCTTTCCACGATTAGCGATTTTATTTATACGCTTACTAATCCCATGTACTTTACCTTCCATTCCACCGGCTTTTCCGGTCATGGTGGGCGACTTGGCGGGCCCATTGCCCCTAACTCCCGTAATGTAATGACCGTACAAGCTCCAGGGCGCACGTATCTTGCTGGAATAACGCATAATATTTATACTGGATATCGCTGGTATTCAAGCTTGGAGCATGGCGATCTCTATACACAGGGGATGCATCAAAGCCGTTTTGAGATGCTTGAAACCACCGCCGCGCTTATAAGAAGCGCTGCACACACCGATGAGCGCGCTTCAATTCCTATTAGTCTACTGTGGAATATCTTCCCGCTTTATGACCAGCATCGCCTTTCCGTTCGTGATTTTGCCACGCTTGGGCTAGGTGGCTACCATGTAAATCAATATTTGCATACCTATATGCCGATAGATCAGGCAACCATTGCCATCGGTTCCAACCGGACCGGAACGATTTTTAGAGCGCAGAATACAAGGCAACTCTGGTTTCATGCTGCAGGACCTGATTATCTGCCCGATTTAGTGTTTTATCCATCAGGTGATGTGCGAGCACCGGGATTTATGGCAAGGGGCACCCAGTATTCTATGAATTTTTTGAATGTTAACCCTCGTCTGACTTTTATCCATGATATGCTCAACCGGTCCCATTCCGGGCTGTATGCAGAGCGCAGTCCACAGAGCTTGGCTTTTCATAACGGGAGTGTGGCTATAAGCACATTAGATATAGATGTTACCGCTAGTGACATGAATGAGATATTTGAGCAGTTTGCGCATCAAGGCCCCGCAAGGGAGCTTAACTATATGACAACCTTTGAAGAGCTAATAGATAAACTAGATGCCTTCTCGCGGGATGTGCTGTCTCGCTATGCCGAAACGGTGAGAGAGCATTTCATGTATGTGCCGGAGATTACACCCCAAAGGGTGCATGATAAGGTAGCGGAGATTACCTATGACTTGGAATCGGATTTCGAAAAGATAATGGCGATAAGATATTATCTTATCCAGTTCCCATATACACTTTCTCCTCAGTCGGTGCCTGATGGGGTATGCTTCGTTGATCATTTTCTTTTCGATGGGCAAGAGGGGTACTGCACCTATTACGCTACCGCAATGGCTGTTATGAGCAGGATAGCAGGGGTACCCTCCCGCTATGTTGAGGGGTTTCTGCTTCCGCCTGCGGAGGAACATCCTGCTCTTTTCGCTGTTACCAACATGATGGCTCATGCCTGGGTCGAAGTCTACTTTGAAGGATTTGGCTGGCTTATAGTAGAAGCAACGGCTCCATATGCGTTTTTCCAAGACCCGGAGCTTATTCCTCCGCCAGGATTTTTCAACCCTGATTTTCATATGACGGACTGGATTGATATGTGGGATATCGACTTCCCGAATTTTAATGAAAACTCAGGTCTTGACCTGGGTGATTTTGTAAGACCGGAAGCATCTGTGGTAGCAGAAGGGCGAAATCTGCCAACATTGACCCAGGTGCGCACTTATGTGTTTATAGGGCTCGGGGCATTGGTGCTGCTCGCGCTGGGATTCTTTTTTGTGAGATATTTGCAGGTCGTCCTTAAAGTAAGGCGTGTGCGCAAGCTGGATACAAATAAGCAAATCGCCGCGTATTTTAACGGAATAGTAGATATAACATCCCATGTGGCAAAACCCATGGACCCGGAAGAAACCCCATATGCCTATGGTCAAAAAGTAGGCCGACGCTTTGCATTCAAAAGTGATCGAGTGCTGCTAAAAGACCTGGTTGATTTATATTACAAAGCAAGATACGGTAGCCGCGAGCTGACCCAAAAAGAGCGTGACCTGATGGCAGACAGCTATTTTGATATGGTAGGGCATATGCGTAATGAGAATCAGCGGGTTAGTTATATTTATATGAGATATGTGCGGCAGGTTGGGGCTGTTTAGATATGATTACTTTTATATAGTAATGAAAAGCCCGGCGAGTATGCCGGGCTTTTTCATGCATTCATGACAAAACCGTCACCTCAATCCCCCATTTTGTCACATTATAGTCACTTCACGCGTTTATATTATGCATTAGAAAATTCTTAGAATTCCCTTAACAACTCACTAATAATAAGCTGATAGCATGGTCTGGAACAAAAACATGCTACTTACGTTGCTCCAAGATAGGGCATCAGTACATATAAGGGGGTGGTAGTGCTGTCGGTTTTATTTGACATCAAAAACGTGCGTAAGATTTATCGCATGGGAGAAGAGCGCATAGTTGCTCTGGAGGATATTACCCTTACATTTGAACAGGGAAAGATTTATTGTCTGCTTGGGACATCCGGCTCAGGTAAATCTACATTGCTCAATTTGCTTGCAGGGCTTGAAAAGCCTACTGCTGGCACTATTTTGTTTAAAGGAAAGCCGCTGGAAAAGCTTAATGAAACTCAGCTCGCACTATATCGTCAACAATATGTTGGCTTTGTTTTTCAATCATACAATCTTCTTGCCACTCTTACCGCGGTGGAAAATGTCACCCTTCCACTTATTTTCCGTAAGGTACCCAAGCGTAAGCGCATAAAGGCGGCTCGGGCTATGCTCAAAGCGGTTGGGCTTGCCAATAGGCATAGGCATAAACCATCGGAGCTGTCAGGTGGGCAGCAGCAGAGGGTTAGTATTGCGCGGGCATTTATTAACGACCCGCAAATCGTATTTGCGGACGAGCCTACCGGTAACCTGGATACAAGGACTACATTTGAGATGATGGATTTAATTACAGGAATTGCACGGGAGCGCAACCAAACGCTAGTAATTGTTACACATGATAATGAAATATCCCAATATGCGGATTGTGTAATAAGCATCCGTGATGGATTGGTGGAAAGTATCGTTAACAATGACGAGCAAAGCCCCATTTAAAAGGAGAGAGATTAGTGAGAAAAATCAGAAAAATAGCGATAGTAATGCTGCTTGCGGTTGCAATGCTCATTTCCATGGCTACGCCCGTAATGGCAGACCCAATGTGGGATGTTATCACGGAAATGGACGCGATGATTCAAAATTATAGGCGGCAATTAAGGGAACTTCGCGAGGAATTAGAAGAGCTTCGTAACGATGGACGCGTGCCACTGATTCACCTGGTGGGTCCGCATAATCTTATGCTGGAGGCAGGTGATGATACAGAGGTTGCATTCACCGTCCGCAATATAGGAAGTCATGCTGCTCATAATTTCCTGAGCACTGCTACAATTTCTGCCGATGCGCCATTTATCATCGAGTTCGTTGGCAACTCAAACCGCATCAATCAACTCGCTCAAAACTCTCAGCGCGATATGAGAATGCGCATCGTCGTAGACGAAGACGCACCTCCGGGAGCTACAGGTATGATTACCTTTACCCACCGCTATAACACCCATCTCGGTGCCCCGCAGGAATCGCAGGACACGGTTCTTGTGCGCATAGGCGGTGAAGTCTATGTCCCTGGGTTAGCAAATCTCAGACTCACAAATATCCGTGCTTCGGATACAAATCTTGGGCAAAACCAGCAGTTTAACGTAACTGCAACGCTAACAAATACAGGCACCGCTCCCGCTAATGACATTCAAATCGGAATTACAAACATGGACACCGATTCCATTATCCTTACAAGTGATCTGAGTGACGCAGCCTTTTCTGCTTTGGAGCCCGGTGAATCTGAGGAGATAAGTCTTACCTTCCGCACAGCCAGGGATATCACCAGCGGATTTTACTCGATATATTTTCGTATTATTTATGATAGGGTTGCAGAAGGGCGGCAGCCTGTACCATTCTATGTAACAGCGGTTGCCGATTACGCAACCACCAGCCCTAATATTGAACTTAGAAATCTTAACTTTCCCACAGCTATGCTTAACGTAGGTCAAACCGGCAGGATTACTTTGGATTTGGTAAACACCGGCGACGCGGTCGCTCATAATATCCTTATAACCGCGACCCCACTTCATGAAGGTCGCCTGGTGCCCACAACTTCCAACCGCCAGACAGTCCAAAGTCTTGGGGTAGGCTCAACCCGCTCATTCGAATTTGGTTTTATGCCAACGGTTGACGCGGCAACCCACAGCCATCCCGTTCAGATAAGGGTGGAATATGAAATCCGAGGTGCGGGTGGTGAGCCACATCCTTTTGTGCAATATGTAGCCCTCAACGTATATAATCCCGAACCGATTGAAGAGGAAGACAACGATGATGACGATGACG
>Ga0131853_10009131_pt1 | contig 18114 bp, 14 predicted proteins | sample TergutLab28metaG_FD_92764 | JGI IMG/M metagenome (GOLD analysis project Ga0131853, IMG submission 92764) | Labiotermes labralis P1 segment gut microbial communities from Petit-Saut dam, French Guiana - Lab288 P1 (version 2) (version 2) | ecosystem: Host-associated > Arthropoda: Insects >... | reverse complement strand
GGTTTGTGGTGGTGGGGGGTGTGTTTGGGGGGGCCGTGGGGTTTGGGGGGGGGGGGGGGGTTGAACCCCCCCCCCGGTATGTCACTGACCGACGGCGTTTTTCCGGCGGTAACCTTCTAAAACTAGTGGTTACTCTACGTGTCATTAGGTTTAACATTCGAGAATTTAGAGTTCTGTCCACAGAATTAATTTATTTATGTGTTTTGTACCGATCTCCGAACAAACAGCGACCTTTACCCCACAAAGCATAAACTGATTGGTTTTTATAACCGAGATGGAGAATGTTTACTGTGCGGTACGATCCAAGGTCAGTCAGTGTGAGATCTGTGGTGGACACAGTAGCACTTGTAAATGGGTTTCCTCACAGTACTTCTTTTGTCCCCTGTCGATATCATTTCGTCAGTACTCCATATTCATCACCTTCTGCTTGCTGCTCTTAGCAGGACAAACGGAAGAAGTCTGGGGACTTTCAGAAAACAGTGCTTTTTCGGAAATCCGTTAGCATTGGATACAAAAAGTACATTCACTTTCAAGGCACTAGGCGCTTTCGCAAAATTGCGAAAAGCGACTATTACCTTCGTTCTGTCTTTCTTTCCGTCCGAATGCAAAACCCCGGTTCCCACTGGGCGGATTTCCTTGAAATTTGATGTTTTAGAATATTTTTCGAAAATCTGCCGAGAAAATTCATGATTGATTAAAATCCGACAACAAACACGGGCACTTTACTGAAGACCTAAGTACATTTATGATAATATCTCGCTGAACTCATCTAGAATGAGAAATGTTTCAGACAAAAAATATAGAGAAAGTCAGAATATTTCGTAATGTTTCGTAACTTTCTTTTCGACAATAGTGCTTTTCTTTACTGTGGGAAAATATGGTAGAACCGGACAGGTGACAATATAATACAGCGCATGCGCATTGCATGCTGGTTAACGAAGGCTACAGACACACATCCAGAATATGTAACACTCATTGCTTTTCCACTAAAACAGTGTTTTGGGGATCGCGCCTCAGTGTTACTTTATACGCACATTTGTCTGTCTTATTTCGTCCTTGAACGTTAAGAATGCATATAATTTTATTTCCGCTCCCCTATACGTTTTCATTGCGTGGTGCCTAATTAAGCAGAACGACTAATTTGCTTTTTCTTTCACTTAGTGTTACAGTCAATTTATTTTTCTGTGACTTGTGGTTTTCTGGAAGAAGTAGAATGGCGTGCGTCCAGCCAAGTCTTTGTTGCGGCGACTGGTTCTCCAGGCTCAGAGCAGTAACTCGTGTTACGGTGTGTAAGCATTCCAGTCAGCTCGTATGTCGTATGTTACCAACGTTTTGTGCAGCGATATGATTTAACTCACGCACAAAAGAACTAACTGTTCGTAACGATAATTTTTTAATTCGGTTCGAGAAACAAGAAGCCGTGTCGACTTTTGTCATGGTGGCTTACTGAGATTGCAGTTCTGCCAACTGCAGCTTTTTATCGGCACGAAGAATCAAGGAAGGCAACTCTATTGTAATGCAGCTAAAGGAAACGAGACAAAGATCTGAGAGTGAGAGAGAGAATTGGCTCATACGGAAGTACAGTTTGAAGTCAACCGGCGAGACGAATTGAGACAAAGGCAAGGCGTTGGGCGGAAGTTGAGAGGCAGGTGTGAGGGCTAGCCAAGAGTTGGTTGTAGAAAGAGGAGAAATAAATTAAGCAAATGAGGCACGGCTTCGCTGGAAACGGCAGTGGCATTGTACTTGTTTCAAAACCAGTGGTGGGAACAGTGCAGAACGAACGTGGGTCGGGCAGCAGTCGTCGGATTGTCACTGAGAGGGACCCAGTTCAGTGCCATGGCTGTCCATTTGGAGATTCATGGCACTGGCAAAGGTTTTTAGGGCGCGTTCGCGAAATTGCGAATACCGGTTACAATCGGCGTGTCAGTTTCTCCGTTCGCATGGAACTACTCGGCTCTCACTTGACGGATTTTCACGGACTTTGATATTTGATTATTTTTCGAAAGTCCTTCACGAAAATACCTAGTGCCATTAAAATCTGACAGGAATAACGGGCACTTTACATGAACACCGATGTACTTTTGTGATAGTATCTCGTTGAATTCTCAGAATAAGAACATTTTCAGACAAAAGTTGTGGGGGAAATAAGAAAACACATCGTTCAATAAATGTGGGCCGGGTAGCTCAGTCGGTATAGCGACTGAGCTACGGGCTGGACGGTCCGGGATCGAATACCTGGGGCCCACCCAGCCTCCTGTAAAATGGGTACCGGGTCTTTCCTGGGGGTAAAGTGCGGCCGGGGCGTGCTACTGACCACTCACCCCCTCAAGTGCCGCGGTCATGAAAGAGTAGAGCTATACCTCTACCCGCCTTCTGGGTCACACCGGGCATGTAAAGGGATCACTTTACCTTTACTTTATGTTCAATAAATTTTTTATCCCGAAAATCCTGCTCTTTATTAGATAATGTGGAAATATATGGGAGGGCCGGACAGGCCACTGATGACAATATAATATGGCGCGTGCACTTTGCATTCTGGAGAACTAAGCCCCCCCCCCTCCACACACACACACTCACATGCATACACGCGCGCGCACGCACACACACACACGCACATTACCTTGTCTCCCTCATGTCAGTAGCATTTCACCAATGCCCTTCTACCATGAGCTCCACACGATCTTGGCAATTGACAGTTTTGTTAAATAAACAAAACAATGTGCAGTCAGTGGCGGTTTGCGTTACACTATGGTTTTGTTTCTGTTGCAGATGGCCACATGATCAACACGAACTGTTCCTCCTCACACAACCGGTAAGTACCAAGCAATCAAAACGAAAGAACCGGTTAAACACATATTGTGCTGCTAGCGAAGTCTGTGTACGGTATTGCGATTTTTCCTTGAACCCTTCATTAAACCGCAAGGGCTTATTTTCATATTCGGAATTTCTGAGGCCCACTTTTCACAGGTGTTTTATGTATGGGTGTGAAACTTGGTGGCTTACATTGAGGGAGGAACGTAGGCTGAAGGTGTTTGAGAATAGGGCGTTGAGGCGAATATTTGGGTCTAAGAGGGACGAGGCAACAGGGGAGTGGAGGAAACTACATAGTGAGGAGCTTAATGATTCTGTACTGCTCATCGAAAAATCGAGAAGAATGGGATGGGCGGCGGGGCATGTAGTGCGTATGGGCTTATACAGGGTTTTGGTGGGGAAACCTGTGGGAAGGAGAGCAATTGGAAGACCCAGGCGTAAATGGAAGGATAATATTAAGATGAATCTTCGGAAGTGGGATGTGGAGGACATGGACTGGATCGAGCTGGCTCAGGATAGGGACTGGTGGCGGGCACTTGTGAATGCGGTAATGAAACTTCGGGTTGCATAAAATGCGGGAAATTTCTTGACTAGCTGAAAGCCGGTTGGTTTCTCAAGAAGGACTCTTCTCCATGGAGTAAGTATGTAAGTAAGTTAGTACTGTTCACATGTCTTCCTATTTCTTTTTTTAGGTTGTATTAGGTAGCTTTTCGTGCCGCCAAGTTCGGTATATACGGGGAGAGTCTCTTGCTAGAGGCCCCAAACTATTGTGTATAAAAAATTATGTTATTTAAATAATGACTTAAAAATTTATATACACATACCGGGAATGATGCAAAACAGGATCTGCTCATAATGGATGCTGAAACTGGTCTCCTTTCACATCCAAGCACACTTGAAATCGTTTCTCCAAATTCTGGAATACTTTTCCCAAAATGTCGACGTTGACGGCTTGTATCTCTTGGCGTATAGCGTCTTTGAGTTGTTTGATTGTGCGGGGTGTATTTTTGTACACTTTGTCCTTCAATAGACCCCAAAGAAAGAAGTCGGCAGGCGTTTTCGGCTTCCCCTTGTACCTAACTTTTTAACCAATTTCTGAATGGAACACTTCGATGGTGCAAGTCCTTCACCAAATTCCGTTCGAAATGCCGTCTGGCATGCTTTAAATGAACCTATTTGCCAGTATTTACGAACGAGAAACCCGCGTTGTTCGACTGTATACATAGACAATAGTTTGGGGCCTCTAGCCAGAGACTCACCCTGTATTTTCCAATATAGTGTAGCACATACCAACACCTAATGCATAATTAAAATGGGCCGGGGTAGCTCAGTCGGTATAGCCACTGGCTACGAGCTAGACGGTCCGGGCATCGAATCCCGTTGCGCACCCGTCCAGACCGGCCCTGGGGCCTACCCAGCTTCATGTACAGTGGGTACCGGGTCTCTTTCCATAGGGTAAAGAGCAGAGGTTAAAAAAAAGCGTAGAGCTGTACCGCTTCTCCCCCTCTGAGCCTGCGCGGCCTGTTCTGGGTGAACTTTATCTGTACGTAATGCCTAAGTAATTACAGTATAACCCCAATTATTCCGGACTATTTGGGACAGAACAATCCGGATATGCAGAAAATACGGATAATTGGATTTTTCTTTGAAAATAGCCTACATTGGCAGTTTGTATTTCGGCTCTTAATATTTACGGCATGTACCTGCGTCTAAACCTTTCGTCCACGCCTGATTTGAAGTTCTAGAAGCCATAACACTGTATTGTACTTGATCCGATAACCGGTAATTTCAAGGCAAGTTAGTTTTGTAGCATTCTCGACAAATTTATCCGAAGGGCCAAGCCGATCCAGATGACGGGGGATCCGGATAACCAGCGTGCGGATAATTGGAATTCTACTGTATATCATTCATTCCCTCGTGTAATTATGGAGTCGGGATAGCTCAGTAGGCACAGTGACTAGGCTACGGACTGGATGAATAGTAGGAGAATTTTTCTCTCATCAGAGATGGTTCTATTGCCCTCCAGGTCCCATACTCCAGTGTTTCTCAACCGCCGGGCTGCGGCCCAGTACCGGGCCCTGGCATCAGTTTTACCGGGCCGCGAGAGATTCTCCTGGAATTGATAACTAATTTGAATGTAATTTTATATTTGTCAACATGCTACGCCGTACACATGATTGTACTAATACTCTTTATGATTATGCCATAATTAATTATTAATACTTATGTTCGTTTAATGTATGAACTTAAAAAAAAATTGGAAAGGTACTGACGAGTAAATCTGTTGGGACCAGGCCCTCGTCTTGTTAAAAAGAATTTACCGGGCCGCGGTCTCACAAATGTTGAGAAACACTGTTCTGCTGTATATAATTCTTTCCCTCGTGTAATTAATGGAGCCGGGATAGTTCAGTAGGCACAGTGACTAGTCTGCGGACTGGATGAATCGTAGGAGACCTTTTCTCTCATCAGAGACGGTTCCATTGCCCTCCAGGTCCCATATTCAGTCCCTGGGGGTGTTACGCACGAAGGCAAAGCGGAGTGACTGTGACGCTGACCACTCGCCACCATCTAGTTGTAAGGTTAAGAATGCGTGGATCTATACATCCACCGCCTCCCTTCCATTGTGCGTTGAAGACGTGCACAGCGACGAATTTACTTTTGCCTACAGTATGGCTCTGCCAATCAGTGTTTCTGTTAACCTATTGAACCTCAGTTACACATTGCGACTGACCCCTTCTGCCTTTATGGCTTTGTAAAGGTATTTTGTGATTATATTTTCAAATCCCCTTTTGATAGTCGGCTACTTGAGAAGTGTAACAGGTAGGTTGAAGGACCCGTAACATACCCTTCGGACAGTAGGTTGGTAATTGCATGACTGCATGGAAACCGGTCGACGTAGAAGGTTGCTGTCACGCTGATCAACATAATGTCCATAGTGGCTAACAGTAATCGTGTGGGGTCCACCCCAAAGAAGGAAACGTCCGTATACACTGAGAATATTGCATGATACCGTAACCAAGCAGAAAACCGGACAGTTGACAGCATGTCCATGTACCGTCACTTACACCATTACTACACGCCGCTGGAAAAACCTGAAATCGTTGATGTCAGGAACCTGGTAATGTGGACGGTGGCTCTCTCTGAAACGTCGGTTGATATGAAACATGACGGAGACGGGTGCGATCTCTGAAACGTCCGTTGATTTGAAACGCCTGACGCGACTGTTAGCCCGGGAACATTCTAAACATTGAAAACCTGGAATGCTACGTTATAGCATACATATAGAGGGTGATTCAGTAGGAAAGGCTAATATTTTGGGAGGTGACAATATCGGTCATTTTGAGGAAAGAAGTTCGTGTGAACATGTGTCTGATTGTGAATGAATTGCACGTTCTCCATTCCGTGCACTGTAATAATATTAATACAGTTCGAACCAACAAATGCACTCAATTTCATTAAAACCACAACAACATTACAACACAGCAGCTGCTACATGTTCCGGCCCTCACTGGCACATCTTCAGGGAGCACACAATTGTATAAAACTGTGAAACCCAGAACACAAGCCGTTCCGACTACTATTTTCAGTGAACAACTCGGTCTACTATATATATATAAGGTAAAGTTACAGGCCCGGTGTGGCCCAGAGGGTGGGTAGAGGTATAGTTCTGCTTTTCCATGTCCGCGGCACTAGAAGGGGGTGAGTGGTCAGCAGCACGCCCCGGCCGCACTTTACCCCCGGGCAAGATACAGTACCCATTTTACAGGAGGCTGGGTGGGCCCCAGGGCCGATCTGGACGGGTCGAAAAGTCCCAACCGGGATTCGATCCCGGACCGTCCAGCCCGTAGTCAGTCGCTATACTGACTGAGCTACCCGGCCCATACTACATATATACATATATATGTGTATATATAATATATATGTATGTATATATATATACTTATTTATTACACTCTGAGGAGTTTTCGGCAGCTCAGCTACATATCAAAATGTTTTCTACAATTGTAATGTTGTTGTATTTTGATAAAATTCAGTGCATTCGTTGGTTGAAATGGTAATAATTGTGACTGGTTACCGAGACAGAGCTCTTTAAATCTGCAAATACAAAGGCTTTTGTAAATTGCAATAAACAAAGACAAATTACGCATTGTTAATATTATTTTTATTTTAATTTCATGCTTAAATGACATTTGTTACACAGAAATGACACATTTATTACACATCACAATAAATGTTCGCAAATCCCGCCGATAACTTCAGTGCACTTTGTAAATCATGTGCGAAGATCTCGTGTTGTTTGTCTGAGTTGATCTGCACGTGTCCTTATGTGGGCAGCAGCATCCAAAATGCGAGCGAGCAATTCGTCTGGTGTATCCACATTTCATTTGTAAAGTTCGTTCCTCAAAGTCACAACTAAAAAATCTAACGAAGGTCTGGAGAATCAAACAGTTATTTTCGCGGTAACCATTCAGAATCATTGACAAATTTATATAAATTTTGCTTTATCGCAACGACCGATAGCGTACCTTCGAACGTATAGACATCCTCCTGAATCACCCTGTGCAGCGATTATATTGAAGCAGTTTGTATTAGGAAACTGACTGTTAAGGGAACATTATGACTTGCGTCGTGTTCTGTGGAACAGACCTGCATCTGATAGACAAGAGTTTCGAAAATTTAAAAATTTAGAGCTTCATAAGATCCCGTTAACCTAAATACACAAAGTATGCTGAATGTTCAGGTTTTCGCGGTGAGCGTTGTTCAGGGATTTACCCAGTTTGTCCCAACGTTTCTGAGAAACTGATTGCTTTCATCTTCACGGTGACTGAATTTGGTTTAGATGGATGCTGAAGTGATGTATAGGAAAAAATGTCGGTCCTCCGAAATGTCCCAACAGACCTATTACACCTTTTTTCACTTGCATACCCCTTGGCAGCCTTTTTCCATAAATTGTACCCTTCATATTAGCAAAATTTTTGTAGTTAATATAGTTGCTGTTATTTCAAATTTATATTTCGTAACTTAAATAAATAGCCCAATAATGGGATTAAAAAGCAATGGAATAATAAGGCGAACAGATCGTTGCGTATGTATTTACATTCAAAACTGTTGACTTATATACCCTTTTCCGCCATTCTTCCATTTTTTTCGCGTACCCCTTAATGTTCTGGTTCGTACCCCTGGGAGTACGCTTACCCCAGTTTGGGAATCACTGCATTACACTATACAGTATAACATTTCCTTTTACCATAATTTGAATTGTCAGACCTGATATAGCACTAGCAGCGTGTAATTTTTGCCAGTGTCATATGCTGCTTGTTACAGTTTATCATTCCGTGTTGTGTTTTTCAGGAAAGCCCTGTGCTGTAAGATGTCTGTGGAATTCGACGTGTTCCTGGAGAGCAGCCAAAAGTGAGTACTACTGCTGATGTGTTCAAACTCTTTTTGTGTTCCGCTGTGTTCCAAGCGACGGGTCCGGTCTTGCACACACGCGACACTGTGAGATCCAGGACCTTTCCTTTTATAACCCCACCACAGGATGTGTTTATTTTAGACGTCAGACTAGTCTCTGTCTTGCAACGCGCCCTTCCACTGTGCGGCTGCAGCGCCTCCACCGGGCGGATATCGTAACATGAGTGGTGGAGTTGTAACGGGAAAGATCTGAATTCCATGTTTAGGCAAGAACCATAGTCTCTTCTAGAGGACGGATTGACATGAAATTTGATGTTTGAGTATTTTTTATGATAATATCTTGCTGAGTTTTTCGTATAGTGAGAATGTTTCAGACAATAGATATAGAGAAAATCAAAGCACGCATGAAATGTTTAATGAATACCCCACGCCCACCCCCCCCCCACCCCCCCCCCCCCCCCCGAAAATTGTTTCGTTTATGAGATAGTGTGGAAAAATATGGTACAGACAGACCACAGCTGACAATACAATACAGCGCATGCCCATTGCATGGTTGATAAGTAAGGCTACTGACACCACACACTCAGAATATGTAATAATTTTTGCTTTTGCACAGAAACTGTGGTTACGCGAACGCACCTCATTCTTACGTTTATACGTACATTACATTTTTTATGTACGATTAAATAAGCAAGTAAATAAGAGCCAAAGGAAATAAATGCTCTAATACAGTGTGTAAACGAATTGCGGCCAGATGTTTTTGAGGTGAACATTATGGTCAGCCGTGTTAATGTAAACGGAAAGCAGATTAACAAACGTCAAAAACACAACCTTATGAAAATAATAAGTTAACCAGCTACGAGTTTCGACCTTCTAGGGGCCATCTTCAGACTGATATTTGAAACATACTAGGAAGTGTATATACAATTCATGTGAGCAAGGGACATCTCGCTTCGTACAGGTTTTTGCAGCATGATCTTATGTTGTGTGACAAATGGCCGAAAATGTAATCGAGAACCTTTTTTAATTACAATTCTTTATAGTTATAGATTTCCGTCCCTCGGAGGCCTGTATAAAACAGAAGAATTTGAATTAATTGAAGTACGGTGTAGTGTTTTCGATATATTCCAGTATATATTATTCCATTTATATAATTACATTTTCGGCTTTTACAGAACACATTATATTGTAAGTAGGCCGGGATAGCGCAGTCGGTATAGCGACTCACTACAGGCTGCGCGGTCCGGCGATCGAATCCCGGTGGGGGCGAGATTTTCCGCGCCCGTCCATACCGGCCCTGGGGCTCACCCAGCCTTCTGTACAACGTATATGCCCTGTCTTTTTCCCGGGGGTAAGGCGGCCGGGGCGTGCCCGTTAACCAGCCACCCCATCTAGCGCCGAGGTTAAAGAAAGATTAGAGCCATACCCTTATCCCCCTCTGGGCCTTCATAGACTGTTACATTGTTGAACTTACAAATTAAACATATTGTAACAAGACTGACATCTGAATCGCTTGAAATTTTGTCTTGTTATATGCTAGTGCCTGATAATGGGTTTTAGCTGAGGTCGAAACGTGTCGCAGAGCGGGCAGCAAGACACTGCCAAGGTCTATCACTGTCTGCGGCCCTTCCATCCATCCATCCGTATATGGCGCTACAGCCCCTTCCGAGCCTTGGCCTGCCTCACAAGACGCCTCCATTCTTCCCTATTTTCAGCTCTTCTCCTCCATCATCTTATCCCCAGTATTTGTTAAATCTGTCCGAGGCATCTATGAGGTTTCTTGAACGCAAGTTCTCTTCCGGGGTGGGGTCGTCACCGCCACGTCCAACCCCCTACCTGGAGGACCAGGGTGTCCATTTTTGTCTGGGTCATCACCTTTGACCTGTCCGGCTTGGGTGACCCTGCCAGTAGCTACGCTGTCGCCAGCTTAGCTCTCAGGATCATTTGACCACACAAGCCCCACCACATTGTCAGAGTATTGACACCTTCGGGGGGCTGGGGGGGGGGGTCTGCGGCCCTTCGTCATTTTCAATTTGTGTATCAGAACGCGGTGTCACCCATAAAGAGAATGTTTCTGGCTACTACATGATTCCAACGGTGATGGTCACCCTGATGACATCTCTTCGACGTCACTGTCGTCGTCCCTAGTCGGGGCTTGCCCGTAGACCGTTGGTAGTTTTTTGTGAAGTTATTTAATTGTAGCAACATAGGCACGGGGGGCCTGTGCCCTGTGACGTGTGAAATTGTAGGCGTGCGGATGTCAGGTGGTCAGCGACAGGAGGAGAGCAGGCAGGCAGGTGAGTCAGCCGCAGGTAGGCAGGAAGTTGGGATCCAATGTGAAGAGGGGCGAGTTGCACGTTGGCATAGTAGCAGTACGTGGCTGCTTGAACTGGCGCATAGCGACTACGTTATGGGGTTTTAAACCCATTATTTCTACGACAGGACTCGCGAACCTTCGGCACGCGTGTCCAAAATGGCACGGGGGCAATTTCCTTGGCACGCAGCATTCAGGCTGTCCCAATTTTTTCTTTTTACCCGAGTGTATCTATATTGTGAAGAATATTTGTGTATATCTGACTGCATAGAGATTGTACCAGGGTACTGATAAGTCCTTAGCCCGACCAGGAAGGAAACAAGCTCGGAAGCATGTCAGGGACAGGGGTAATTTCAACAACATCAAGACGCGAGCTGTCATCAAGTTTTTTTCCCCCCAGCAAGCAAGGCGCCGAAGGAAATTCACGCCATTCTGACAGAAACATTAGCTTGTTTCCTTCGTGGTCGGGCTAAGGACTTATCAGCACCACTGTATATGAATTACCGTTGCTACCAAATAACAAGGCGTAAAAATTTTAACCCAAATCGGGAGAGGAACGAAATTTGGATTGGAAATTTATCACTGGGGCACCGGCCTGGCGGTGACTGGGCGAATACATGACCTTGGTCAAAATGTCTTACAATCTTCTCCCCAAACAGGAAGCAGTAGCAGCCCCAGTTACTGCCACAATTTCTTTCTTATGGCATTCCGGAAGGAGGCCTTTGTTATAAATATAACAATTATACGACGCATTGATTGTATATTATATTTTGCATTAATAATAATTAAGTATTTAATAGTAATTATGAAACGCTTCAAGGCTCATTACTTATGTATTATTTTGTTTGTTTTTGGCGCGACAGCCCCCTCAGTGGGCCATGGCCTACTCATTCACGATATTTCTACATCACACACGACGCACCACAGTAGGTAGGATTCCTCTGGACGAGTTATCAGCCCGACGCAAAGACCTCTACCTGACAACACACAACGCTCACAACACGCAGACATCCATGCCCCCGGTGGGACTAAAGTGATCCCGTTACAGGCCCGTTGTGGACCAGAGGGTGGGTGGAAGTATAGCTCTACTCTTCTATGACCACGGCACTAGATGGAGGTGAGTGGTCAACAGCACGCCCGGGCCGCACTTTACCCCCGGGAAAGACCCGGTACCCATTTTAAAGGAGGCTTGGTGGACCCCAGGGCCGGTCTGGACGGGCGGAAAATCTCGTTCCCACCGGGATTCGATCCCGGACCGTTCAGCCCGTAGTCAGTCGCTATACCGACTGAGCTACCCGGCCGAGTGGCCCAGAGGGTTCCAGGAAGTTAAGGTCCCCAAATTACATGACGACACAGGATGGTGGTAAGGTTGTCAGCCTTACGCACCAGCCGCCTTTACCCCCAGAAAATGCTCCTGGTACTCATTTCTGTTAGAGGCTGAGTCGACCTCAGGGCCATAGTGCGATCGGAAGGATTATGTCTCAATGAAAAATTCCAATGACACCATCTGGGATCGAACCAGCGACTTTCCGATTTGTAGCACAGCACCTTGGCCACTGTGCTCTCGCCCCCATTCCCTCCCCCAGTGGGTTTGGAACCCGCAATCCAAGCAGGCGAGCGGCCGCAGACCTACGCCTTAGACTGCGCGGTTACTGGGATCGGCAGTTATATATTATAATACGCATTAATAATAGTGAAGCAATTAATAATAATTATGAAAGGCTTCAATTCCCAATTTTTCTCCCCAAAGTTCCCATTTGATAGACGGATGGGGCACGCGCCCTCTAAAAGGGGCATTAACCGTGTTCTATGACGTCTGTATCTTACGTTCAGCACGAATTGAAGGAGTTTGGAGTGTGACGTAGGCAAGGGCAGTGCCCGGGTATCAAGTTGGGAAAATGTGCTTGTGGCACGTTCGCTTTGTTACTGCCTGCGGATTTCAATTTGCGAATTCCGTCAGTTGATGCTGCCTTATAAACAGCATAAAAGAGGCGGAGCGAATGAGCTGTGGCAAAACGAGTCAAGCGGGTCTCGAGTTATGACAAGGCAGAAAAATCGCTTTTGTTTAATTATCTAGAAAACCGCAAGACGTACAAAAAAAGTGTAGTGAACATAAAATGTGGTTGATTTTTGTCGACACCTTTTTTTTTCTGTAAGACATTCTTCTTCCTGATTACAATTAGCAACTTGAGCGCGAAATGTTCGAGAAAATTTATTTAGGCCTTTTCTTAATTTGTTTCTTATATTCTACAGATTTTAAGCAAAAGTACATTTACGAAGAGCCATTTCTTGAATTGTTACTTGCGGTAGCAGGTATGGCTTTGCCAAGGTGAAGCACAGTGAAGGTAAAGGTCACCCTAGAAAATGCCACGAAGGCCCAGAGGAGTAATAGATTATAGCTCTGCGCTTTCTTTGACCTCGGCGCTAGATGTGGTGGGTGGTCAACGCCACGCCCTGGCCGCTTTGCCCCCGGTAAAGACCCGGTACCCATTGTATAGGAGGCAGGGTGGGCCCCAGGAACGGTCTGGACGGTTACATATTCTGAGAGTTGTCCCCCCCCCCACCGTCTCTTCCAAGAAGATTTATTTCACAGTTCGTTTTCCGCGCACTGCGCATTAGAAAGCGATTTGACTAATGCAGAGGGATTGCCTGCAATGCACGTGTTTTCGGCGCTCCATATTCTTCTGTTCTGACTGTTAATGCATGCACTCAAGTGCAGCCATGTTATGTCTGTAGAAAACAAAATGGCCGACACACAAGCCATCAGTAAAATCAGGCTGTTGGTTATTTGAATTACGGCGCACCTGGTGGCCAACGAAACTGAAGCAGCGCACTGAACTTGTGCTGAACGACTCGGCAAATGTTTGAAGTGACCATTGTAGTGGGGTGGCAGCTTGTTGTTTACTTGTCGTGTACTTGTTGCAGGATTTGTACGTGTGTGGTCTTTGGGTTGCCTCTTTTATGAGGTAAAGCAGTCCCGTTACAGGCCTAGAGTGGCCCAGAGGGTTCCAGGAAGTTAAGATTCCCAGATTACATGACAACGGCACAGGATGGTGGTAAGGTTGTCAGCCTTACGCACCGGCCACCTTTACCCCCAGGAAATATTCCTGGTACTCATTTCTGTTAGAGACTGAGTCGACCCCAGGGCCATAGTGCGATCGGAAGGACCATGTCAATGAAAAATTACAATGACACCATCTGGAATCGAACCAGCGACCTTCCGATTTGTAGCACAGCACCTTAACCACTGTGATACCGCGGTCCCCTCCTCTTATACGGTACATCCTCTATATTACGCATTCATGGCGTTAGGAATAGTCTCTCAGCGGAGTGCGAGAGTTGCACTGTTTTATGTACCTTCTGTACCGTCGCATTGCCCGTTTTTAGGGTGAGCACATCGGAAGTCAGCATCGAATTAATAGGTCCAGTCAGTGACAATGGAGAAACACGCCCCGGACCGTACTTCCGCTGTGGTCGGTGTTCAGCCGAAGGCTTCTGTTTTCTGGTCACAGCTGTGTGACCAATGTTGACCATAGCTAACGTGCTCATTGCCTGCAGTCCATCACAGACCAAGCTGTGTGTTTACTGTGCACTGAATGTCGTCAGCACCATGTATCTACCTACGAAGAACACACATTTCCATCGTACTGCATGGAGCAGAGCTCTTCGGAAATATTCGTTCAACTAGACCACAAAGTGCTCACCTGGTACGGAGCCTAAATGGTCACTACCGTCTTGACCAGACCGCACGACTGGATAATGTTTTGAAGCAGTTTAATTCACCCTTTGCCATATACACGTACTTCGTTTCTTCCATATACAACGACGCACTTTGCATGCGTTTCCCGTGACCAATACTCCGTCCGTTTTTATCTTCCTTAGTTTCATTACCCTAATGCTCTTTGGTGGCTGATCCCAGTAGCCACGCGGTCTAAGGCGTTGGTCTGCGGTCGCTCGCTTGCTGCGGTTGTGGGTTCGAATCCCGTCAGGTAGAGGTCTTTACAACGAGCTGATCACTCGTCCAGAGGAGTGTCTGAGTGTGATCATGAATCCTCGACGATTAGGAGGCCTTGGCACACTGGGGGCTGTTATGCATTGATGAAAAGAAATTGGTGAAGGGAACAAATCAAATGAAGAAGCTCCTCATGCAGTTTTCTGTTCCCACCTGCGTGTTCGGCCCAGTATTCTTAGCATCACTTTGTTCTCAGATACCCGTATCCTTTCAAGTTTCACACCCATATGAAACAAAATACGAAATAATAATAATAATAATAATACAAACAGCCATATTGGGCACTGCACACAAACTGCGGGAAGTGCTGATGTAAAGGTACAAAACATATTTCACGTGCGAAATAACATTACATGTAGCACGAACTGTGAATACAGAACAGCTGCAACAGTATATGCTGTAGGAACATGGTTTGTTTCAGGTATATAATGGTAAATACCGTGCATACCGGTGATAACAAGGATGATGATGATGATGATGATAATAATAATAATAGTAATAACAACACATACATATAATGTTCGGCGCGATTCTCGGGATACCTTTACCACTACTTGTACCCCAACGTCGTGTACAAGTAGGCGTAACTTTCTAGCCGCCAATCGTTGTGACGTGAGCGCAGAAAACGAGTATAATGGTACAGAACAGAAAGTTCGGGTGTCAGGTAACTACCTGATGCTTCTTCCTGTGACATGTCATAGTTTAATGTCACTGCAACAGAATATGTCATTTTGTGTATTCATGTAACTAGTCGGAATAGTTCTACGGGCTGCAGGACCGAGTTCGATGCCCGAGAGGGGCAGAATTTTTTGTTGTTGTTTTGGATGTTGTCCATATCGGCTGTCGGTATCGCAGGCTGTTTAGGTGTGCAAACAGACGACTAGAACACGAAGCTGCCTACACGTCCGTATATTTTCAAGGTTAAGCACTCGTGGATCTAGACCTCCACTTTCACTTACAAGGCCTTTAAGTTGTGGTGCTTCCTGAAACATGCTGCGTTACCTTCACTGCACAAGTCACAGGTCACAGGTGTGACTGAAATAAAATCACTAGCCACCAATTCGTAATACATTTACTCTTTAGTCTCGTCGAGGAAATAGCGTGACTGTTTCTCTTTGCTTTTGCACCTTGCCCAAACAGAAACCAAAGACGACAGACATCCTGCACGATTCATGTCGGAGCGGCTTCTCAGTTAAAGATTAAAACCGCCTTGCTTGGTCGAACACCATACCATGGAGGTATAACTCCATGTATTCGTGTGGGGGACGGATTTTTACGTAAAGGTATAGCATACTTGTGCACCATACCATGGATATATAGCTCAGTGTATTCGTGTCGGAACGGTTTATCAAGTGCAGATATGCCACATAGGCATGTCTCCGTATGTTCTTAACCTCGGTACTGGAAGGAGTTGGGTGGTCAGCTTACGACCCATCTCGCTTAACACCCACCGTAGGGGTCTTTTGCGCCACTGCGTAGGAGGCTCTGTAGGGCACTAGGTTGTCAGAATTTCTTGCTGTTACCAGGTATCGAACCCTGAATTTTCGGCCAGCCAGTCCGTAGCATACGTGTAGTTAGGGCTGTACCGGTTCCCAGTGTAAGCTGGTTTTACTCGGCTGGAAATGAGGGGAAGTGAAATTAAGTATGAACGACATCGCATATATTGAGGCCGCAGATGAAAATCCCAGTGGATGCTGGGGATGACAACTCTGGATGCTTCCCACTCTGCTTACCGTCGTGTTCAATCCACATTTCCGTCGAGCTCCTACACATTACTCTGGCTGCATACTGCCCCGTACACCCTTCGTTCTAGCTATTGTATTCGCAAGAATATTGCTAGTGATCACCTTAGCCAGTAACGAGCGCTTTGGGTTGGTTGACATGGGCTAGATGAGGCAGGGAATGAACACAACAGTAGGCAGAAATAGACGAAAGATTGAGCGTTGTTATGATCATACTTGGGGCCTTTTTCTGTGTCCTTAGTATAGCGAGGGATTTCTTTTAATTTCTTCCCTCTTTTTCCACCCTTCCAACATTCTTAAGCAACATAAAGAATGTATGAGAGGTGAACGTGGCTTTCACAATGCGGGACGATGATCGTTCGGACAGATGTGGAAGCACGGCACGTGATGGTGCGCGCATGACGCACGCGGTTAAGTGACTGGTGCAGTTAACATGATGGTGTTTTGCTTCATGACTGGCGAGACGGTAGTGGCTGCTGTAGTGAAATTGCCATTTTGAAGCGTGAAGTACATCTGAAGAATATACGAAAATCCAGTTTACACATACAGACGGTAAGCTGTGGACCCACAGTACCAACTATACATATCTCTACATATTGTCCTGATACGTGTTAGTACAGAATGCATCTTTAAAACATCTATAATTCCCAGATAAACTCTTTACAGGTGTGAAATCTTGATATGAAATACTGCTATGACCTCTTGACGAAGAAACTGTTCTGTCCCTTGCGTTCGAAAACGGAGGATTCAATCTAAAATTTTGATAACTTATTACTGTTTGATACTACAGTACTGATTATATAGGGGTAAAGGTAAAGGTAACGTTCAACCCAGAACAGGCCACGAAGGCCCAGTGGGGGAAGTAGAGGTATAGCTCTACTCTTTCTTTAACCTCGGCACTGGATGGGGTGGGTAGTCAACGCCATGCCACGGCCACTTTACTCACAGGTACTGATTTATAAAGGTAAAGCAGTCCCATTAAAGGCCTTGAGTGGCCCAGAGGGTTCCAGGAAGTTAAGGTTCCCAGATTTCATGACAACGCCACATGAGGGTGGTGAGGTTGTCAGCCTTACGCACCGGCCGCTTTTCCGCCCAGGAAATGCTCCTGGTACTTATTTCTGTTAGAGGCTGAGTCGACCCCAGGGTCATAGTGCGGTCGGAAGGATTATGTCAATGAAAAATTCCAATGACACCATCTGCGATCGAACCATCGACCTTCCGGTTTGTAGCACAGCACCTTAACCACTGTGCTGCCGCGGTCCTCCACTGATTGTATACTTGTAGGAATATTTCCCATCATAGAGCTGTGCATGTTTTTGACATGGATTATGTCGGGCATCGACATGAAATTGTACAAAAACCTTATTTATACAGTAAAGAACGCTGTCTTTATTTTGCCAGGAACTTTACTTAATTTTCTCAAGACCTTTTACATTGTGGTGCCTGGTGGTCGCCTTATTTATGCCGAAACACGTTACAACTTGCCGTTAAACAACTGACTATATATACAGCGTGATTAAAAAATATGGACTTAATTTCGTACGTCTATATTTCCTGAACTATACATGGTATGTGAATGATATACATAACATTTGAAAGAGAGGGTCCTAAATTTTCAAATATCACCGCTAGAGCGCTCGCCTAGCGCACAACCGTGCAGCAGCTTCAGTTGAGAACAAAATGCATACTATGCTGCACCCGATTTTTTGCGTTCGTGAGTTCATTAAAACTGAGTCGGCGACTGCTGTGCAGCGTGCGTTTCGTCTTCGTTTCAACATTCAACCTCCAACGAGGAAGAGCATTTGTCGTTGGAATCACCAATT
>Ga0131853_10009130_pt1 | contig 18116 bp, 5 predicted proteins | sample TergutLab28metaG_FD_92764 | JGI IMG/M metagenome (GOLD analysis project Ga0131853, IMG submission 92764) | Labiotermes labralis P1 segment gut microbial communities from Petit-Saut dam, French Guiana - Lab288 P1 (version 2) (version 2) | ecosystem: Host-associated > Arthropoda: Insects >... | reverse complement strand
TTCTTCTTCTTCTTCTTCTTCTTCTTCACTCCTTCGTAATTCCTGCTAGAATGGTATCGAGATGAAGATGTCTACTAAACATTGATGGAATGTTACTGACAGGGGAATATAGAAGTACTGACAGAAAACCCTGTTACAGTGCCAGTTTGTCCACCACGTATGTCACAAGGACTGACCAGACATCGAAGATGGAACTCCGCGGCGAGAGGAAGGCGATTAACAGCCTGATCCATGGCACGGCCGGAACACCAAAATTCATCCGTCCTCTATATAGAATATCAGTTCCAGTTTCATGCAGAAGCAGCATCGTGTGCACTACCAAGACCAGTCAGCTAATGCTTTGCAGAAATTAATCGATGAAGTTAAATAGACACTTGTGCTAAGAATCTTACAAAATAAATACACTGCGATAGCAAACTCCATGATTTTAAATGCTTTATCAGGTGTTGCATATAGTTAACAGTGGGCTTTAAATGGTTGAGAGTTGTGCTGTGTTAACTGTGAAACTGAAGAAAATTGTTGTCATGTTCTTAGTTGTGTTTGGTAAATACGGGTTACATTCACAAGTGATTTCACGTTCGTTTCTTCTAATGCTCTGAAGCGAAAGACCCACTGATAATATCGTTCTGCTTAATTTGTTTGACAGGTCCGTGTCAGTGGAGGCCACATGTTTGGTGTAAACACCTGTTAGATACAGACTGTGTGATAGTTGTCTTGTAGGTAACTGGTTCCGATAACGACCGCCAACCGGCCAACTCAGACCGAGGTTTCTACTCATTCGTCTCAGACAGATGTCGCCATAGTACCTGAAAATGAGTAGTGTCTCTCCAATTCCTTCACTTTAGCATATCATATATTATTACGATTTTCCATGTTGTCCTGTTACCTGTGTCGTTGGCGTACAGTGAAACCCCGTTAAAACGACATCGATTTATACTGCACCTCGTCTATAGTGTAAGATGTTTTGTAGAAACAATTATTTCTCCTCTCTCAGCGGCTCAAAATTATTGTTAGTACAGTAAGCGGCGCACCCGAGGTCCCTAGTTACTCAATCCCCAGGGATATATCTGTGCCATCATGTCTTCGGGGGTCATAAATACAAAGACCTGGTGCTCCAGGTTGGGGTTTGGGCGAGGGGCTAACAAATTCTCGCTGTAAAACACCACGTGTCTCGAAACCTGAACAAGGCCCAACCCTGGGTTGTTGCGCCATACACCACACCAGCAATTAATTCCTCACTGTTAATCGTAACATTACACTCCTCGGTTATAACGACACGCGTTTATAACGACACAAAATATTCAGTCTCTTTCGTGACGTTATAACCGAGATCGACTGTATTTCTATTGAAGAAACGTCGTTTTGCCGACCTCTCTTAGTGGCATTATTAAAGTAATCAGTGAATAGACATATTCTGGAGTCAAACAAGGCGATGAATATATGTGGTAACAAAGGTTGTGTTGTAGTGGGACTTACATTCCGCAATGCTAGCCAATCTTCAACCCTCGTTTTATCGCATTTTCTTTGAGAATTCCAGAACTTAAAGTAACTTACGATGGGGCATTACAATGTAGCATTTGATGTGGTTTGTTTTGCCGAACTGGCTTTTGTTGTGTTCTGTTAGAATGGAAAACCAGGAATCCATACGTATGGTTTTGCATAGGACAACAGGGACTTAATGTAAGAGACTTAAATTGTATGGATATGGTTCGTGAGAATTATTGACCTATAAACTGTGTTGCGAAATCACTAGAACTCACTTCTGGCGCATATGTTGTGGGGATTATTATGTTAAAAGTTTAAAAAACACTGTATCTCACAACATTGCAACGCTGCATAATTTCTGTTTTGGCGCAGTAAACCATCCTTCATCTGAGTCATGTCTGAATGCTGTTGTAGAGGACACTGTTATTGAGTTACGGTTGCTTAATCTTGTGTCTGTGGTTTTGTGTGGGTTCAACCATAAAATGTTTTGAAAGTTCAATGAAAGTTAGTAAATGTGATACACTGTACAATCTCGAACTCGTCACGCGATGAAAGCACTTGGCATCATGCACGAACGTTGACTTTACTCCCAAGAAAGTAGCTCTGATACCGTTTAGACGACTCGGTTGGTTTGGGCGTGGGGGTAATAAAACATTCCTATCCCTGCAGGGAATCGAACCCAGTCGTCTAACCGGTAGCTGACTACTGAGTTATCGTGATTCATAATAATCTCATTGTATCTGCTCACAGTGAAATGCGGGGACTTAAGTTTGTTTGTGTCTGTCTGTATTACGGAGCTGGCTTTATGTTAGTAGAAGATTGATGGCATCGGAAAGTGACCTTACAGTAGGAACGGGTCAGTTTGAGACAGGCGTCACCGTCTTCCAGCTCTGCTGTGCCACGCGTGCGGATAAGAAGTATGCTGTGTAGCGCAGCCTCGAAGCCCGAAATAGCAGGCGAGCCAAGAAAAGCCGCAAGGAGGAGCTTTACCTTGCGTCAGACTGGCTTCAGAGAGCGGTACAAGGTAGCAGATGGGTACGTGGTTCGAATCTGGACAGCAAGTCGACTGTTCTGACTCCCTTTCCTGAAAATAGTTTATAAAATAACCATTAGGAAGTTTTCTTCGTATTACAGCTTTCATGTTGCATATCCAGGGAGACGTATTGGATGGATATTTCCGACATACTGCCAGCATATTGGGAGTCTGTTTTATAAATATTTTTTAATTGATTTAGTTTTCTTTTTTTCATTACGGTGTAAATATGACACCCATTTTACAAGCCCAAGTTGAAAATTATCGAATGTTTCAGAAATTTTTCGTATGACCAAAGAATTGTAGGAATGCATGACCTACAACAGATATAAGAAGGTGTAGGATTTTTATGTGAAACAGTCGACTTGATAAAATATGAGGCCAACAGCCGAGTCAATTCGGGATCGAATTCACACGTTTCGGAGACGTTCTGTCTCTTCTCCGTGAGGGAATGATGTACTGGTTGAACACTACTTTTATAAAATCATTGTCGATGCCTCTTTGGTCGCCAGAGAACACTTCGTTACTTCTAGTCACGTGGAAAGTTCGAAGTTTTGTATTTTCCTGTTTGGTTAGCATCTGCCCAAATAAAACATCTTGTGTGGCTCAGGATTTGTAACCATTACTAATCGATGTTGGGAGAAATATCTTACTTTTGAACAGTGGTGAGGATGGCTGTCAGAGCAGCAGAGAGACAAAAAGAGCAGATGGACTTAATTTACAGGAATCTCGTATTTCAATAAGGAAGATAATCAGAGAGGTGCTGAAAATGTACAGAACAGGCAAATTGTGGCATAATCGCCTGCTGCTCCAGAGCGTAAAATAAGCTGTGATGGTGTGGTCAAGGAAATTCGCCAACGTTTATCACTGAGGTATAAACACCAGGTAGGATACATACCAAATTGTAAATATTTCCCACAAAAGTCCTGGAAAAGTAACACATGGGAAATTTTGTTGGGATTGAAGGTGATAAGAAAATAAATCATAACATGGCAGATATAAACCTTTAAATAAATTACGAAAAAATCTTGTATAAAATAAATTTCTATATGACCAAGAAAGAGTAACAATACATAGTGCAAACACTCATGCATACATACATACATATATACATATGTACGTACATCAATGCATGCATACCAATGTACATTAATCTTTTTTCTGTGGCGCAACAGTCCGACTCGAGCCTAATCCGCCTCGCTTTTGAGGTTTCTAGATCACACACAATTAGACACACACATACACACACACCCATTAGGATCCCTCTGAACGAGTGTAGCTTGTCGCAGGCGCAACTACCTACACGATACACAACAAACACAAGCATCTAACATCCATGCCCTCAGCAGTATTCGAACCCGCAATCCCATCAACCGACCGGCCGCAGACCTACGCCTTCGAGCGCTCGGCCACCAGGCTCGACCTTGCATGCATTAACAGAAGAAGTAAATGAAACGTGTTAAGGTGTGGTCTGCTTATGGGGCTGTGTAGGCCTGTGCTTTGTTGTAACTGGAATGTCTTCCGTTGAACTTATGGCTATAGTCTGCAGAGGGGCACCAAATATCGTTTTATCGTTATTTCTGTCTCTTCGCTCTTCTTTCATTTCTCTTTTATTCTAATTTCCTTTGATAGATTATTATTATCATCATCATCATCATTATTTTTATTATTTAATCACACCAACTTAACTGGTTTTCAGAGAGTACGGATCAGTTTTTACGCGCGCTGTTGCGCTATTTGTCAGTGACATGAATGAATACAATCAGTATCAGTCTCAACAAAACTATCGGTATTAGACAAAGAGTCCTGTCTGTCTAATAGAGCAACATGTTTCGACCTACATTAGGCCATCTTCAGGATCTTTCAACAACACATTGAGGAAGACAGAACATAATATATCTTGTCTTTCTCAGTGACTATCTTCCCAATATTTTGTTTTCTTTCCCCTATGTTTCATTCTTTCCCTCATTCCTATTGTCTTTCCGTTTCTTACTTTTCCTTAAGAAATTTGTTAAGCGAGTTGTGTTTAGACCTACTGCGAATACAGGCCTATGCCTGTTGGCTAGTTGAATGAAGGAGGGGAATAAACAAGTAGACGACCAGTGAATCGATACTTTTTGATCGCACGATCCACATTCATCTCGAATTTTACAATAAGCGATATTAACGTTGCCGCTGACTGCGTGGTGTGGTGAGCAGAAGGAGCGTTTGTATGTGACGTTATTGTAACAGTTGAGAAACGCAGGCGATGGCCGCCTGACTTTGCAGCCTCGTTATTCTGGGAATAGCTTCCATAATTATGCCGAGATTCAGGGACGCACATATGGGCGGAGGAAGATGTTTTTCGAAGACAGTCAACTGGTTTAAGGCGAATTTGAGAGTTAGTATTTAATTGTATTGTTGAAAACAACACAAATTAAAAACTTCAGAACTTTAGAATTGCGTCAAAACTTTAAATTTTCCAACTACGTAGACCAGGATTCTTCTTGAAAAGCTGATATTAATACAGCTAGTCAAGAAAGTTTTTGCCTTTTGTGTAACTCCGGCCATAATTTTTATACGCCATTGAAAAATAGAAATGGAGAGGTACAGTTGTCCCTAACCTAATGAAGAACTGTGCAGTGAGTGCGTAGAGGGCCACTGATATTTAATTCAAAATAATCTTTATCTCGGCCCTAGGTAGAGATGAATGAGCAGCTTAAGGACCCGCTCGCTGTACCCCAGTGGAGAGGGGACCATATGCGCATTGAATACGAGGTTGTGGCTCTGGACAAGAGACGAATAGCTTACTGCTGCCGAGAGTCGAGCCACGATTCCTACAGGGTTCAGCTCGTAGCCCGTACCTATTGGGTTTTCCATATTCCGATCTCCTCTGCGATTCCCCAATTCAAAAACACAGAAAGTTTGAATGTAACGAAAGGAAAAAGAAACAGAATTAAAGAAAAACAAAGAAAAAAGGGGGGAATTGATGGTAAAATTTATGTTCAAGGAGGCAATAGACTGAATATTTACAGTTTTGTGTTCTGTTGGTGTGATTACAAATTATACACTTGACACAGTGTAAGATTTGCCTGGTAAGCAGGACGTTTTGTGGAACGTGACATGCATACGTAATGTTGGTGTGAAGGTCATGCTGAAGAAGGACGTTTGTAGAACGAAGCTGTGATAGGATGAAGTTGTTGGAATGCGAGAGTGAGGTTCGCGCGGCTGCTGTCTTCTTGGACGTCAAGCCGATTACTATGGTGGGTGGTTACTGGCGTTTCGGAGGAACACGCTACCTCCATTTTTATCCACGCGATAGAGGCACATCACATCTCTCCGAAATGTTCGTAACGATTTACTACACAGCAGGTCGCCACATCAGGAATAATCTCAATTATTTTTAATTGATGAATTGAGTTGTATCGATTGACTTAGACAATTGTTCTTGGAATGTTGAATTGCTGTTTGTACGTATACGAGTAAAAGGTAAAGGTAAAGTGTTCCCGTTACACGCCCGGTGTGGCCCAGAGGGTGGGTAGAGGTATAGTTCTACACTTCCATGACCGCGGCACTAGAACGGGGTGAGTGGTCAGCAGCACGCCCCGGCCGCACTTTACCCCTGGGAAAGACTCGGTGCCCATTAAACAGGAGGTTGGGTGGACCACAGGGCCGGTCTGGACGGGCGGAAAATCTCGTCCCCACCGGGATTCGATCCCGAACCCTCCAGCCCGTAGTCAGTCGCTATACCGACTGAGCTACCGGGCCACACGTATACGACTACATAGACATCTTTACTACTAAAAACGCGTTTTTAGGCGCGTTCGCATACTTGCGAAAAGCGACTATTAACTTGTCACGTCTGTCTGTCCATCTTTCCGTCCGCACGGAAAACTCGGCTATCACTGGATGGGTTTTCGTGAAATTTTATATTGAAAACTTTCATTAAAATCTGCAGGGAAAATTGATCTGTGAAAATCAGACAAAGCTCTCAGGTACTGTACATGAAGATCGACTTACATCTATGATAATATCGCGCTGAATTCTTCTCGAAATGAAAAATCTTCAGATAAAATTGGTACAGAAACGTGAAACACGTAGCCTCTTTTTTCAAACACATTTTTTTCCTTCAAAAATCATGCTTTTTACGAAAAAATTACGAAAAAATGCAGCACAACCAGACAAGCCATAGATTATCGAGCACGGTACGGCGCAAAGAAAAGTACATGTGAATGTCGGGTAATTAAGGTAAAAATGTGTGGACTAATAATATTTAATATGTATTTCTTTCGACTGCTTGAGACTTTACGTTTACCATGAATTTTGATTGAGTAGTAATTAAGGCGAAAATGCAACAATATTATTTAATATGTATTTCTGTATTCTTGGTTACAGTTACGTCACAATATGGCGCCATGTAAATTAAGAAACATTTTGTGGCGTTGAAATTTTGAGTTTTTATGTGACCATAAATTTAACAAATATTCAACGTAGATATGTAACAACATATACCCCCAAAACAGTAGTAACATTGTGTGATCCATGTACAATTTGTGAACATCAGCAAACGGTGTGATCCCTGTGGTCCAAATCGTATGACCTTCCGAGAAGGGTCAAATATCCGAAGGCGCCTCCGTGTGCCCTTATACGTAAATTTCCTATGTTGTTAAGTTAGTTACTTGTTTAGTGAAATTTAACGTCGGTCTATGGAGAACTTGCCTATTAGTGTGGAGGCTTTGCTGCTTGTGAAGGACAGGAAAATGCAATGAGGAGGTTTATATAATAATAATTATTATTATTATTAACTGCAATTGGGTTGTTACCCGGTGCCAGTGATTATTTTACATGTATACAAAATATGAAATTGGTTACTAATAAATTTAAGTCAGGAGGGCTAAATGAGAAGCATGTAGTGGCAACTTGGAATTTTGGGAACCATCTCAGCATTTGCTTATAGACACAGGGAAACAAAGAAACCTGTGTCGAGGTGGCCGGTCGCGGGACCTTCCGAATACTGACTTCTAGCCAGCATTCCGGCATCTACAGTAAAAACAGCAATGCACACACAGTACATCAAATACACATAAGATGACAACAATACACACAACCACAACAATACACACAAGACAACTAACAACAATACACCCAAGACATCTTAAAATACAACATGTTGAAAAGGTAAAAACACCAAGATAAGAAAGTATGTATTTGATTCTGCTTTTTTTACACATCTTAAAAATTGTACGTCTGAAAATCTTAAGTTGCTGTTTGTTGTGAACACGGCCGTGAACATTTAAGCTTTATAAAAGTAGTAATTTTATTTGTTGAGCTGAGAGACTGTCAGAGTCACAGAACAATATCCGAACATCTGGGCTTGCTCTGAAGTTGGGTAAGTCAGTTGCTGGTACTTGACAATCGTCATGCTTGTGTGTGCCAGGAGACTTGCGCAAAGAAACTGCTTCGAACAGCTGGAAGTTGTAAAGATTTATCTAATTAAATTAGCGTTAGCTCTACTTCTAATTATAGTACGGTCGCCCGTTCTTGATGAGTCACGATACCGCTAAGAAGAAGCCAGATTCATGCTCTACCTATCTTAACTTTAGTCAGATATTTTCTTCTGAGTTCGTTAGTGTCAGAACAGTATTTTGTCATTTTCTGTATTCCAGAAGAACGCGTTACGTGGAGGCGGTCATTAGTAAACGTTTCAATTCGCCCTTTCTTTAATTAGAACGTGTCACACGTTAGTGTTTACTGCTACGGAAAGTGAGACACCAAGGTACAGTCCTGACCTGTTTCGTAAAACAATCTACGTATTGACTGTGTACAGTGTTTCTCGTGAAGAAATAAACGTATAATGAGTGCGTATTTCCAAAGTTGCAAAAGAACGCAGCGATTCGTCAAGGTACAGTTGCGATGTTTTAGTTTCTTACAACGGTATTGATGAAGGCTCAATTCTTTTGTGATATGACGCCGTGTATATTGCTGTATACTTACCGACGTTCCGGAGGAGCGTGCTGCCTGCGTCTTTGTTATCAAAGAAGGTGGCACAGCAAGGTGTTCCGATACTTCGGTAACTTTAATAACCGATAAGGCGTCCTGTCCCACACGACTTGTCCACACGTTTGATCGTACCTTGAGTACTGCTGACTCGTGACGATTCAGGTTTGACAGGTCAGCTTACAATGCCATTGATCATACAGAAGTGACAAGTCTGTTCAGTAAACATGTTATAAATTACGTAGGTGGCCGACTTTAGGAGGTGTCCAGTTTCAAACCTTTTTTTGAACAGTTCAAGGCGGGTGAAGTCAGATTTAGTTGGCGCTCAGCTATACGGATATTCCATCTTACAACTGTCACAGATCAAATTTTGATGTTTTGCTGACCGTGCCTCTCAGTATAATCTTAGTAATTAACCAACTTAATGCACAAATTCTTGTTTTATAATAAGTTTATTGTATTCCTGTACATGTTTCGAGCACTATGTGCTCATCATCAGGAGGTCAAAATTTTTTATACAGCATCTGGTATCATCACACTGAACCAGTCCTCTCTCAACCCGTGCACGGGTTGAGAGAGGACTGGTTCAGTGTGATGATACCAGATGCTGTATAAAAAATTTTGACCTCCTGATGATGAGCACATAGTGCTCGAAACATGTACAGGAATACAATAAACTTATTATAAAACAAGAATTTGTGCATTAAGTTGGTTAATTACTAAGATTATACTGAGAGGCACGGTCAGCAAAACATCAAAATTTGATCTGTGACAGTTGTAAGATGGAATATCCGTATAGCTGAGCGCCAACTAAATCTGACTTCACCCGCCTTGAACTGTTCAAAAAAAGGTTTGAAACTGGACACCTCCTAAAGTCGGCCACCTACGTAATTTATAACATGTTTACTGAACAGACTTGTCACTTCTGTATGATCAATGGCATTGTAAGCTGACCTGTCAAACCTGAATCGTCACGAGTCAGCAGTACTCAAGGTACGATCAAACGTGTGGACAAGTCGTGTGGGACAGGACGCCTTATCGGTTATTAAAGTTACCGAAGTATCGGAACACCTTGCTGTGCCACCTTCTTTGATAACAAAGACGCAGGCAGCACGCTCCTCCGGAACGTCGGTAAGTATACAGCAATATACACGGCGTCATATCACAAAAGAATTGAGCCTTCATCAATACCGTTGTAAGAAACTAAAACATCGCAACTGTACCTTGACGAATCGCTGCGTTCTTTTGCAACTTTGGAAATACGCACTCATTATACGTTTATTTCTTCACGAGAAACACTGTACACAGTCAATACGTAGATTGTTTTACGAAACAGGTCAGGACTGTACCTTGGTGTCTCACTTTCCGTAGCAGTAAACACTAACGTGTGACACGTTCTAATTAAAGAAAGGGCGAATTGAAACGTTTACTAATGACCGCCTCCACGTAACGCGTTCTTCTGGAATACAGAAAATGACAAAATACTGTTCTGACACTAACGAACTCAGAAGAAAATATCTGACTAAAGTTAAGATAGGTAGAGCATGAATCTGGCTTCTTCTTAGCGGTATCGTGACTCATCAAGAACGGGCGACCGTACTATAATTAGAAGTAGAGCTAACGCTAATTTAATTAGATAAATCTTTACAACTTCCAGCTGTTCGAAGCAGTTTCTTTGCGCAAGTCTCCTGGCACACACAAGCATGACGATTGTCAAGTACCAGCAACTGACTTACCCAACTTCAGAGCAAGCCCAGATGTTCGGATATTGTTCTGTGACTCTGACAGTCTCTCAGCTCAACAAATAAAATTACTACTTTTATAAAGCTTAAATGTTCACGGCCGTGTTCACAACAAACAGCAACTTAAGATTTTCAGACGTACAATTTTTAAGATGTGTAAAAAAAGCAGAATCAAATACATACTTTCTTATCTTGGTGTTTTTACCTTTTCAACATGTTGTATTTTAAGATGTCTTGGGTGTATTGTTGTTAGTTGTCTTGTGTGTATTGTTGTGGTTGTGTGTATTGTTGTCATCTTATGTGTATTTGATGTACTGTGTGTGCATTGCTGTTTTTACTGTAGATGCCGGAATGCTGGCTAGAAGTCAGTATTCGGAAGGTCCCGCGACCGGCCACCTCGACACAGGTTTCTTTGTTTCCCTGTGTCTATAAGCAAATGCTGAGATGGTTCCCAAAATTCCAAGTTGCCACTACATGCTTCTCATTTAGCCCTCCTGACTTAAATTTATTAGTAACCAATTTCATATTTTGTATACATGTAAAATAATCACTGGCACCGGGTAACAACCCAATTGCAGTTAATAATAATAATAATTATTATTATATAAACCTCCTCATTGCATTTTCCTGTCCTTCACAAGCAGCAAAGCCTCCACACTAATAGGCAAGTTCTCCATAGACCGACGTTAAATTTCACTAAACAAGTAACTAACTTAACAACATAGGAAATTTACGTATAAGGGCACACGGAGGCGCCTTCGGATATTTGACCCTTCTCGGAAGGTCATACGATTTGGACCACAGGGATCACACCGTTTGCTGATGTTCACAAATTGTACATGGATCACACAATGTTACTACTGTTTTGGGGGTATATGTTGTTACATATCTACGTTGAATATTTGTTAAATTTATGGTCACATAAAAACTCAAAATTTCAACGCCACAAAATGTTTCTTAATTTACATGGCGCCATATTGTGACGTAACTGTAACCAAGAATACAGAAATACATATTAAATAATATTGTTGCATTTTCGCCTTAATTACTACTCAATCAAAATTCATGGTAAACGTAAAGTCTCAAGCAGTCGAAAGAAATACATATTAAATATTATTAGTCCACACATTTTTACCTTAATTACCCGACATTCACATGTACTTTTCTTTGCGCCGTACCGTGCTCGATAATCTATGGCTTGTCTGGTTGTGCTGCATTTTTTCGTAATTTTTTCGTAAAAAGCATGATTTTTGAAGGAAAAAAATGTGTTTGAAAAAAGAGGCTACGTGTTTCACGTTTCTGTACCAATTTTATCTGAAGATTTTTCATTTCGAGAAGAATTCAGCGCGATATTATCATAGATGTAAGTCGATCTTCATGTACAGTACCTGAGAGCTTTGTCTGATTTTCACAGATCAATTTTCCCTGCAGATTTTAATGAAAGTTTTCAATATAAAATTTCACGAAAACCCATCCAGTGATAGCCGAGTTTTCCGTGCGGACGGAAAGATGGACAGACAGACGTGACAAGTTAATAGTCGCTTTTCGCAAGTATGCGAACGCGCCTAAAAACGCGTTTTTAGTAGTAAAGATGTCTATGTAGTCGTATACGTGTGGCCCGGTAGCTCAGTCGGTATAGCGACTGACTACGGGCTGGAGGGTTCGGGATCGAATCCCGGTGGGGACGAGATTTTCCGCCCGTCCAGACCGGCCCTGTGGTCCACCCAACCTCCTGTTTAATGGGCACCGAGTCTTTCCCAGGGGTAAAGTGCGGCCGGGGCGTGCTGCTGACCACTCACCCCGTTCTAGTGCCGCGGTCATGGAAGTGTAGAACTATACCTCTACCCACCCTCTGGGCCACACCGGGCGTGTAACGGGAACACTTTACCTTTACCTTTTACTCGTATACGTACAAACAGCAATTCAACATTCCAAGAACAATTGTCTAAGTCAATCGATACAACTCAATTCATCAATTAAAAATAATTGAGATTATTCCTGATGTGGCGACCTGCTGTGTAGTAAATCGTTACGAACATTTCGGAGAGATGTGATGTGCCTCTATCGCGTGGATAAAAATGGAGGTAGCGTGTTCCTCCGAAACGCCAGTAACCACCCACCATAGTAATCGGCTTGACGTCCAAGAAGACAGCAGCCGCGCGAACCTCACTCTCGCATTCCAACAACTTCATCCTATCACAGCTTCGTTCTACAAACGTCCTTCTTCAGCATGACCTTCACACCAACATTACGTATGCATGTCACGTTCCACAAAACGTCCTGCTTACCAGGCAAATCTTACACTGTGTCAAGTGTATAATTTGTAATCACACCAACAGAACACAAAACTGTAAATATTCAGTCTATTGCCTCCTTGAACATAAATTTTACCATCAATTCCCCCCTTTTTTCTTTGTTTTTCTTTAATTCTGTTTCTTTTTCCTTTCGTTACATTCAAACTTTCTGTGTTTTTGAATTGGGGAATCGCAGAGGAGATCGGAATATGGAAAACCCAATAGGTACGGGCTACGAGCTGAACCCTGTAGGAATCGTGGCTCGACTCTCGGCAGCAGTAAGCTATTCGTCTCTTGTCCAGAGCCACAACCTCGTATTCAATGCGCATATGGTCCCCTCTCCACTGGGGTACAGCGAGCGGGTCCTTAAGCTGCTCATTCATCTCTACCTAGGGCCGAGATAAAGATTATTTTGAATTAAATATCAGTGGCCCTCTACGCACTCACTGCACAGTTCTTCATTAGGTTAGGGACAACTGTACCTCTCCATTTCTATTTTTCAATGGCGTATAAAAATTATGGCCGGAGTTACACAAAAGGCAAAAACTTTCTTGACTAGCTGTATTAATATCAGCTTTTCAAGAAGAATCCTGGTCTACGTAGTTGGAAAATTTAAAGTTTTGACGCAATTCTAAAGTTCTGAAGTTTTTAATTTGTGTTGTTTTCAACAATACAATTAAATACTAACTCTCAAATTCGCCTTAAACCAGTTGACTGTCTTCGAAAAACATCTTCCTCCGCCCATATGTGCGTCCCTGAATCTCGGCATAATTATGGAAGCTATTCCCAGAATAACGAGGCTGCAAAGTCAGGCGGCCATCGCCTGCGTTTCTCAACTGTTACAATAACGTCACATACAAACGCTCCTTCTGCTCACCACACCACGCAGTCAGCGGCAACGTTAATATCGCTTATTGTAAAATTCGAGATGAATGTGGATCGTGCGATCAAAAAGTATCGATTCACTGGTCGTCTACTTGTTTATTCCCCTCCTTCATTCAACTAGCCAACAGGCATAGGCCTGTATTCGCAGTAGGTCTAAACACAACTCGCTTAACAAATTTCTTAAGGAAAAGTAAGAAACGGAAAGACAATAGGAATGAGGGAAAGAATGAAACATAGGGGAAAGAAAACAAAATATTGGGAAGATAGTCACTGAGAAAGACAAGATATATTATGTTCTGTCTTCCTCAATGTGTTGTTGAAAGATCCTGAAGATGGCCTAATGTAGGTCGAAACATGTTGCTCTATTAGACAGACAGGACTCTTTGTCTAATACCGATAGTTTTGTTGAGACTGATACTGATTGTATTCATTCATGTCACTGACAAATAGCGCAACAGCGCGCGTAAAAACTGATCCGTACTCTCTGAAAACCAGTTAAGTTGGTGTGATTAAATAATAAAAATAATGATGATGATGATGATAATAATAATCTATCAAAGGAAATTAGAATAAAAGAGAAATGAAAGAAGAGCGAAGAGACAGAAATAACGATAAAACGATATTTGGTGCCCCTCTGCAGACTATAGCCATAAGTTCAACGGAAGACATTCCAGTTACAACAAAGCACAGGCCTACACAGCCCCATAAGCAGACCACACCTTAACACGTTTCATTTACTTCTTCTGTTAATGCATGCAAGGTCGAGCCTGGTGGCCGAGCGCTCGAAGGCGTAGGTCTGCGGCCGGTCGGTTGATGGGATTGCGGGTTCGAATACTGCTGAGGGCATGGATGTTAGATGCTTGTGTTTGTTGTGTATCGTGTAGGTAGTTGCGCCTGCGACAAGCTACACTCGTTCAGAGGGATCCTAATGGGTGTGTGTGTATGTGTGTGTCTAATTGTGTGTGATCTAGAAACCTCAAAAGCGAGGCGGATTAGGCTCGAGTCGGACTGTTGCGCCACAGAAAAAAGATTAATGTACATTGGTATGCATGCATTGATGTACGTACATATGTATATATGTATGTATGTATGCATGAGTGTTTGCACTATGTATTGTTACTCTTTCTTGGTCATATAGAAATTTATTTTATACAAGATTTTTTCGTAATTTATTTAAAGGTTTATATCTGCCATGTTATGATTTATTTTCTTATCACCTTCAATCCCAACAAAATTTCCCATGTGTTACTTTTCCAGGACTTTTGTGGGAAATATTTACAATTTGGTATGTATCCTACCTGGTGTTTATACCTCAGTGATAAACGTTGGCGAATTTCCTTGACCACACCATCACAGCTTATTTTACGCTCTGGAGCAGCAGGCGATTATGCCACAATTTGCCTGTTCTGTACATTTTCAGCACCTCTCTGATTATCTTCCTTATTGAAATACGAGATTCCTGTAAATTAAGTCCATCTGCTCTTTTTGTCTCTCTGCTGCTCTGACAGCCATCCTCACCACTGTTCAAAAGTAAGATATTTCTCCCAACATCGATTAGTAATGGTTACAAATCCTGAGCCACACAAGATGTTTTATTTGGGCAGATGCTAACCAAACAGGAAAATACAAAACTTCGAACTTTCCACGTGACTAGAAGTAACGAAGTGTTCTCTGGCGACCAAAGAGGCATCGACAATGATTTTATAAAAGTAGTGTTCAACCAGTACATCATTCCCTCACGGAGAAGAGACAGAACGTCTCCGAAACGTGTGAATTCGATCCCGAATTGACTCGGCTGTTGGCCTCATATTTTATCAAGTCGACTGTTTCACATAAAAATCCTACACCTTCTTATATCTGTTGTAGGTCATGCATTCCTACAATTCTTTGGTCATACGAAAAATTTCTGAAACATTCGATAATTTTCAACTTGGGCTTGTAAAATGGGTGTCATATTTACACCGTAATGAAAAAAAGAAAACTAAATCAATTAAAAAATATTTATAAAACAGACTCCCAATATGCTGGCAGTATGTCGGAAATATCCATCCAATACGTCTCCCTGGATATGCAACATGAAAGCTGTAATACGAAGAAAACTTCCTAATGGTTATTTTATAAACTATTTTCAGGAAAGGGAGTCAGAACAGTCGACTTGCTGTCCAGATTCGAACCACGTACCCATCTGCTACCTTGTACCGCTCTCTGAAGCCAGTCTGACGCAAGGTAAAGCTCCTCCTTGCGGCTTTTCTTGGCTCGCCTGCTATTTCGGGCTTCGAGGCTGCGCTACACAGCATACTTCTTATCCGCACGCGTGGCACAGCAGAGCTGGAAGACGGTGACGCCTGTCTCAAACTGACCCGTTCCTACTGTAAGGTCACTTTCCGATGCCATCAATCTTCTACTAACATAAAGCCAGCTCCGTAATACAGACAGACACAAACAAACTTAAGTCCCCGCATTTCACTGTGAGCAGATACAATGAGATTATTATGAATCACGATAACTCAGTAGTCAGCTACCGGTTAGACGACTGGGTTCGATTCCCTGCAGGGATAGGAATGTTTTATTACCCCCACGCCCAAACCAACCGAGTCGTCTAAACGGTATCAGAGCTACTTTCTTGGGAGTAAAGTCAACGTTCGTGCATGATGCCAAGTGCTTTCATCGCGTGACGAGTTCGAGATTGTACAGTGTATCACATTTACTAACTTTCATTGAACTTTCAAAACATTTTATGGTTGAACCCACACAAAACCACAGACACAAGATTAAGCAACCGTAACTCAATAACAGTGTCCTCTACAACAGCATTCAGACATGACTCAGATGAAGGATGGTTTACTGCGCCAAAACAGAAATTATGCAGCGTTGCAATGTTGTGAGATACAGTGTTTTTTAAACTTTTAACATAATAATCCCCACAACATATGCGCCAGAAGTGAGTTCTAGTGATTTCGCAACACAGTTTATAGGTCAATAATTCTCACGAACCATATCCATACAATTTAAGTCTCTTACATTAAGTCCCTGTTGTCCTATGCAAAACCATACGTATGGATTCCTGGTTTTCCATTCTAACAGAACACAACAAAAGCCAGTTCGGCAAAACAAACCACATCAAATGCTACATTGTAATGCCCCATCGTAAGTTACTTTAAGTTCTGGAATTCTCAAAGAAAATGCGATAAAACGAGGGTTGAAGATTGGCTAGCATTGCGGAATGTAAGTCCCACTACAACACAACCTTTGTTACCACATATATTCATCGCCTTGTTTGACTCCAGAATATGTCTATTCACTGATTACTTTAATAATGCCACTAAGAGAGGTCGGCAAAACGACGTTTCTTCAATAGAAATACAGTCGATCTCGGTTATAACGTCACGAAAGAGACTGAATATTTTGTGTCGTTATAAACGCGTGTCGTTATAACCGAGGAGTGTAATGTTACGATTAACAGTGAGGAATTAATTGCTGGTGTGGTGTATGGCGCAACAACCCAGGGTTGGGCCTTGTTCAGGTTTCGAGACACGTGGTGTTTTACAGCGAGAATTTGTTAGCCCCTCGCCCAAACCCCAACCTGGAGCACCAGGTCTTTGTATTTATGACCCCCGAAGACATGATGGCACAGATATATCCCTGGGGATTGAGTAACTAGGGACCTCGGGTGCGCCGCTTACTGTACTAACAATAATTTTGAGCCGCTGAGAGAGGAGAAATAATTGTTTCTACAAAACATCTTACACTATAGACGAGGTGCAGTATAAATCGATGTCGTTTTAACGGGGTTTCACTGTACGCCAACGACACAGGTAACAGGACAACATGGAAAATCGTAATAATATATGATATGCTAAAGTGAAGGAATTGGAGAGACACTACTCATTTTCAGGTACTATGGCGACATCTGTCTGAGACGAATGAGTAGAAACCTCGGTCTGAGTTGGCCGGTTGGCGGTCGTTATCGGAACCAGTTACCTACAAGACAACTATCACACAGTCTGTATCTAACAGGTGTTTACACCAAACATGTGGCCTCCACTGACACGGACCTGTCAAACAAATTAAGCAGAACGATATTATCAGTGGGTCTTTCGCTTCAGAGCATTAGAAGAAACGAACGTGAAATCACTTGTGAATGTAACCCGTATTTACCAAACACAACTAAGAACATGACAACAATTTTCTTCAGTTTCACAGTTAACACAGCACAACTCTCAACCATTTAAAGCCCACTGTTAACTATATGCAACACCTGATAAAGCATTTAAAATCATGGAGTTTGCTATCGCAGTGTATTTATTTTGTAAGATTCTTAGCACAAGTGTCTATTTAACTTCATCGATTAATTTCTGCAAAGCATTAGCTGACTGGTCTTGGTAGTGCACACGATGCTGCTTCTGCATGAAACTGGAACTGATATTCTATATAGAGGACGGATGAATTTTGGTGTTCCGGCCGTGCCATGGATCAGGCTGTTAATCGCCTTCCTCTCGCCGCGGAGTTCCATCTTCGATGTCTGGTCAGTCCTTGTGACATACGTGGTGGACAAACTGGCACTGTAACAGGGTTTTCTGTCAGTACTTCTATATTCCCCTGTCAGTAACATTCCATCAATGTTTAGTAGACATCTTCATCTCGATACCATTCTAGCAGGAATTACGAAGGAGTGAAGAAGAAGAAGAAGAAGAAGAAGAA
>Ga0131853_10009128_pt1 | contig 18118 bp, 14 predicted proteins | sample TergutLab28metaG_FD_92764 | JGI IMG/M metagenome (GOLD analysis project Ga0131853, IMG submission 92764) | Labiotermes labralis P1 segment gut microbial communities from Petit-Saut dam, French Guiana - Lab288 P1 (version 2) (version 2) | ecosystem: Host-associated > Arthropoda: Insects >... | reverse complement strand
GATTTTGAGTGACTGGTGATCCTTGTTGGTGATTCTATCACATTTATCAAGTTATTCATCAACAGCAAGTTCTGTAAATCCTGTAATTTTCCATTCTTGTACAAAAAATTAACATTCCAGTCCTCACATAAAATTAGGTATATTCCCTTTGAATGTACTTTTGTAATCAAGTTATCTAATTTATTTAGAAAATTATAGAAATCACTTTCAGGTGATCTATAAATACAGGCCAGAATTGTATGGAACTCCAATAGTTCTATAATTGATATTTCAAATACATTATCACTCCCTTGGTTATTACACCAGGTGACTTCCTTACTTTGAATCTTATTATTTACATAAATACACGAACCCCCCAATGAGCTGGTGGTTCTGCAATATTTACTCACTAAATTAAACTGATCAAAATGTACAACCTTTAATTGGTCCTCACTTAACCAGTGTTCCGTTAAACATAAAAGGTTTATATGCATCCCATCAACTGACAGCATCAATGTTATCTCATTTTTTTGTTTAATAAGCTCTGGACATTATGGTGCAATATTCTTAAACCAAAATTCCTCACATTATTCCTTTGTCCTCCCACAGTGCACTGCCCTCTCGTTAATACTGCCTTAGTTGTCCCCTCCTTTAAATTGTATGTAATGTGTGAGAGTAGTCGGAAGAATTTTTATAGATTGATGCGGTAAATTTGGCATTGGACAGTTAGGTTGGAATTTATTTTGTTGCTGGATTTCAGACGTGGGTTAGATAAATTGTTTTCGCGGTGTTCGATTTCAGGTGTTGGTTATCCTGTTGTAGTGAATACACCTGGAGGCAATTAACAAAACATGGCTGGGAGAGGTAGATGTTTTCGAATAGAGACAGAGATTGAGAAGAGTAGAGAAGAATCTAATTGGAGAAAAGTTGTAGATTTGGCAGAACAGTTGAAATTAAGGTCACCGGATTTCGGTGAGTTTCTCGTATGACATTTCTTGGTAGTTTAACGTTTTACTCTCGGAGTGTAAGGAGGTTATGTTTTATGTACTGTTGTGCACATACGCAATCCGGTTTACAGTTGCGTAACTTAGTGAAACCCTTACATACATCTGTGTTGAATAAAACTATCATTTGAAGAATATGTGGAATTCATGCGAATATTTGTGGATTAGACTGCTGTCTTTTTTATTGTGTAACACTAGCGTATGCACAAGGAGAGGGTTACAGGTCCATAGTCCACCGACAAACCTTGCGTCACATTAGAAAGGTGCTATACAAATATAAAGATTTTTGCATTTTACCGAGATGTTTTGCAGACTTAGTGGAAGTTAAGAAACACGTCGTACAATCATAAAGAAGCCTTTTGATTGAACAGTTTTATACTTTATTGATGAATATTTAGATTACTGTATGGCTCAAACGCAGTGGCTGTGTTACGAAGAATTCATCATATTCTGTATGCAATGTTGAGGTTGCTTGATGAATGTATCATATTCTGTGTTTTATTTAGTGATTGTGTTCTTTGTTACTCTGAGATGATTGCTTGTCAGTCGTTTAATGATATGTGACAGGTTTCACGTCCGGAGCCATAGGAAGAATTGATGATGCAGTGAAATGCAAAGGTAATGTAAAGATGTTTGTTTTCTGATTTTTAGAATGTTTGGCAAATTTCGTAATTGGTGAGGGGAAATTGGAATCATATTTGGAGGAGTTTCCACCAATTGATGTAAATATAAATAAGGCCCGCACAGGTTTGACAGAGGCCAAGCGATATTTGTTGAGTTCTGCAAATGAACAAGGAAAGAAGGTAAGGTGGCCTAATATGATGAAGTAGTTTTAGCCATATGGTTTAGTGTTTCCAGTTGTATATAACTAATGACATTTGGGTGAAATTTGCAGTTTTTTTTTAAATTTTACTTAATTGGTATACATATTTCCAATATGCTGTACTGTGATATGATTGGTAACAGTACAACATTGAAGCACATATGATAGTTGTGTGGTTGGTGTTTCAATACTGAAAATGTGAAACCTTGCTGCTGATGTTAACTGCACTTTATTTTAGGCAGGAGTAGTATTAGATGCCAATCTGTTGCTTGGAAAACTTCACTATGCGATGGGAATGTATGAAGACTCTCTGAATTATTACAGTCAAGCTGAACTTCAGACTCTCACAGAAAAACAGCTGCCCGTTAGGGCTTTACGGATAGTTGCAGAATCATATGCAATTAAAGGCAAGTTGAAATACAGACATTCAAATTAGATTGGTTGGTTAATAATTTATTTCATAATAATGCTGTACTAACTGCAGAGATGAGATAAAGGGTTGTGTGTCATGAATTACAAAGCACTAATTACTACCCTAGGGCTGCTTGGTTATGTTATCTCACAGTGAGGAGTTCTTACCCCTACCTTACCCATACAATCAGTGATCACCCACAACAGTAGCAGCAATAGTGACAACAATAACAAACTGATTTTACCACAAGAAAGTTAAGGATGACTTTCCGATGAGAGTGGTTTTCAGGAAGCACTTTTTGCATCTTTTATTGGATTAGAGGGTACAATGAGAAAAGAACCTCATCCTTGTATGTTTCCTAATGCTGAGTCAAGCCCCATGCTGAATCAGGACTGTGCTATGTACTGAGGCTGTGTCATTTGGGTGATTGGTCAGACCTGTGAATCAGGGCATCCTGGATAAGAAGTCAGTGTCTGCATAAACTGCTTTTATATGTCATTTATTTAATGATGCAGTCTGTAAACCAGACTGTATAGTGTTGAATGCTTGGATGATAGTCGGTATTGAATTGGAAGGAATATGGAAGGAAGCAGCAATTTATGCAGAAGGAAGCAGTACTTTAATGTACCATCCCAGAAATTGCCTGGATGGACTGAGGAAAATCGAAAAGAGCCTCAGGACAATGTCCAAGCCAAGATTCAAACCAAACAACTCCCATGTACCATTCAGAAGTGTGAGCAAACAGGCTTGGCCTCAAGCTGTGTCACAACCAATGCTAATGTGTCTGTTGTAAACCTGATAGCTGTTTTGTGTAAATGTCACCAAATATTGAGTTTGATATACAGTTTTAATTGATTTAAAGTGGGATTATTACTGTCCTCTCACCAGACGCTAATGATGCGTATCTCGTGTCACTGCTGTATGTGATTATTTGCATCCTGTCGTGACACAGGCATGTGTTTGGAGAAAGTGCGTCCTTTGTCATCTTCCAAGTACAAACAGGCTGAGTGGGATGAACAAAGAGTCAAGTGTTTTGAGCTGGCTGGGGATCTCACATTGTTGTACCTCCAGGAGCAGGACAAGCTACAGCAACAACAGCAGCAGCAGCAGCTACAGCAGCAGCAGCAACAGATCACAAATGTCAATACAGGTACGGATACAGCAGTGGATATAATATGCTTTTAAAGGTAAAGTTGTCCGTTACCATGCTGTGATGTCATACAGGGGGAGTAGAGGTATAGCTCTCTTCAGTCTTAGTCTTGGTGCTACATGGAGGTGTGGGGCCAACATCATGCTGTGGCTGGAAAAGTACCCTGGTACCCATTGAATAGGGGATTGAGTCAGCCCCAGTGCTGGTCAGGGCATTTTGAAGAAGAGCAAAGTCTCTTGCACCTGCCAGCATACAAACCTGAATTGACTGGCCGGTAGCCTAGTCACTTTACTGTCTGCGCTCTCCTGACACCTATCGTGTGCTTTTAGGAAAAATGCCAAGTTTTCAGTTAGACACAACATGTTTTCTTTTGGAGGTGCAGGCTACATGTTGCGAATTAATTAACTAATTCATCATCAGGCTTTTGTGCAAGTAACACAGCAAGAATAAAGTAATGACATGTCAGTTTGAGTACATGTTGTGTTCTTTCCTGTGGGATCCCACATTTCCGTTAATATTACAATAAAAATTTTAGTAGTAAATACACTATCAGGGTTAAAAACGTTGATAAAACCTAAATAAGAAGATACTAAAATTATTTATGGCCAAAACATAAGGTAGAAAACTCATTTGATTTTGTCAGTATCAATAGCCAAGACATGTATCAATACATGGTCCTTGAGTGGATGTGGTTGGAAAGCTAAGACAGATGAAAGTGATTTCTCTTTATCCAAATATGGCATGTAACATGTCATAGGATACAGCGTAACATGAAAAACTGCATTTTTTCATTGTTCGTGCAAGAAGAGTAATTTTTTTTAAATCAGCGGCGCTACTGTCTGTGTGCTGGTGTTCACTGTTCGCAAAGTGTATGTATTATAACAGATCGATATGAAATGTAGCTTTGTAAACACACGGGTATGGAGCACAGTGGAGTGTATTCCATTAAATTGATGGTTTGTTTGTTTCATTTTTCATAATGCCATTAATTGTGCTTTGATTTTTACCATTTATGTCTTATATTAGGGTGTGTACACACTTTGTTTGTCATAACTATATTGCTGTGAATGCAGTTTGCATATCCTTTAATGAGAACAGACACATCCTTTCACACCATTATCAGTTCTTGTGTTATGTAAGCACAACAGTTAATGTACCCTTGAAAAATAATGAAATCAAACCAGTATTTTTATCATATGACTGTAATTCACTTTACAGGCTCATATTCACCTCAACCGCCAAATCATGAACATCAGATTGGCCCTATTTTGGAGACAGCTTTGCAGCGAGCGCCAATTCTTCACATCCATGCAGGAAAATTACAGCCAGCTGTCTCTCGCTACAGGTATTTTTATTGATCTGTTTCAGCTTTTTTTTATTACATCTTAATTTACAAAATTTGTAATGCCCAGAAAAATGGGATCTCTGTTGGTCTTCAGCTGTTGAGGATATGAAGAGCTTCTTAATCTGATGAGCCCCTAGGATTAACTACTCGTGTACCATTGTTCAAGGCGACTCAGTCTTGTTGCCCATTGCAGTAAGATGCTCTTCATATTGTCTTGACATGGATAATGACACAGAATATTCAGTCCCCTGCATGATGTTATATTCAAGTCCAATCATATTTGTAATTCTCTACTGTTTTATTTCAGGACCATGTTACGTGCAGTTGAATCCAGTGCAACACAAAGTTTACGCTTAACACTCACAAGACAGCTGGCTGAAGTGCTGCTGAGGGGTGTCAGTGGTGCGGTGTATTCATGTCCTGAGAGAGTGACTGAAACAACAGGTCAGTTCCAGCATTTGTGTGAATCAAGTTGTTTGGTATCAGATATTTATGCCAGAAATCTCACGTTTGAGTCTAGCTGGATCTATTGTAGGTAATTCTGCATGTGCTACATATTTGTTTTACTTTGTACAAATCTAAAATTTTGTAAATATGGGGAATCCTAGACACCCTGCTATTCAGAGATAGTGTAAGCTGTAGCCATGTTCTGCCACTGATTCCACTGCCATTGATGGTGGTGGTGGTGGCGGCAGCGGTGGCGGTGAAGATAAACCTTATGTGTACATGTGTTAAAATGCTTCCAAAGAAAGTTCTGATACTTAAGATAGAGTTTTATGTAACAACATGTCAACTGCAAGGAAGCTGTTTAATGAACTTTATTGGCATGTTTGTGCTTGTACAAAGTAAGTGAGTTAGAGCATTGTAATAGAATGTTTTGTCTTGATTTCAGCTGGTTTCTTTCATATATACTCACAAGTATATTCTGTGCCAAGTAATTCGTAAAGTTTCATACAATTCCAAAATGGTAGACAAGGTTTCCAATACCATCCAAAACCAATACTGCGAAATTTATTCCCTTTCCATAGTGAAAACTGATGACAGGTTTATTGTATTTTATTCTTGAAATTATTACAGCTTCAAACAAAAAATTAACTCAGGTGGCTCAGAATTCAGCAGCTGACAGTCCGTGGAAACCTCGTAAATACACTGGCTTAAATCTCTTCATACCTCGGAATGAAAATGAAGAAATCATCTTATTGCTTCTAATAAGGTAATATATTCAGTTTATATCTCACTAGGTCCCTGAATAGGGTCTTATCAATTTAGGGACAAGAGATTTTTTTCTTCTCCAAAATATTCAGACCATCTCTGGGGCCCACTGTAATTCTTTCAATGGGGTCCAATGCCCAGGAGAGATGTTAACCATTCATGTTCTCCTGGGTTCCTGGATTTATGTAGTGAAAGACCAGTTATATGTAGTTTATGTGTGTGTGTGTGTATGATCATTCCCGGTTCTGTTTGTCGTATGTTGTATCTGCAGCTTAATGTTGGGGTTTTGAGAGCAGTCAGGTCTTGTTTTGAAACAGGAAGAAAATGAGGCCATACGTTTGTGTTATTGAATATACTCCTTGAACAGTAAAATTAAGCTAAAGCTAAAGTATGTATAAAGATTTAGTTAATACCTGACAGAGAAGACTGTGTACTTCCCTTAAACAGACCAGTGTAGGGAAATAATGGCTGTTTATTGTAAGAATCATAAACAATGTATAAGTATACTGTGTGTGTAAAATGCATGGAATCTTCGTACAGTATTACAGCAGGTGATACAGTGGTGTTTTCTTTGAACAGCTCTTCAGCATCGGTGATAAGAACCCTCAAAACACAGTGATGCCTAAATTGATAAGATCCTGCTGAAGTGAGCTGTCCATGCTTCTTCTGTATTTTCCTTGAAATACATGATAAAGGTGTCTTCTGTAATGTGGCTGCCTGTAGTGTGACAGATAGTTGGCAGCATTTCGGAGCAACATACTAACTTTGTCTTCAGGGTAGATTAAAGAGATAAGCAGCTGCCATCATGTACCCTGAAGGTTGAGGGATCAGACCCCTTCACAACATTATCCAGTTATCCTGACAGAGTATTTCCATGTTTTTCTTAGTACCTTTAGACAGGTATTGAGCTCACACCTTAAATTATGCTGTTACTACTTCCTTCCACAACTCTTACAATTCATTATCCTCTGTAATTTTGTTGTTTGATGTGTTATAGCCTTGATTAGCTGACAGTGACACCAGTCTTCCAGCTCCAGCCTCTGTGCACAGTACAATCATTAATTCTTGACCTGTCAATTTATTCTGTGCACCATATTGTTTAAGTGTATTTTGATAGTATTTTAAATTTAAAACTTGTCCATCCTGGGCAGTAGTTGGTGTTTAAGCTGCAGCATCATGAAGGGGTTCACTTAAGAAAGCGAATGCTCTGACAATACACAGTCTGCAAACAAAACTATGTCAATTAAGATGTATTTAATGGCTATACTGGACAACTACATGTTTCAGGCTTTACTGGCCATCTTCAGGTTGTCTTCTCTTGAAAACAACCTGCAGATGGCCAGTAAAGGCTGAAACATGTAGTTGTCCAGTATAGCCATTAAATACATCTTAATTGACATAGTTGTGTTTGACTACATACTCTTTCCAATTTTCACACACACAACAGGGATGACACACTTCCACATAGTCTGCATTAACAATTATTCTTAATGAGTGTACAGTGAACCTTTATTATCAAAGAATAAGGAATTTTAAATATGTCCTTGTGGTATGGGTAGGTGGGTAGGTGGTGTACTGCCTTTTGAGTGCATTGATACTCTGGCTGGAACACTGTTCAGCTTAAATTCCCATTGTAGCACAGTGTCCCTCTTTTGGAGGAAAAGGGACAGCATCGTCCCATTCACCTGTTAAAGTTTGACTAATGGATAATTGTATTAATAGTGAATTATTGAAGCAGTTGATCAGCTGGGACATACACTTGAGCTATTGCAGTGTTGCAACACGTGGCTGGTAAATGCTAAACATAAATGATGAGACATCAGTATGAAGTTAACTGAAAAGAGTGTGACATGCTACAGCTGGTGATAGAGAATGGCCTGAGATGTTTCACTGTACAGACAGTGCAAGTGTTTCTTGCATATTGCAGTGAAGCCATGGCTGCCCGTGATGCTGTACTGAGCCAGTCTCCAGAGTTCAAGGAAGCAAGAATTCGTGCCTATGATAATGCCACTGCTATCTATGATCTCCTGACAATTGCATTAATTCGATGGGGTCATGCAGACCTTTTGCATGAGGTATGTCATTCAGTCACTGAGTTATGAAGGATATTTGATAGTAACCTGTTTTGATTATGGTCCAAATATCCTTCTTTCATGAGCTTTCACATTTTCGCAGCAATGTTAATTCCAGTCTTCTGGGTACGATACCATGTAGTCTGTTAGGTGGATACCGGCATTTTACAGCAAGTTGCTGCGGCTGTCTTTAGTGTAGAAGGTACACTGAATTTGATGACAGCAGAATTTTCCAAAACATTTGAATGAAGGTTGATCAACTAGATGACACTTGCTTTATTATCTATTGCTCAACCACTAGTGGTTCAGCCTACACTCAGATACCACATCACCAGCAGACAATCCCGCTACATAACACCAGCACGCCTCAAGTCAGCCTACACAACGCAACAAGTAGTCGCAGGCTCCTTAAGATGAATGTATTAACGTCTGAAACATGTTGAGCAATAGATAATAAAGCAAGTGTCATCTAGTTGGTCAACCTTTATTCAAATATCAAGATGATGCACAGTCCAATACGCATAGGATTTCCAAAACATTGTTAACTACATGCTGGACTAAATAGTGATGTAAGCTGGAAGACAGCTCGTGCTTATTGAAATTCCATTGTTTGAGGCTAATTACCCAAGAATATTTGGACTGAATGGTGGGGGGATATATGAGGTAATTGCTGAAGAGGATCCTCACTAATACTCCACACCAAACATTAGGATGATCAAATCAGTGAGGATGAGGTGGGCAGGGCATGACAGAAGTGCATGCTGGGTGTAGTGGAAAAATGTGGAGGAAAGGGATCACTTGAAATACATACATGTTGGTGGGAGAAATATTTTAAAATATATTTTAATTAAATAGGATTGGAGGGTGTCGACTTGATTTGTCTGGCTAATGACAGGAACAGATGGGCAGCTGTTGGTGAATGCAATAGTAAACCTTTTGGTTTAATAAAATAGAGGGAATTTCTTAACTATCTAAGTTGTTATTATCATCTTTAGAGGGACAGTGCTGTGTAGAATTTGGTTACTTGGTTTATTAGAAGATAGTTCTCAGCTTTTCACATGCTTTACCCTTATCCTGCTAACGTGGAGAATATGGTGAGCTCTTAATAATGCCAGCAGGTGGCAGATGGTATTTAACTCGGCGTTTGAAGGGTTAAAAGAAACTGTGAGTGCCAAGACTTGGTATGTGAAAGTTCCCTTGAATGCTGTGTTTTTATTTAAAGGTCACTGTGGGTTTTTTTTTTTTTTTAATTTTGCGGGGAACTGTATGTTGTAGTCATTTGAACGAGCCATGAAGTTCTCATTCGAAGAGCCTCATGTCTGGATGCAGCATGCATTATGTTTGTATACTATGGGGCAGTATGCTCGTGCTCTGGCAGTTCTGAAGGAGGTTTCCAGGCTGCTACCAACCAAAGTAATTCCATGTCTTCTGGCAGCACGAATATGCTACGAACATCTTAATCAGGTGGTATCAGCTGAATGTTCTGTGTGTTTGTTGCTAGTGATAAGCAAGTAGTGGTATCAGAATATAGATACCACTTGACGTACTACATGTCAGCTTTGTTGCAAGGAATGGCTGCGAAACTTGCAGTCTTATTGTTTGAAGTTTTCTACTGCCGATGGTCTTTTTTTCTCTCTCTCTCTTTTGGTTCTACAGTCTTTCAACACAACTGAACAGTTTATTATTTATTTAACTCTACTACCATCTGTTTTCATTGTTACACCGTGCATGTTGTCGAGTTACTCAATACACCAACTAATGCACTTAATAAAATTACACATTAAAACACTAAAACTGCTCTGACATGTTTCGGTCCTAAGACCACCACCAGGGAGCTATATTTTCCTTGCTAAAGTCACATTAAAAATAGTCAGGAACAGAATGCTGCCACAACACCCTATTAATACAATGAAGTTTATCAGTGACTATTTTTAATGTGACTTTAGCAAGGAAAATATAGCTCCCTGGTGGTGGTCTTAGGACCAAAACATGTCAGAGCAGTTTTAGTGTTTTAATGTGTAACTTTTATATAAGTGCATTAGTTGGTGTATTAATTGAGTAACTACTACCATCTGTTTTGGCTCTTAGGAACACCTTCCCCTCCTCCATTTGTTTTTATTTTGTTGTACTTATTTTTGACAATTTGATTATTTTTCATGCATGCAACACAAAAGTGCTTTGGAAAAACGTTTGTATGAAGGCACGTAAACGCAGAATTTTGTAAGTCTGGTGACAAGCATTTCTCTGATTGCAACTAATATTTTTTCACACATCTGAGGGAAATTTTAAATGAAGGAAGTTTAATAATGAGACTTTTGTGCTTGAATCTTGGTAACTGGATGTTAAGTGACAACTTACATTGAGTGTCTTTAATTTGGAATTTTGTTGTATGTTTTAAGTGTGGAGATTGCATAGAATTATAATAGATTTGCAGCTGTTAATGGAAAGTACTGCAAAATTCTTAGTATTGCTGTATTAGTGTTTGTGTTTACTGATATCCAGGAAGCTTTAACATGAAACACCACAAAATTTTGTCTTACTGATCGTTGTTACAATGCAAATGCTGAAGTCACATAACTCTTTGGGCAAAAGATGTGAGTTTGATGGGAATAATGTGTTGTAATTGGGCATTGAAATGTTTTAACATAGGTAAACTTCTTGCTCTGCAGTAGCATTATATATTTGTCCTGCAGTAAAATTTGTTTTCTAATGTGAATGCAAATGTTCTGTAATCCCATGTCAGGGTTGGACGAGTTTTTACTACGTGCGACAGAATTAAGACTCTTAGTTTCACATACCAGTCGTTAAGGTATCCGTCTGAAATGTAGTGAGATAGTAAATTGGCATGAGTAACAATTTTTATGTATGCATTGCCTTTCTGGCCTTCTTAATTTAATTTCAACTTATTTTCACCAGTTATGACCTAGTTATTTTTTTTTGTGAATGTATTTGCATCCTTTTTCAACATGCTTCACAAATATAATAATTTTGTATGCCTTTTGTTTAGATTGGACAGGGGCTTGTCTGGAGTACCAAGGCATTGAGTCGTGAGATGTCAAATCCACAGAGTCTTTTATCCAGATGTCACCTTTATCTTGGAATTGGCTATAATTTACAAGCAGCTGAAACCCATCTTAATCAGGAAAAGCAGCATTTAGTTATTAGTGCATTTGATGCATTTCACAAGTAAGTTGCAGTGTAATAATACAGACCAGCACATGTCAGTTCATGCATGTACTAGAAATGAATAATTCACCTTTAAATGACCTGTGTTTGCACATGCAAACACACAAAAAAAAAAACCCCCTAGAAATTCTTTTTATATGTATTTTATCAACAAGGAAATTCACTGCATTTTTAAGACACGCTGCATAATCTGTGTTTTATATTCCACAAAATATTGTTTATTTTATAATCTTATCATTTTGTGTTCAAATAATAGATTTTTCGTAAATCACATGCTAAAATTTAAACTTCCAACCTGGTCATTTAAACGGTAAATAAGATATACATGTAAAAGTATGATATGATTTATCAAAAAAACTGTGTATTGTGTTGTGTATAATGCCAAATAACGTATTTGGCCATTAGTAATTGTAGAGTAGAAAATAACCACTACTGCATCATGATGATGTGTCTGTCATGGAACTTTATGGCCAAGAACTGAGCAGTCATTGTAACTGTCAGATGAATGTGCTTCATTGTGTATGTTAAAATTTGTGGGTCATGCAGTTCACCTTTAACTGAACGAATCCAATGTCAGGCACCTTTCCACTGCAAGAAGTCATGGACTTACATATCAAAGCTACTGTATTGAAACTCTGATATCCAATTTTCTGCAGTCTTTTTTTCCTTTATATCAGACACTGCATAAAACTGTGATTAGCATGCAGAGAGTGTATAAGCTGTTATTGTAGAGAGAAGAAGATTTTAATATCCTGTTTCTGGGGGACCAGTGGCCAGATTTTGACTCGAGGACAACAGTATTAAAAATCATCCAGGTGGATTTCAGTAATGTGTTGCACAGCAAATAAGATGCAAGTCCCACATATGGCCTTGTGTTGTCTTCACCCTGTCATAAGTAAGGGAATTCAGCCCAGTTGGTGGATTACTTTGTCTTTGTAAGATTACAGAGACTACGTACTGTAGGTTTTACAAAAGCACCTTTGCACTAGATTAAGGTTCTCTTGTGTACTTCTTACAGACTTTTTCAAGTGTATGAAAAGTGAACACAGGTGTTTTCTAGGAAAGCACAGTATTACAACATTTTTGTGTAAGTTAATGCAGTAGTCAGTCTGACTTTATTATCTGCTCTTGTGCTGAGATTTTTATTAAGAATAATCTTTTGTTTATACAGTTGATGATAATGCCTCAGCTTGTTCAAAGTTTGCTATAAATGGATGACTTGATCTGTGTAAAAGTTGTAAGTTGGCATTTGTGTAGGCTGGTAAAAGTACAAGTTGAAGCTGCTCAGGGCTGAAGGTCTTCTTTGAAAGTAACACCTGTGAAGTTTACTGTCATCTGGGATGTGATCGCATCTATTTTGGTAGAGAAGTACCAACATTTTACAAGAACATTCTGTCTCCATCTGTAGGGTAGAAGATGACAGCAAAAAACTTCTCTGAAACTTCATTGCCTATCTTCCAAACTATGTGGCATCACATCCCCGATGACAGTAATCTTTTTACCATCGTGAGAACTTAAAATATCATTCATTGCAGGAAACAGTTAGCAGTACTCAGCTCTTTGAATTATGTTTATTTGCTCAAACCGGGCACATATGAAAGTGCAACATTCACTTCAAGATTATGAAGATTATTAATTGCATATATAAATCGTAGGGCCCAACAGACGGATCCCAATGATCACTTGGCAGAATATTACCTCGCTCTACAGTATGCATATGGCTATCAAGTCACAGAAGCTATAAGTCACGTGAAGATGGCATTGAATCTTCGAGTTGAACATGTGCCATCACTCCATCTTCTTGTACTCCTCCTCTCTGCTCAGAACAATGATGATGAGGCACTGCAGCTTGTAGAAGCTGCATTAGATGAATATCCAGACAATCTGAATTTGCTGTATGTGAAAGCTCGTGTTGAGTTACAAAGTCGAGGAGGCGAGGTGAGATTCATAATCTTGTTTTTTATTGGGTATAAAAGTTTAGAATGAATCCTGTGGGCTGTATAATGGAGAATATGCCTTACAAATGTGGTCCATGTGCAAGTAACTTTGGACGTACTGAACAGCAAACTCATGCAGACTGGCCCACTACAATAGTGTTTTGATTATAGTGTGTTGGATTCTGAAAAAAACTGCCTTTTTGGGACCGAATCCATGATTAAATATGTATTATAACACAGCAGTGTGGAAGCCAGCTCTGGCTTGTGACTTAGGTGTCGAAATGAGCCTGTCAGGTGGGTTCCAGAGATTAAGCTATCAAGTGTTGGATGAAGTCTAAAAAAAAGATGTTTCAACATTTACCTCTTCTGGATTTCCATTTTTAACCAGTTTTGCAAGGGGATTTGATTTTATAAATTTATAGTTTTTGTTTGTGTAAGTTGGTCCATTGGCTGAAGTAAGGGCTGGACATCTAAGGACTCAATTCCCAGCAGGGAAAAAAGATTTTTGTCCCTTCACGGTGTTCATGCTGGATCTGGGGTTCACCCAGCCCTTGTATCCCATGTGCTATGGGTCTTGCTGTGGCCTTTATACAAGTTGCTGTGTGGGTGTTATATAGAATGTGTCTGGTTTGCAGCAAGCGCTGTTGACTGCCAAATATATGCTGTCACTGTGGAGGGCTTTGTATGAGGATCAGACGAACATTGAACTTCCAGACCAGTCAGAGAGACGAAGTGATACGAGAAGTGTGTTTCAATTATACACCTCCGAAATGTCAGACAAGGATTCCAGTAAGTATGTTCATAAGCTGTATGGAGTGAAAAATTGTAGTCTTGCCATGCAGTTTATTTTTTAATCTTATTATGAAACAGATATCGTATCATCTAGTTGAACAACATGTGTTACGGAAGCTTTTATTTGTTTCTGTGTTACAGTCTTGTATTAGTAGGTCACATTCACCTCAATCTATAGCAGAAGTTTCTGAGGGTGAATTTCCTAGCAGACTTTTGAGAAGGAAAATTCCATGTTGGTAGAGATACAGAAGTTTCATATGAAAATAATTATGTGAACATTTTGCCTGTAGCTGAGGAATACAGCATTTGTACAATGCAGTGATGGTTCATTGACATAATGCTTCTGGTGGTTTATTTAACTGTCTGTAGGAACTTTATTTTCCTTGTTGATGGCACATTATTTATACCTTAAGATAGGCAATGTGTGCAACATATTTTAAACTCTGTAGAACTGTTATCAGTTATTCAGTTCTTTAGGAGTTTTTGTTGTTGATTACATGTAGAACTACTTGACTTTTGAAATTCGGTAAGCAACTGGTGTGTAAAAAATTAGAAAAAAATGTTTTGGAAAGAGCTCCAGTATTTGGAATGTTGCTTGCTTTTTGTATTTTTGGTACATTTGATGATGGACAGAGTCCAAAAACTAAGTAGTCTTAAATGTTTCAGTAATAATTTGTTATGTTTTAATCAAAGGGTCATACAGTGAAACCCTATTATGAGCTTCCTGTTTAGTTTATGAAAACTTTTTATTGAAAGCACTTAGAAAGAGGACAGTCTGAAATTTTGGGAATTTGGTATGGAGAACTAAATGAAGGCATCTTAAATTGCATTTCCATTTCAATCAATAGTGTAAATGCTTTCTTAGTGCTTCATATCTGATGTTAGTAGCAGAGTGCAGAGATAGTGTTGTAGTACATTACTGATGTCAGCTAAGGTGTCACAACCAGCATACCATGTAACCAGTATATTACCACACATTTTCATTGATAGGTGCTAGCATCAGTAACCTTAGAAAGTGTCCATCGAGCTTGAGTGTCCATCAGGTACCAAACTACACAATAACAGGTGACTAGTAGTAACTTGAGTAGTGTGTAACAACCAGTACCTTGATCTGCTTGCAGGTTCACCTGGGGAAGTGATTAAAATCTGATACATGGTAGTTAAAAATTTGTCTTGACACCACCTCCTGAATCAGTGGTTTTCAGACTCATGTAGAACTGCTGTTACGGAACTGCACGTAACAAAATTACTGTCAGCTGTATGTACCCTGTGCTGTATGGATCATCATCTTGTAAATACTGTGGTATCTGTGTAGTTTATATATTTTCCCTCTAGATGGAGTATAGATGCAAGAATATTGAAATGGAACACAAATTAACTCTATAGTGCTGAGCAATTTGATAAACTATGTAACGTATGTGTTGACCAATTTTCGCCATTTTTTCCTTTCTTTCCTTCTTTATATTCTCTGGGGGCACTTGGTGGCAGCGTTGGAAGCCGGAATGTCACAGGTGCAACTCGCGATTGTGTCATTGGAGTTTTCATTGACATAATCCTTCCAGCTGCACTGTGACCCTGGGGTCAATTTAGCCTCTAACAGAAATGAGTACCGGGAATACTTCCTAGGGGGTGAAGATGGCCAGTGTGTAGGGTTGACAGTCATAACCATCTTCATGTACTGAATGTCTAAACATTCTGGGAGCCCTACAGGCCTGGACAGGCCTGTAGTGGGATAACTTTACCTTCCTTATTTTCTCTTTTTATTCATTTTTCCCAAATGTGTAGATGAAGAGCTGTGCCCATTAAATGTGTGTGTCTAGTGTGTACTTCCATACTTCTGTTACCAGAAAGTTGGTAAACAATGTCAACACTGTATGTATAGGTAAGAGGCGCAGTGTGATCCACTGCAGAATAATGCCAAACTTACTAACCTGTTCTGAATATTCAGACCCTTGACTAAAAGATCATTACTGTACTGTGACATTAAGGTATAGTAAGGGCATGGATGTTAAGCTCCATGTATTCTAAACCTGGGCACTAGATGGCAGTGAGTGGCCAGTTTCAGATAGTAGAAACTTTACTGTCTGAGAAAGACATTCATATAGTACTTCCTTAACAACATAAGAGAAAGATGGTGAGTGTTGTCCCTGACTCATCTATCATCCTTTCAATTACAGAACTGTCATTTATGTACTTTTACAACAAAAAGGACAAACAGTTGTATTTTCCTACAGTCCATTTTATGTGGTTATATAGGGAACAGCTCCACAAGATTTGAAATTTTTACATATGCAGATAGTGGCATAAAAGTTAATGGCCAGTGTTTCAGAGATCTGTTGAACTTCTTTATCATGGCTTATGTTGACTTAATTGTCATGATGTTAGTGTTTTCTTGTCTTGGACATGACCAATAGATAAAGAAGATTTTAATACAAGAGGTACTAAGTGTGTTTGAATCCCAGTCCGTCATTAATCTCTTTACTATCTCAGCTGTGAAAACTTGTATAAAATTAGAAATCTGGTATGAAATGCTCCAAACCTGGTGATATATTCCTGGACTCTGTGAAGTCCTACATGGCATAGTTTGAAAACCACTGTTCAGGCTTATTCACACATGCATGAACATGTTTATGTCACAGCACTTGCATGAACTATGAAGTGAGCACTGTACAGTACTGAAGCTACACTATTTATGTGGGTGTGTACACACAACAGTAGCAACAGTAGGAATAAACAGAATCCCTGTCCCTACCAGGTGCTGAAAACTTGCTGCCTTCTACTCTTACAAGTTAGATTTTCATATCTAACTTTTAATTAATACCCTGCCTTGGTTCTGTGAGTCTTAGTAGACTGTATTATGTGACGGACGTAGAATTGGTTTTGTTCGGGCAGAAGAGTTGTTATAGCCAAGGACTGAACCCCTTCCTTCCCCCTATGCCAGTGTTCCTTCTCAGTAAGTGTTAGTGTGCTTTCACAATTTAGGTTGAATTGTGTTTCTGCACAATTAACACTTACTCTATAAATGTGTTAATGACAATGATCTCTTATTCATGTCTGTAGGAGATTTCAGGTTCTCCCAGTATTCATTGTTAAGTTACGGTCATCTGGGTTGTGACACCATGTAGTTTATGGGTAGGCAGTAACATTTCAGAGGAATCTGCTGCCTTTATCATTAGGGAGTGTTTTTACCCTGAAGAAGGGAGCAGCAGTTTCCTCCACTACATTGGTGCTGATCTGCCTTGCTAAAGTGGTGCCATACCCCAGAAGACAGCAGTATAATGGGATCAGCTATCCTAACAGAAGCTTTTAGTATGGGGTGCACAATTTGTGGGTGACTGAATTTTGTATGGTGGTGCCTAATATTTGTGGGGCCCTGCTGTGGAACCTTCTTCATGTCATGCTTGTGGCATTTTGAATTTTGAGGAGGCATCTAGATTTTTGGAAAATTTTTGCACCCCTGTTTTAGAAGCTTTGTGTTAATGCTCCTAGGCAAGTTCTGGAACATTACAATTGCCAGGCCCTTGACTGCTTCCTTCCGTATGCTTATCAACTCATTATCGTCTTGTTGGACATCATGAGCCTGCAATATCTCCTTAAGACAAAAACAGGCCTATGCGATCCTCATGCTACCTATATGGATATCCCCCTGTGTAGTATTTTGAAAGAATTGACTCATTTTTGGAAAACTTTGTATGAATGTTGTGCCGTGGGTGGCCAGCCTGACGTGTCACAATTCATTCATAGTACTGGTATTATTTGTATATATATTTCTGTGGTGCTACAGCCCACAACAGGCCTATGGCACCTCTTCTGAGATTTCTAGATCGCACACAATTACACACACCCACTCGGTATGTCTCCTCCAGATGAGTGATAAGCCTGTTGCAGAGGCCATTACCTATGCAACACTTAACAAACACAAAAGATGAACAACTATGCCCTCAGTGGGTTCAAACGTGCAATCCCAGCAATGAATTGCCTGTGGACCTGTGGCTTAGACTGCGTGCTGAGTATTATATACAGAGTTCAGGTTCCTGTATTGTAGCAGAGATTTATAAATAAGCTACATGTAGGAGCTTGAGTTGTGTATCACACTATCTCTGAGCCTTGAAAATAGCATTAACTTGTGAGTTGGACATTGTTTGGTTTCTGGGGATGGGTTTTGGTGATGGGGGGGGGGGTTGTGTGTGTGTTTGTGCGTGCGTG
>Ga0131853_10009127_pt1 | contig 18118 bp, 16 predicted proteins | sample TergutLab28metaG_FD_92764 | JGI IMG/M metagenome (GOLD analysis project Ga0131853, IMG submission 92764) | Labiotermes labralis P1 segment gut microbial communities from Petit-Saut dam, French Guiana - Lab288 P1 (version 2) (version 2) | ecosystem: Host-associated > Arthropoda: Insects >... | reverse complement strand
TCCCCCCCCGGAAGGGGGGCCTAATCGGGGTGGGGGGGTGGTTGTTTTTTACAACAGACCCCCTGAAGGGGGGGGGGCCCGCCCCCGGGGGGGGGGGGGGGGGGGGTTGCGCCAAATGAAATAAAGTCTCAGCTACTCAGAGGATCTTTCTCTCCCCCCTCCCCCCCTCTACCGGGGAAATTTGTGGAAGAAGACCCTGTGCTTGACCTTATCCTTAGCCAGATGAATCCAGTTGCTCTGTTGTACACGTGGTGTAGATATTTGTAGCACGTTCCCTTTCTTAGTGCTAGGTTAACGAAGCCTATCTTTGTTGTGTTTCCTGTGATGTCAGCAGACTATACAAAAAGTATGTCGTGTTTGACAATAGCGGCCGCGACCTTCAACAGTTAACTTCACTCGTACTTTCCACTGTCATTACCAGTTCATAAATATCCATATTTACAACACCAAGTAAAATTGTCAGATTTAACAGACAGAAAAAACGTTTGTTTCTAACTTCTTTCAATGTCCTGTGTAGAATGTGGTTTTTATATAAATGGCTGAAACACTTAACCAATTTTAAGTTTATGGTTCCGTGCATCGCTGATCTATATTAACCTTTTGACGCCTAATGTCAACTATACTGGTCCTACCGCACCGCTAACCTCTAAAGTTGCATTTTATATATTTATTAAACAAATATAGTTACTGAATATTTTAAACATGGTATATACTCTCCTTTTTTCTCTTCAAAATGCAGTTTGTTTCATAATTCTAATGTATTTGGTTCCTGTGTTACTCACATTTTATATACAGGGTGTGCTAAAATAAAAAAAAAATAATTCCGGCCCCCAAAAGGTTAATAACTGTCCAACGAGATGCAACACAAAGCAGTCTATTTATTATTCTGCAAGTTCACTCTACATGTTTCGGGTGTCAAACACACCCATCATCAGGAGTACACAAAACTGCCTCCGGTACTGCAGCTACCTCCCTCCAACGTGGCCAAACTAGCTTGGCCACGTTGAAGGGAGGTAGATGCACAAAAAAATAAGACCAGTACCGGAGGCTTCAATTACAGTTTTATGTACTTCTGATGATGGGTGTGCTTGACACCCGAAACATGTAGAGTGAACTTGCAGAATAATAAATGGACTGCTTTGTGTTGCTTCTCGTTGGACAATTATTAATATACTTAAATTATTGCGAGTAAAACTAGCGTGGAAAAAGAAATATGAAGACGTATTTTGGCCGGCAATAGAACTTATTTTGCCGCTATGTCTCTTCAGTAGTCGACTTTTATCCAGAGCTACTAAAATTATATTATGTAAGACACTAATAAGACCGGTAGTGTCGTGTGGAGCGGAAGCATGGTCGTTGACGAAGATAGAAGAACAAGCTCTGCTAATTTTTGAAAGGAAAATATTTAGACGAATGTATGGTCCTAAATATGAAAACGGGGAATGGAAAAGTCGGACGAATCGAGAACTAGAAGAGATGAGCAAGGGAGAAAATATAGTAAAATGGATAAAAGGGCGAAGGATAAGCTGGTTAGGTCACCTAGAGAGAATGGAGGAGGATAGAATGCTCAAAAAGATCTTCACTCAAGAACTGGAACGGACGAGACGAAGGGGAAGACCCAGGAAAAGATGGAAAGAGGAAGTAGAAAGAGATCTTAAAGTGCTGGGAGTGAGAAGATGGAGAGAGTTGGTGGCAGATAGGAAAAAAATGGAAGGGCATTGTTCGACAGGCCAAAGCCCACAGTGGGCTGTAGTGCCAATGAAAGAAGAAGAAGACAAGACAGTCAACATGCGTGCAGTGGCGTTGATGTCATGCTATGTTATATGCTTGTCATGACCTTCAAATGGATATGTTCTTGGTATTATATAAACCGAGCATGGCAGCACGGGTTGGTGTAATGTTGGTTTTGCATGTGGGAGGTTGCTGGTCCGAAACTCGATCGGATCACTGGCAACCCTCGCTGTGGTTTTCATCGGCCTCTCCAAACAAATTCCGAGATAGTGCTTAGATCAGGCCACACCCACCTCCTTCCAGATCCTTTCTAAATCGTCAGTCACCACTCGTCGTCCCCCTGATGCTACGTACGGACCCCTTGGACTTACCGTAAGAATTCAATTGCGGAAATATTTACGTAATTCGACTTCCACGTACGTGAATTCGATCCACTACGTATCGTACATGTAACTTTATTTAGTAATTTATTTATTTATTTATTTATTTATTTATGTAACATACAACCGTCTAATGTGGGCCGGTAGTTCAGTCGGTATAGCGACTGACTACGGGCTGGATGGTCGGGGATGGAATCCCGGTAGGGGCGAGATTTTTCCGCCCGTCCAGACCGGTCCTGGGGCCCACCCAGCCTCCTGTAAAATGGGTACCGGGTCTTTCCCGGGGGTAAAGTGCGGCCGGGGCGTGACGCTGACCACTCACCCCCTTCTAGTGCCGCAGTCATGGAAGAGTAGAGCTATACCTCTACCCACCCTCTGCCCACACCGGGCCTGTAACAGGATCACTTTACCTTCACCATTACCTTTACAACCTTCTAATAAACTACTTGCAACCCAGATGGAGTTTTGGAGAAGATACATAAGGAAATAAAGGAACGAAAAATTTCGAAGTGATACCGTTAGAGGAACTATGGGAGTAGGAAAGGATATACCGTATATTCTCTAATCTAATCCGCACCCGAATCTAATCCGCACTACATTTTGCCGATTTCTTAAACGAAAAATTCTTAGTTCACGGTTCTAATCCGCACCTTTCCTTCAACCGCCCCTTGCCTACAAGAGAGACTGATTGAATAATATTGGATATTACCAATGCTTTAACCGTTATCCGACTAACGTGCCGCGTGTGAAGTGGCCATTTAACTGCCAACGGTACAAACGCACCACAACTGATTAGCGCTGCGGCCATCTAAATGCTTCGTACATTCATGTAGATGACGGCGAATCTGATGAATAATAAATTATAAATATTATATAATATATTATATAGTATTATAAATAATAAATTATTTTATTGTATTGTATTGTTCTTACGACACGTACAGCGGCTCTATCGTTTTTACAAAATCCAGCTCACGACCGCGAATGTAATCCGCATCTAATTTTTTAGCCCTCCGAAACTGTAAAAAGTGTGCGGATTAGATTCGAGAATATACGGTATTAAAAGTAACTGCAGAGAAATGGTTACGATGGTGTGGACATTTAAAAAGAATGCCAGGAAATAAATTGCTATGGAGAATCATGAAACAGGAACCAGAGAGGATATGAAGGAAGGGAAAACCTAAAGAAATATGGGCGGAGTAAGATGCGTGACTGATTCACAACACTCAACCAACAATATGCACAATATTCTTCTTCATATATTTGTGTTATACAACTGAGCATTTTCACATCTTTCAATCCACAAGGAATCATCATCAGGGAACCAATTTCAAATAATATTGCTTAAATCTTAATTAGCTATTTTACACATAATTAACACGATGTAAAAGAGTCAAGTATTAAAACGTAGATAATTCTTTGTAAAACAGTTTGTAAGTGACCTTAAATCTGGATATACAGTATCTCCGAAGCAGCTTACGTACTTAACGGTATTTCACAAAAATGATTGCTCCCTGATAATCCCTTGTGGACTGAAACACGTAGGAATGTTCAGTGTGATATTGTAAGATAAATATGTAAGGAAGAACGTTGTGCGTATTGTTGGTTGAGTGTTTTGAACTGTTAATCTACAATGCACGGACAGAACAATGTAAAATGTATGACTAACTAGCCGTGGACATACAGAAGGGGATACTAGAGACAAGGACATGTGGAGAAACTTAGTTTTTGTGAAGGAAAGCGACTGTAGGTTAGACAGTCCGAGGATGAGTGAATTAACTGAAGAATAAGAACCAACTAGATGCTACTTATTATTTTATTGTACTTCTTATAAGCTCAACATGTTTCGGGCACTACTATGCCCATCATCAGGAGCTCACGACTAAAATGTTAATTACCACATTGGTCGTCTCGTTCTTGGGTTGCTGTAGGTTGGAAGTTCGCTGCGGGTAGGCTGGAGTAGTGTCCGGGCTACAGTATCATCTAGTTGGCTCTTATTCTTCAGTTATCACAATGATGCACGGTCCAACACACGTAAAAAATGAGTGAATTAATTAATGTACACTGTGTATAATGAACAACAGAAGTCAATAAGTATTACACAAATGTACGTCAGCACAATCTATTTATTCTAGAGTAAGGCTACATGTTTCGACTAGATATTTGTCATCTTCAGGCCCCTACAATTACTTTACCGGATGCTTTGTCCACTTTGGGATCCCATAGTGTTTACATGTGGATTACTTATTTTCTAGAGCTTTTAGAAATTACAGGGTTATTGTTATTTTGCAGGCTGTGTTTAAACAATGAAACCACTACAGCATAAAACTCCTTCCTATTTAGTGCGTCGATGTTCACTGGACGCTTTACCCGTGGGATGCCGTTGTCACATTACAGTTTGGAGTGTTTGCGCGGTGATGTTGGGTGGGGTCTTCCTGGAGGTTTTTTTTTTTGTCGATATTCTATAACAGAACGGGTGCGTTTCTGGTATCTGGGATATGACTAACATCTAGTCGAAACATGTAGCCATACTATAGAATAAATAGATTATGCTGACGTACATTTGTGTAATACTTATTGATTTTCAAGCACAACGTGATGCCTTCGTTCAGAACAACAGAAGTGTCCACTGCGATACTAAGCAAAAAGTAGTTGTGTTAAAATCGTTAAAAAAAACTGTGAATGCAGTAAAAATATCAGTGGGAAAACTCTCAAAAGGGGTAGGGGTACATGAGTTCGTGAGATGGGATATTTCGGTGCTCATATGTATTAAATTATATATAAGTATCGGCGACCAGGAAAGTTTACTTTCCTATACTGATGCACCATTTATGCATCGTGTATTTATTATGTGTGGTTTGTGGAAGAAGTTCGAATTTACATAAGTCAGCGCTTATGTAACCCGTAGGGGAGGCAATTTGTTATTTTAAGTATCACAGACGTTAATCGCAGTGACCTGAGTTCTAACGCCCCTCGAATAATGCGAACCGCTGCTTTGAATTTCTTATGGTTCCATTAATGTATATTCACGCGTTATTTTGTTGTGCTGCCAAACAGCTCGGCTAATGTAATGGTTAGCATTCCTGTTTGGCCTGTATGACCTGTTTGCATTCCTGACGAGGGCAGCAGTCCAGTTCATCAACGTAATGCTTCCAAGGACTTAGACGTAGTGGCCGTTTCCGTTCTCGGTATAGCAAAGTAGACACCTCTTTAACCCGGTAAAAAACGAAAATTAACTTGAATTATATTTGAAGACTTGGCCCGTACCGCGCAGTAAACACTCTCCTTCTCGGTTATAAAAAAGAATCAGTTAATTCTGTATAGGGAAGTAATCGTTGTTTGTTCTGAGATCCATACAAAACACATAAATGCATTAATTGAACAGAATGTAGATTTTTTAGGAGCGTTCGTAAAATTTCTGAAAACGACTATTGTCCTCGTCATGTCTATCTGTCTGTCCGCATGGAATAACTCGGTTCCCACTGGAAGGATTTTCATTAAATTCGATATTTGAAAACTGTAAGAAAACCTGTTGGGAAAATTATGGTTTGGTTAAAGTCTGACAAGACTAACGGGTATTTGTCATGAAGACTGTGTACGTTTGTGATAACATCTCGCTGATTTTTCCTTAGACTAAGAAATGTTTCAGGCAAAAGTTGTAGAAAAAACCAAAACACACATTTTATGTTCAATAACTTTTTTTTCCGAAAATCATGCCTTGATGAGATAATGTAAAAATATATATATAGCAAGAGAGGATTAAAATAATGGCGCAGGGAAGATGCGATATGCATGCCGGATAAGCAGGGTACTTCGTACTCTTAACAATATGTAAGGTAACCACGGTTGTTAAAGTTTAATGCACCTTCATGTAAGTCACGAAAACAGGCCGCCGGTCTGCCTGTATTTATCAACTCGGTTCCCACTGGAAGGACATTGTGAAATTTGATATTAGAGATTTTAATGAAAACCCGTCGAAAAAATATACAAAAAATCTGACAAAAATTCCAGTCACTTTTCATGAAAACCTAATTACATTTATATTTTATGTCTTTTCACCGTGCATTGCAATATTATTATATTTAAATTGTTGACAACAGTAGGAAATGTTATGTACCTCTATAACAATGCAGAAAGAACCCATTGTTGCGTTTACATAATCAAACGCAGCAGTTGTATATTGTTGATAGCGATACTTGACTCAACAGTACAGAGAAAAACGCATTGTATCGTGTCCATTGTTACCCCAACACGCCACAAGATTACGTTGTACTGACATTGTACATATTTTTCCCCCTATTACATGAGTAAAGGCTAAGCTCTTAGTTAATGTGGTATTTATTCTTTAAACTTCGAAAATTTTGTTGAATTATTTGTAAGGAAGGCAGCCATATTCTGGGCGAAGAAGGCGTCTAAACAGCTGAAACAAACATAAACAAGACGTGTGCGTGCTGGGAGATATATATATATATATATATAAACTGAAGATAAGAGGACTGTTTGACGGTACTCGTCATCCGAATGATGCGGGATACCACAATCTGCCTCTTCCTGAGATACAATTACTTTCCGAAGTTCTATGCAAGAGCGTTTTAGTTTGGAGTCACATTCGTTGTGACCTGAACGAACAGGTTCGTGGCTTAGAGTGGTGATAGTTTTGGCACTTATCGGCACTGTTGGATGTCACGTGTTATCGCATCACCAGACGCTTACGTGCAAGGGCCAATATATAAAACAAGTCGTCACGCCATGTCAATATACGTCATGTGTTTGGTTACTATAGAGAAGCCACGGCAGTAAGCCCCGCGGATAATAATGGCGCTCGAGGCTTCCACCCTTCTGCCTACTGCTGTGTTTCTCCTCAGCCCCCTGCCCCTTCCTGGCCAGTATGAAACAACCCAAAGCACTTGGCGCTGTCGGAATTTATCACATGCTTACTACATGGAGCAGAGTCCTTCTTGAGAAGCTAATTGGTTTTCAGCTAGTCAAGAAATTCCCCGCATTTTATGGAACCCGAAGGTTCATTACCGCTTTCACAAGTGTCCGCCACCTGTCCCTCTCCTAAGCCAGCTCGATCCAGTCCACACCCCCACATCTTACTTCCTGAAGATCCATCTTAATGTTATCCTCCAATCTACGCCTGGGTCTCCCAAGTGGTCTCTTTCCCTCAGGTTTCCCCATCAAAACCCTGTATACGCATCTCCTCTCCCCCGTATGCAGATCATTACGCTCCTCATTATGTAGTTTTCTCCACTCCCTTGTTACCTCGTCCCTCTCGGGCCCAGATATCCTCCTCAACGCCCTATAACTGCCGGTACTATTCTGTTATGTACAAAAAAGTCATGTTCCCAATTGATGATTTTCGTTTCCTGTTCCATAGAAAAAAAATTATATTCCCCTGTTCTAACTGTGTCCTCTTGTCCCACCTAACCGCCTGCACTCCCACTGAGTCAAATTTATATCTTGCTAATTCCCCCGCTGCTGCTGTAAGTGAACCTGCTCTATACAGGCTCCTAACATTCCACGTACCGTTTATTACATGCTTAACATGCTGATCATTACTTACGAGTATATCCGTGTGAACAAAATAGCGCCCAGATGCTAGAGAAGGAATTATGCTGGAGGGGAAAGTGTGGAGAGTTCGAAGGAGATGTGAAGGGGATCATTAAAAGACACTTCTTTCCGTGATGTTAGTATATTTGTAGATTCCTATCGGCATGTTACTGTTCGACTGTCGGTTCAGGAATCGTTCAAAGACTCTCATGCAGATGAACTTGAACTGCAGAATACAGAACTATGTTCTTGTGTGATGAAATACTTGAATCTGTACGTGATAAGATACCGACTATTAACCCATTAAAGACGAAGCGCAGACTGCTTTATTTAAAGACCCCGTCCGTACCGCGCTGTAAACACTTTTGATCTCGTTTATAAATCCAGTAAGTGGCACAAGTCGCTCTTTGTTCTCAGATAAGTACAAAACACATAAATACAGTGTGGACAGAGCGTACAATTGTTGAATGTTAAACCTGTTTGTGCATCACTAACCAGTAGGCTTTAAAAGGTTAACAAGATAATCACGCTACAACAAAAAGAAAGCAGGCTACTTGCCGGACGACCGAACATTCGGGCTTCCATTCCCGGCAGTTCTGTCCTATCAGGATCGTTCACACCGATTCTAGGGCCCACCCAGACTGCTATCCACTGGGTGACGGGGGCTGTTTCCATGGGGTTAAGGTGGCTGGGTACTCACCTCCTTCCAGTGCTGACGTCTTGAATGAGTGGAACTATGCTCTAATTCCCCCCACATGTTTTCACCGTAAGAACTGATGCGGTATGGAGTGGAGCCTACTGATACATGTTACCGGATTGTGTACCGTTAACACTGTTTGAACAAAGCTAACCCCACAGACTTCAGAACATTTAGACTGAGAAACTGTGAACATTAGAGCCGATAATAGTGACGCAACGCAAACATCTTACCGGGAGGTAAAAGTAAAGCAGTCCCGTTACAGGTCTGGAGTGGCCCAGAGGTTTCCAGGAAGTTATGGTTCCCAGATTTCATGACAACGGCACAGGGTAGTGGTAAGTTTGTCAGCCTTACGCACCGGCCGCCTTTACGCCCAGCAAATATTCCTGGTACTCATTTCTGTTAGAGGCTGAGTCGACACCAGAGCCATGGTGCGATCGGAAGGATTTTATTGTCAATGAAAAATTCCAATAAGACCAGCTGGGATCGAACCAGCGACCTTCCGATTTTTAACATAGCACCTTAACCACCGTGCTACCGCGTTCCCTCTAACGGGGAGAGGGGGTCCTTTTTTGTGCAAAGAGTCACAACTTTTATTGTTGGATGGTTTGCGGGTAGCACGCGTAAAAATCACTGTACCCAACCCCCAAATCATTGCGTCCTGTTTGCCATAAATATGCAATTTAAAATTTTGGCCGCTGCCCGAACAACACAATCTGGACACCCCTGATCTCTAACCTGTAAGCTGTGTACAGGCGCTATAAACTGAACGCTTTCTGTGTCTATGTCATGGTCGTCTGAGTTATGGCACCGTGGAGTTTTGCATATTATAATCAATCTTTCTGAGGAGCTACTGCTGCACTTTTCATATCTGCCCTCAAGATTATGGCAGGAGATTTCTTGAAGACGATGTTAATCACGCACGAGATTAGAAGATGTCGTGACTGATACGGTCATTATGTGAGTTGTCACATCGTGAGAGTTAGAAATGTCGCTGTACGTATCTGATATTTTTTGAAGATAATTTATCGTATGAGAAATGCTCTGTGTTGAAATGCATGAATACATGGGAGAGTGATGTAGATAGTCAGTCCTTCTTTGTACTCATCCGTCGTGAATAGCTGACTCCTTAGCATTATGATACAGAATGGACAAGTGTGTAGCCCATACCAGGATTACAAATGGGGGGAAAGTATCCATCAGTCGCGACTCTTTGTATATGGAAAAGTTTTACTGCCACATGTTTAGGCTCATGTATAAGGAGTGATTATCAGGCTGACATGGTAAGAAAGAATGCATGTCGTTTAGAACACCTTACGTCGTTTTACGCAGTGTATGTCTACGGCCCATATCTCTACTGACAATGCCATAAAAATATGTGATCAACAGAAACCGTTAAATTAAAAATTGTATCAACTGCTCGTAAAACGATACAGACGATATTGAAATAATTACTTACTTACTTATTTACTTGCTTGCTTACTTACTTACATACTTACTTACTTATTTCACTTATTTACCTACTTACTTACTTACTTACTTACTTACTTATTCCATGTAGAAAGTCCTTCTTGAGAAGCTAACCAGTTCTTAGGCAGTCAAGAAATTCTCCATATTTTATGGAACCCCAAGGTTCATTACCGCTTTCACAAGTGCCCGCCACCTATTTCTATCCTGAGCCAGCTCGATCCAGTTCACACCCCCACAACCCACTTCATGAAGAGCCATCTTAATATTATCTTCCCATCTAAGCCTGGGTCTCCCAAGTTGTCTCTTTCCCTCAGGTTTCCCCCCCCCAAAACCCTGTATAAGCCTCTCTTCTACCCTATACGCTCTACATGCCCCGCCCATCTAATTATTATCGAATTAAAATAGTTATTATTATAAATAATGTATTAGTACCACAGGTGAGAGTGTAGGCAATAACTTATCTTCAGTACGTCGTCAGCCTGAAGATGACTGTTTCTACATGAGCCGAAACATGTTGTAGTAAAACTTTTCAAAATAACAACGGTTACTATGAAAGATGGCCGCTTTCCCCACGTTTGTGTATCTTCATCGCAGTGGGATTTTCCGCTTACAAATATACCACGAATGCCATGCCGCGGCTTGCGCCATTCTTCTGTGCACAAATCACGTAAATTGCCTAGTTTATATGCACACGAGGCTGACCGCGTACGGCGTATTGACAGGTCTGTTAAAGGAAGGAGACCCATAACTAACAAACTGACTTACTTTAGTTGGATAAACAGACATCAAGGTCCATCAAATAAAAAAGATGTCTTAAATATAGTGCTGGAAAAGGATGGAGAAGACCAGTTGGACCGATCACGTGAGAAAAGAAGAAGTATTGCCTAGAGTCAAGGAAAAGCGGAATATCCTGCATGAAATAAGTAAACGGGAGGCTAACTGGATTGGTCACATTTTGCGTGGAAACTGTCTTCTACAACGGGTTATTGAAGGAAAGATAAAAGGGTAGATAGAAGTGACAGGAAGACGAGGAAGAAGACGTAGGAAGCTACTGGATGACCTTAAAGAAAGGAAAGGATACTGTCATTTGGAAGAGGAAGCTCTAGATCGCACTATATGGAAAGCTCGCTTTGGAAGAGGCTTTGGATCTGTCGTAAGACAGACTACTAAATGAATGAATGAATAGTAATGCATGGCTCTTGCCTGGTTGGCGTCCTAAATTGGGACTACCGAATCTCGTCTAACTGACCACCCCTGGCTACTAAGGTAGACTGGTCAGACATCGCGGTAGAGAGGATAGAATTCCTACATATGCTTGAAGTCCCAGGTTCAAAACTGGCTTCACGTTTTTCCTTGTTAGATATTTTGTTTGCCATATCGAAAGTGTTCTTCAAATAAATTGATATTAACTGAGGATGGAGACAGTAGATTCGTCCGAAACGACGATGGCCGTCTACCATACCTTACCATGATGCATAACATTTCAGAAGACTGGAATCTCCATATTTACTATAAAAACGCCAAATCCCATATAAAAAAAAAGTAGTTACCCCGAAGGACGTTCTAGGACGAAATGTAATTACGTTTTGTGTACTTTGGGAGCTTTTTTTGCATATGTACTCAGAGTTTCCAACATGCTGACGTCAAATAAGTGATTGCTCAAGTTACGCCACTCCACAAAGGAAGATTGTTACAAGCCAAAATTAGAATCACTTTGGAAGAAATTTTGGACCCTCAGTTCTTAGTTACTGATTTTGGGCTGGACAGCTGTTATTCGATTCAGCTTCTGTGCAACGTTCATCAGTGCTGTATTCCTGGCAGTAAAGCAGCTGGAGCGTGAAGTTAATCACTTATCTCCGTCTGGCGCAGGGCCTTAAACTTTACCTCCATTGTCTCATATCGTAATGGGGTTGTATCATTTTTCACGCAGCGTTTGTGGGTTCATCTTCTGCTTTTGTTTCTAATTTAGTCTTAGTCTTCATAAGGGTAAAGCTAACTCTGTACAGGCGTGCACAGACCCTTAGGGCTCCGGGAGGTTGAGGCTTCCAGAATTTCTAGACAGTCGACATATGAAGGTGGCAAGGTTAAGAGCCTTATGCACCGGCCGCCTTTACCCATAGGAAATGCCCCAGTCACTCATTTTCTGTTCGAGTCTGAGTCGATCCCAAGGCCATAGTGCGGCCGGAAGGATTATGTCAGTGAGAAATTCGAATGGCCTCGCGATCTTCCGGCTTGTAGCGCAGTGCCTCAACCAACTGCGCCACCGCCCAGCCCCCCCCCCCTACCCGCGCTCCAAATCCCACTATCTTTATAGTAAGGGAAAATGTATAAAACAAATTCGCGGATATGATTTAAGAGTCTGTGTGCTTTTGTAAATAATTCGCTGTCCAAATTATTTTCGTAGCAACATCAATAAATTCTTCTACTATGAAAGGTAGTCATTAAATAAACTATTTCAACCCCTTCCATCTTCGGAGATGACACCACCTCACGGCATCACATCTCAGTCATTCCAAAAGCAATCCATTCAAACACAGCTACATTTTTATAAAAACATTTTCTGTTAAAGATTCGCTACGTGTTTCGGTCAGTAAGGCCACCATCAGGCGAAGCTGTTGCCAAAATAAAGCAAAGGTAGGCAGAAGTAACCCTTTCCTATTTCTTAGCTAGGAACAACTGGGAATTATCGGTTGCTTATGTAAGTCCGTGTTTCTGCCACCAGTAAATTATCCCACCGTACACAACCCTTAACAGTTTATAGAACATTCGTGTGTTTCCAGCATTCGTGGGGATTCAACAACGAATTTCCTGCAAAAAGGCATTACCTTCGTGTAAACAGAGGAATTACTGGAAAGTTTAAGACTCTCGGCCAAATGTATTGTCGGTACTGTGCGATGTAGAATGATATATTCCACCTTGTATTTATCAGCATAGGCCACGTATAAGGTCTGAATTTGCATTAAGCGGACTCGTGTTTACGTGCAGAATTTAGCAGCACTGGTGACATGACCTATGTCGAATGACGTTATTACACGATTCAGCAGTTCTGTATTGTGTAACCTTGGAGTTACGTTTTGTGTGTACAGAATGGCAGTGCGCTGTTGACGCAAGTTTTTGGAAAATGAAACGTTAAGAGACAGAGAAGTTTCTCACATGATCCCAGAAGAGTTTTGGACGAATCGGACCGCTTGGGAAAGAAAATAGTAGCCGTTGATAGGACTTCATTGTGCCGGTACAAAACGTTAAGTCTCTCCAGCGTAAATTTTTAAAGGCTTCGACACCCAAGGAATACGAATTTCAAAGTAATAGTTCAAAAACCACCTGATTTGCTTCGCTTAATATCAAAGCAATTACCTGTTTGAATTTGTTCTCTCGTAACAGTCATTCAGGCTTTTTCACGTCAGATTTGATATTCTGACGGCAGTGACCACAAAGATTGCCATATTTCGAATCGTGCCGCCTCAATGTCTCGATTTAATTTGCCATAATTTTGTGGAGAAACATGCTTCCTTCGTGTTTAGGCACACCAAACCATAATCTTCCACCCTGGTCTGCACCGTGTTGCTTAATTTCTTGCCATAAATGTTGAGAGGAGTTTACTCAAATCGGACAATAAATATTGAAAGTAGTAACAAATTTATTCACGCCCTCACGTTATGCAGTTCTTTCACTGCGACAATTTTCACGAAACTCTCAATCGCATGAGGTTTTTCCGTGCTTTTTCCTCAGTTGTAAGGCAAATGCCAGGGTAAACCCCGCAAATATGCGGCACGGCCCGCACTCTTGCAAAATTTTTGTGTTGTTCTATGTACTGTTTTCTTTTGTGGCGTTCTGGGTATTGTTTGTGTGTAAATGTGTACTGTACTACTGCCATCGGATGGCTACCCAATTGCAATTAACAAATATATAATATCAAATTTGTATTCTGTTTTATTCTTGGTAGGTGCATCGTCTGCCCTGGCTGAGACCTTTCGTGGCTTGCTTCACTCCCTTCTCGATTCGGCCATAACCCCCCATTTTGTCATTAAGTGATCATCTTACCATAAGACGCTGTACTTTCAGCATCGTAAAACAAACCACAATCCGTCAAACAACGCCGCCATAAACCTGGATATGCGGGAATTTTTTTTTTGTATTGTGCCATATTTGACGTTCTCATGTCGATGACTATGAAGATGTGTTTATTGGATGTGACGCCACGTAGGCTGGTATACTATATATGTAGTGACGTTCTAGAAGAACCTGCTGCCATCATCTGGGTGATCGATTAATGATACCCTGATGATGTAAGCATCAGGTTCGTCTGGAACGTTGCTACGTGCCAGACTAAACGGCGTCACATATCAGAAGATGGTCTGTATTCAGTTTCTAGGTGCGTTCTCAAAATTCCAAAAAAAAAATCGACTATGAGCTTTGTCAGTCTCTGTACGTCCGTCCGAATGGAACAACTCGGCTCCCACTGGACGGATTTTCATGAAATTCGATATTTGGGTATTTTTCGATAATCTGTTGAGAAATTTCAAGATTCTTTAAAATCTGGCAAGAATGAAGGGTGCTTTACATGATGACTAATGTATATTTTTGATCATATCTTGCACGGTTATGCTTCGAACGAGAAATATTTTAGATAAAATTTGTAGAAAAAATCAGGACACACTTTTTATGTTCAATGACTTTTCCAGAAAATCGTGCCGTTTGTGAGATAATGCGAAAAAATATGGTAGAGCCCGACAGGATTGCGATGTAATAAGACGCAGAAACGGTTCGATTTGAATGCCGGATAAGTAAGGAATGAATACAAATACGCACTCAGAATATTTAATACTCTTTACTTTTCTACGGTAATAATTGTTACGCGAACGCTCCTCATTGTTACGTCACACTTACTTTGCCTGTCCTGTTGCGTGTAATGTTTGGTCATGTAGGCTACTGTCTCATTCGTAGCATCAGGCAGTCTGACAAAGACCGCGTAAAGTGACAAAATATTTATTTGACGGGAAATTGTACTCACGAGGTGAACCCTACGCTTCTCTGTCGTGACACCGACATTCATGACAGGCTTTCCTGCGTCTCCTTCTTTTACTATGGTCAAACAGGCTACGACTGCTCGCTCGTTATCCTTTCAGATTCGTAATACCGACATGATTCATTCCACAATGTTTATTTGATACCAATCAATAAATCTAAAATCGACTTTCTACATTCACTGTATTACTTTTAACGGGACCTGCACGACCTGTTTGGCCGATGAACGTTAACAAGTACAATATAAAATTATCTTTATTAACTGGTATGTATTATATCTACATGTTTCGGCAAAATTAGCCATTATAAAGTCAGTTCCACATACTCAGTAATTTCAATTATACTGAACGTATAATAGCTCTGGGTACTGGATGGATTTAGCCGATCCCAGTGGCCGCGCGGTCTAAGGGGTGGATCCGAGGCCGCTGGCTTGCTGGGATCGTGGGTTTGAATCCCGCCGTGGGCATGGATGTCTGTCTCTTGTGAGTGTTGTGTATTATCTCTGCGTCGGGCTGATTGCACGTAGAGTGTCTTACCGATTGTGGTGTGCCTGAGTGTGATCGCGTAGCCCCTAATGTGGAGGACCTGGCCCACTAGGGGGCTGTAATCCCATAAAAATTCGATAGGTTTATTCATTTGTATCAAATTAAATATTTGCTGTCACCTGTCATTCAGCCCTGTATAATCTCTGCTACCGAGAGCGTCGTCAAATAAATACATTTATGGTTACAGTACATAACAATTAACGTTTCCTTATCTGCAGGTTTCAACTCTAGAAGCCTTGGATGGATTTTGATGAAACTGTGGTAAAGAAACCAACAGATACACTTACTCGTAAATGCATAAAAGTGTCTTATATTAGCAACGTAGTATGCCTGTTTCGTATTAATAAATTTTAAATAATCCATGACTGTTTATTTAGCTAATTAGATGCGGTAACAAAACCAACAAATGCACATGCATAAAAATATCTCATATTATAAATATAATGTATACAACTTTTATACATTCACCTGTATTTACTGGTTTTGTTACCAAATCTAATTAGCTAAATAAACGGTAATATTTTTTAATTTGTTATTATATGTTTTTACAGGCCCTTTTACAGCTGTCTTATTTTCGTAAAGCCAACGTCATAACTTTACATGTCTGCGAAAGACTGTTTTACTGTTGGGTATACACCAGTGCGTACAGTGCACGGTTTACGTCGTGTTACGTAACTGTGTGCCGTAGTTATTTTAATTAATGTGGAATACAGATGAGTGACCACAACTTTCAGGTGTGGAATTTTGTTACGTCACAACACGGCGGTAAATACTGCGCGCGCCACAGTGACGAAGTTTGCATGGAGACCTGCAATATTCATATATGTGTATGTGTGTGTGTGTCGTTCTGTGAAAGGAATGACTCTAAACAGTACGTGATTAACATTCCTGATTTGTATAGGTCGAAGTTTCATTCTCCATGCAGAGACGCGATTTGTTTCTGACGTATTTCGCAGTTTGTCTCAGTCTTTAGAGCTAAAATTCTGGAAAGGTGATTTGAAGGTAGCTTGTGGCTATTTATTTTTACTTCTTTCCTTATTCTTCTTCTTACAGTCAAGATTTCCACTGGCCGCTGTGTGTATAATGAAACAAGGCAGGCAGTGGGCTTATGTGTAACCACTGTTGCCTTGCAAAAGCTATAAGTTTACGTATTATGATTGTGTGTCTGTGGCCTCAGTCATCTAGCATGCGAAGGGGGTGCGCTGTATTATGTCATCTGTGGCCTGTCTACCTGTACCATATTTTTCCACATTACCTCACAAATAGCACGATATTCGGGGAGGGGGGGGGAGTTGTTGGACATAAAATGTTTTGATTTTCTATACGATTTGTCTCAAGTATCTCTCACTTTAGAAGAATTCAGAGAGAAACTGTTATAAATGTGCTTAGGTCTTCATGCAAAGTATCCGTTACTGTTGTCAGATTTTAATGAAACTTGGATTTTCGCGGCATATTTTCGGGAAAAAACTCAAATATCAAATTTCATGAAAATCCGTAGTGTGGGAGCCGAATTGTTCCATGTAGGTGGACGGACGGAAGGACAGACAGACATAACGAAGCTAATAGTCGCTTTTCGAAATTTTGCGAACGCTTCTGATAACTTGCACACTTCGCCCCTGAAGGGCTGAATTCAACTTCGGTTACATTTAAAGGTTCAGTCCGTACCGCACAGTAAACACACACCGTCTTGGTTATAAAAACGAGTCTCTTAATGTTGTGTAGGGGAATAATCGCTGTATGTTGTGAGATTCCTACAAAACACGTAAAGATTCATATGTCTAATGAATAATCATTCTTCACCGGCCAATTTACTCTTGAAGATGCGACCATCACACTGTCTCAAAATTTCGGCCACCAGTCACCCACTGATGTGGAGTAATATCTCAGAAGACCGAAGACCACATCGTACAATAAACTACAAACAAATTTTGTACATCACAGAAAACACACCACGTCTGCATTACAGAAGTGATAACCCATTAAAGCCGTTAATGGAAATAATCGCTGTGTATCGTGCTAATTATACCAAACACATAAGTACGCTGCGCTGGTAATGTTCAGAGTGTTTTATTGTTAAATAAGTTGGTAAATATACTTACCGCTGTGCGCTATATAAGTTTTAGCAAGCAGCATAATATTTTGTCTGTCAGAGGTGGGGTATCATAGAAAAGGTCAAAGGCACTGTTCATTGTAACTTCCAGTGTGAGTGTATTTTAAATACCGGATGTCACTTGGCGGTTAGGAGTAATTCGTGGCGGTCATCGTGTGTCAGGAGGCATCAATAAACAGGTGCTATATTGCTCTGTGATTTGAAGGTAAACCGATAGTACCGTCAAATCTATAAAACAGTCCGATGTTGATTTTTTCGTAAATTTGGGGGGGGTCGTATTTGGGGCCCTGCGTGTTCAGCCCCCAATTGGAGGGCTAAATATGGGCATTTTCATAAATATATGTCTTAAATACAGGGTGAGTCTCTCGCTAGAGGCCCCAAACTATTGTCTATGTATACAGTCGAACAGCGAGGGTTTCTCGTTCGTAAATACTGGCAAACAGGTTCATTTAAAGCATGCCAGACGGCATTTCGAACGGAATCTGGTGAAAGACGTGCACTATCGAAGTGTTCCATCCAGAAATTGGTTAAAAAGTTAGAGACAAGGGGAAGCTGATCTAACGCCTGCCGAGTTCTTTCTTTGGGGCCTACTGAAGGGCAAAATGTA
>Ga0131853_10009126_pt1 | contig 18119 bp, 12 predicted proteins | sample TergutLab28metaG_FD_92764 | JGI IMG/M metagenome (GOLD analysis project Ga0131853, IMG submission 92764) | Labiotermes labralis P1 segment gut microbial communities from Petit-Saut dam, French Guiana - Lab288 P1 (version 2) (version 2) | ecosystem: Host-associated > Arthropoda: Insects >... | reverse complement strand
TGTGTGTGTGTGTGTGTGTGTGTGTGTGTGTGTGTTGGCGGGTGGTTGAGTGTGGGTGTGTGTGTGTGGTGTGTGTGTGTGTGTTGGCGGGTGGTTGAGTGGGTGTGTGTGTTTGTGTGGTGTGTGTAGGTGTGTGTGTGTGGGTGTGTGTGTGTGTGTGTGTGTGTGTGTGTGTGGTGTGTGTGTGTGTGTGTTGGCGGGTGGTTTAGTGTGTGTGGTGTGTGTGTGTATGTGTGTGTGGATAGAGGTGTTTTAAAAGCGTGACTTGAAGTAACATTTTTATCTCAGACACACCAAGCCTGCAGAACCTGAAACTCATACTACATGTATGTAAAATGAGATCCACCCCATATAATATTCGTAAAAGCATCGAGAACTTTTTTAATAAGGCGGTATTACGAAAAGACGTCTGCAGAAAAACAAAGGCGCTTGTGGATTTTTCTACAGTTACAGAAAACACATTTTCATACAAAAAAAGCAATTCTTTTTTCGAATACCGAAAAATTTAAACGGGCACACATAAATTAAGAGGAAAACCATTGCCCTGTAAACAGGCGGAAATATACAGACGTTTCAGATATATGCTTCTGGGTCGATCATCAGTACGTTCATCATACAGGTCGGTAAAATCTGTCAAAATGCATTCGGTCACTTTCCAGATATCTGCAGTCGACGTGAGACTGTTTTTGAGCTGAAAAATATTTCAAATTGTTTACTCCGTAATGTATTATCAGGCTTTACCACGATGTTATTTGCCTTCAAATTGCAGCTCAATTCTACAGTGCAACTGTAAATGTAATTTTACCCTCCCTCGTAAGGACTATGACCTTCCCTGTGATAATTCACACGAAACATGCAGATTCCCAACACCATAATTTGCAGAACTTTTTCAATTTAACCCACATCGAAGAAAAATAAATAAACGTTGATACTGTGGATAGAAATTGATTTACAACCTTCGGTAAAGTAGGGCGTTTATGAGTTGATTTATACGAACTTCACAAATACTCAACATTTATTGGTGGACTTAACCCGTTTTCAATTTTATCCACATCGGAAGAAAAATGTAGAAAATAGGGGAAATATTTCACTAAGGCTTTTAATTAAAGCGTAGCGGCCACTGCACTGATAATTATTACTAAACCAATATGTGATCTACGGCATTGTATCGACGGGGCCGAGATATCTCAGTAATTATAACTACTCGCTAAGGGCTGGGCGGTCCGAAGATCGAATCCCAGTGCGGACGAGTTTGTCCCCAGCCGTCCAGAACGGCTCTGGGGACAACCCAGCCACGTATACAATGGGTACCGTGTCTTTCCCGGGGGTAGAGCGGCCGGGGTGTGGCGTCGAACACCCACCCCCATCTAGCGCCGAGGCTAAATAAAGAGTAGAGCTGTACCTCCACTATGCTTCTGGAATTTCGTGGCGTGTTTTAGGGTGAAATTTTGGAATTGTATCGACATTTCCGGTAACGAATTTCATCAAAATCAGTGGAGTATGGAAATGAGGGAAGAATTTCTTTTATACAATTAAGTAAATTATGAGATTCACTGAGTACATTTTCACGTAAATCACTTTGGCCCGACATGCTGTTGTAAAGAAATTCTTACCGAATATTCACCAAAATCTACATCACGGTTTGTCACTGAAAGTTATGTTACCGACAGTGAGGCAGACGGACGGACGGACGAACGGAGGGAGTTTTCCACACACACACACACACACAGCCTTCCCTTATTTACTCCGGAAAGAAAGCTTAATGATTATGAATTTGACGTTCAGGTGACCGTGCATCGTGATAAATTCTTATAATAAAACCAACTGGCTGTACTAACTTCTCAAATTTATTTTTAAAAAACTCTACATGTTTCGGACAGTTCATCTGTCCATCATCAGGAGTTTTTCACCGCAGTTCCGTCCTGACCCTGCTCGCAAGATGTCAGCAAACCTGTATGACCTATATCATTGCTGTGTGTACAGTGAAAAACTCCTGATGATGGACAGAGGAACTGTCCGAAATATGTAGAGTTTTATTCCAAAAATAAACTTGAGAAATTAGTGTATCTGGTTGGTTTTATTATAAAAATAACGATTATGACTATTTACAGGATATTTTCCCTTTCTGGTTTAGTTTGGACAATCACTGCTGCACCTTTACCTTAAGAGCAACTCAACTCTAAACGCTTTAAAACTGTACGTTACATATTATGTAATTACAATTACCTACTGACTTGTGCAGTAAAACTCTAAACACTTCGTAACTGCGATATATTCGCAGCATCTTACATGGACACACAGAATAATCTTTACAATTCTTTGTGTTATCTACATATAACATATACTGTGATATTAATAAACTCTTAATTTTCCACACACCGTCCTTTCATTTTGTGTACGTTTTTCACAATAATTAACGATTTTTTCTTCAACATCAGTAACAGGGGTTTATTTGTAAGGAATGAATTTTGTCTCGTTTGATGTCAGAACTGAAGCTTCATATGTAGGGCACATAACGTGAAGTTTTCAAAAAGTTAATGGATTAATGATTATTAAAAATTTGACTTCGTATTTTTCTATTTTGACCTTCAGATACATTTAAAACTTAAAACCGTTGAGGAAAGAAAATAATAGGTAGAACGCGATAGAGATGTGACAAATGAGAGCCCGTGTGGCCTAATTCGTGAGAGTATGGTCATAATGTGTTGTTACATTATTAAGTTTAAATTACAAATCTTAATTTCTCTGGATTTTAATATGTTTTGTCTCCAATTGGCTGACGTTCGAAGAATTTTAATGACAAAAACCTGCATTCAGTTATAATATCACTCAAACATCTAGAGAATTTCTTACAATCCAGGAACATTAGAACAGTACAATGAGAAAGAACGTTTAGCTGGTGAGGCTGGCGGTTGAAATAAAAAGAGAAATAAAAGCCAGTAGGCTACTAATGAGAATTTTAGACTTTGCCTAATTGAAGTCCTTGACGTACAGTCTTGAAAGAATGTAATAAATATGGATTTTTGTTACAAAAAGGAAAACATTTTTCATTTCATGCACCGTCATCTGTTCAGAAAATGGCCTGCAGTCAGAGAATTACAAATTTTCAACAAAAGACCCTGACTGTAATCGCTGTCAGTCCTATTCTGTATAACAAAAATGACAGTAAAAAATCGGGCTTATAACTTTCAAACGTTTTGATAAAAATTCAAAGCAAGCAGCTGCATGTGACGATGCACGCTCCGGCCTTAGTCTTTGAATGTTTGCTGTAACACTGACCTTCAAATAGACACGAAAGCATTAAGTGAACTGATCCTCTACTCACATAAATACCGGATTATTCAAAATGATTGTCGGGGTTTTAACAACTTGCCACTTCATTCTCCAGATGAAACCCCATGTGATTTCTTTCCATGAGGTTACGTTAAAGATCAGGTTTATGTTCCTCCTCTTCCCGCAAGTATCCCGGAACTGAAGGTACGAATCAGAACTACCACTGAAACCATCATCGCTGACATGCGGAACGAACTCGATTATCGTGTTGATGTTTGTAGAATCACAAAGGGTGCATATATAGAGCACCTGTAAGTTATGTAACAAAAACTTGGAGTGTTGTTCTATTAAATAAAAAATACATATACGCCTATCTCAAGTGTATTGTTTATGACAAGTTGTTAAAACCCCGACAATCATTTCTAATAACCCTGTACGTTATTGGTTCAGAATTCAAATATGAAGAGGATGACATCCTAATAACTACAGATGGTTCTTGGAGTATTTTTAACACCAAAATTCATAAGGTACGTACTTGGTAACAATTGAATACTTTTTATGCCTAACCAGAACATAATCAAAATATAATGTGTACAGTACCATGTATTTGATTTACCATATATCCACGCTTTTAAAAACAGTATTTAAAAAAGGTTCCTTACATAAATTTTAAATATTACTCTTATTTTATCAAAGTTTTATTTACTCACCAAACGATGCAGTAGTGAATTGTCTTAAAAAACAATATTAAAATTTACATTAAAGCAGCTCTGACATGTTTAGGTGTTACAGTTACATCATCATCTGGAAGCGCATTAATTCGTGCTTACTAAAGTTACAGTTGTTAAAACAGTCTATTAACACACAACCGTATTAACCACACACCAATGTATTTTAATGGACTGTTTTAACACCAGTAACTTTAATAAGTACAAAATAATGCGCTCCCTGATGATGGTGTAACTGTAACACCGAAAAGTGTCGCAGCCCTTTTAATGTAAATTTTAATACTGTTTTGTAAGACAACTCACTAGTGGATCGGTTGGTGAGTAAATAAAACATTGAAAATATCAAGATACTGCACGGCACGAATGTGAAAATTACCATTATTTATTTATTTTCCTAAATAAGGCTTCCGTCACGAAGTAGGTGTGAACTGCGCTCTTCTGTGTCATTACGCAGCGAGTAGTGGATATTTCATACAGACGTTTCGAGACAACCTAAAAGTAAAGATAAAGCAGTCACATTGCAGGCCTGGAGAGGCCCAAACGGTTCCAGGAAGTTAAGGTTCCCAAATTTCGTGACAATGGCACAGGATGGTGGTAGGTTGTCAGCCTTACGCACCGGCCGCCTTTACCCCCAGGAAATACTCCTGGTACTCTTTTATGTTAGAGGCTGAGTCGACCCCAGAGCCATAATACGATCGGAAGGATTTTATGTCAATGAAGAATCCACTAACACCAACTGGAATAACACCAGCGACCTTCCGATTTGTAGCACAGCACCTTAACCATTGTGCTACCGCGGTCCCTTCAGGACAGAATCGTTTATTTTTTTTTTTACTTTTAGCGGAATGTAATGGTTGAATTCGTGAAACCGTGCAAAATTGCTATTTTTAAAAATGTTCATTGACGTGTTAGTGGAAAATTTCATGTTTTAGTTATGATAAAAGTTGGACTGAGCAAGTTACACGTGTTAGCAACAGGAAGGCTGTATCATGCTGCATCCTCTTGGTAGCAGACGCATCCCCGCATCCCTTCATGTCTGCATATGCTGTTGCTAAGCAGACTTAAGAGGCGCTGAGCAAGTAGTTTTAGTGAAAGCGTGCACCGGCCTGTTGGACCGACAGGTAGTGTCTTTGTGATCCAGCTTCGGACGACACCAGGAGCTAGAACTGAGTGCCCCGTCAAAAACGTAAGATGAGCCTAGTTGCTCAATTTTTTTTGTCCATACCAGGTGAGTTGTGCTTCAAATACTGTGCAATGTGCAATAAGACGAAAAGAAGATTTTTATTCTAAATTCGCTTAAGACATTAGGAAAGGGGATGATTTGAAATCATATGACGATCCAGTCTTAATTGGTGTTGGGCTCCTTTAAATAAACACCAAGGGGAAATAATGGAATTTTAGGTTTGTGTTTCTTACATGTGTAGTGCAGAGTGTAGGAGAAAACGCGTGTTATTAAGAAAGATGTAACCAGTCTTCTGTTTGTGTTTGGCTGGGACGTAAGCTGTGGCAAACATTCAGATAGAATTAGAGCCCAAGTACCTCCATGAATAGATTGGGGTTTACAAGAGTAGTGGTAAATTTTTATTAGAATTTTAATGTACCCAGATTCGTGGCAAAGGTAATATTTACGGTAGGTCTAACGTTTGGGAAATTTTAATAAGAAGAGTAGTCAGCTTGAGGAAAGATATTTTAATATTATTCTCACGAGCAGTTTAACAGCTGTGAGACCAGTGAATTCTTTTCTGTAAACCTTAAAGGACAGAAATGTGAAAGTTTCAGTTTGGTTTAAAATTCCTAGAGGTGATGGCAGCGAATATTTTGAAATTCTCCTTTTTGTGATGAAGGAAGGAGCATTTGGTAGATTGTACTTTTTTCATTAGCAGGTAGGACCTTATACACACAAACACACACACGTATGCCTAATCGTTCACTGTACACTTTAGCTGCCAATTAATTTTTCAGATTCTTTTCGTGATTGTAAATTTTCTTGGCTTGCTAATCATGGTATAGCGGTTCAACTCCACTCTATTAAAAGTGCCTATGTGGTAACAGAGAGGAAACAACACCGTACCCCTAACACAATAGGTGGCCTGACGGTCGATGTCGTCAGGGACACTACAAACAGATGGAAGTGGCGGGTTCATCACCCCTACTGGCCTCTACAGTCTCTTATCTGAAACACTCAAGAATGAAAAGGAAAATTTTAAGCTTTCTTGTTTGTGGATAAAATACTAGGCGTCTCAGACCAAGATAATACAATTCAGACTGTGCCTGGCAAAGCGTTGTTAATACGAATATACAGGGTGATTTATGACTTGTGGACATTTATGCAGGAGACGATTTCCTTGGTCTTTATGATCAAAAATTTCCTACAAACATGTGTCCGATTTCGGAGAGTTATGGAGTTAGGGCCGCTTGTAACAAAAAATAGAAGGTAATGATTTTTGAAACCAAATGGAACAAAATAAAAAACAAGCATAGTACATAATAAATTTAAAACATAAAGTAAACTCAACTTCATGAATTTGCCGTCAATTTACACAGACCTGTGCTTTAAGCAGGTTTTGGAAATTTCACCGCTGGCCGCAAGTCACGCTGCCGCTCGGTTGTGAACAACGCCAGTTGCGTGTTGTGTAGCTTCCGCTGACTGTTCCTTTTCCAGCTGGTTCAAGGTCGCGTAGTGTGACATGCGGCGCCAGGTTCACATGAGAGCGTTTACAACAATAAAAAAACACCCATAACTCTGTAACCAGTAAATACAGGATACACACTGATATTAACTTTTTTGATCACAAAGATCCAGTAAATCATCTCCTGTAGTAACGTCTATAAGTCATGAATCGCCTTATTTGATGTTTGTTGGACCGTGCATCATTGTGATAACTGAAGAATAAAAACTAACTAGATGCCACTTATTATTTTATTGTACTTCTTATAGGCTCAACATGTTTCGGGCACTACTATGCCCATCATCAGGAGCTCGCTGCAGGCTAAAGTCGTGCTTTAGCCTGCAGCCCGGACACTACTCCAGCCTAACCGTACCTAACCTCCAACCTACAGCAAACCAAGAACGAAACGACCAATGTGGTAATCAACATTATACTCGCGAGCTCCTGATGATGGGCATAGTAGTGCCCGAAACATGTTGAGCCTATAAGAAGTATAATAAAATAATAAGTGGCATCTAGTTGGTTTTTATTTTTCAGGAATCACCTTATACTTGTGCCAGAAGCACAATGTAATTGGACGATGGATTAATAAAGAAGAAATCAAAATGTATATTCGACAATCCTAACATCCACAGTCACTGAAAACGTGATGTGCAGTATATGTAAATGTATCGTGGATTAGAGAAATAGGTAAAAAACTTGGTTGGAATTTACTCCATAGACAGCAACCACACTATAATTTGAATGAAAAAGCATAATACACAATGAAGTGGGCTGGATTTATCTTGTTCAGAATAGAGTCAAGAGGTTAAATAATCCGAACCCTTCAATGAATGTTCAGGTTCCACGGAGGTGGCGGTGGGGGTAGGGGAAGTTGGCCTGGATATATGTATGTAAACTTTTGTTTACATACATATATATAAAAGGGGTGGGAGACTGAATTCACTAGTACGCCGTTATACGCGAACAATAAGGTACTCTAAAATTACGGCTGAATGACAATGTAGTAAGCCTCACTAAACTGGCTAAAACATAAAGAAACATTGTTTTAGTGTGTGCTTCCTAATAGAAGTGATGATTTATAGTTTTTAAACATGTTTTCTATTCGAAAAGTTGTCATATTACGTTCTGTGGACCTGTTATATTGTGTGTCTTAAATCGAATTTCTGAAATTATGTGACACAGGTCCGCACACTCTTTCTTCGTGTCCCGCCATGTTGGTCAGCACTGCTGTAGTTGTTGATGTTTCGGAAGCACCCCTGTATAAGAAGCATAATGATCTAAAAAGGAAAGTGTGAGCAATAAATATATTTTTTGATAATACAAATTTTTATTAATTTTGGTGCATAAAATATATTTTTATTTAACAACTATAAAAAGTATTTATTTGGACTCGCAACGACGTATTCAGTACAAAGTCTACACCGCATAGTGGACGGTCCGGGTTTCGAATCCTGGTAGAGAGACTTTTTTTTTCTTTTCAAATATTTTAACCATGCCTGGACCCCCACACAGCTTCCTATTTAATGGGTATCGGCGTTGTTTCCTGGGGGTAAGGCGGACAGGACGTTAAGTTAACAATCCATCATTATCTACTGTAGACGTTAAAGTGTGTCTGTGTACATCTACACCTCCTGTGATCCTCAATGGCGTAGGAAAGGAGAATTTCACTTTCCTATAAATGTACAAACCACATTTGTTTAACAGTAAACACAACGTAATGGCTTCCACAAAGAGCTCTAGAAATGTATTTATTCGTAAATACAAAAAAATTCCTCCTTACAATAAAATTAAGGAATTAAAACTGGGTAGACCACTATGTCTAATTGTTGTTCTCACCTCCACCTGACAGTGGTTAAGGTGTTGTGCTAAAAATCGGAAGGTCGCTGGTTCGATTCCAGATGGTGTCATTGGAATTTTTCATTGACATAATCCTTCCGATCGCATTATGGCCCTGGGGTCGACTCAGCCTCTAACAGAAATGAGTACCAGGGGCATTTCCTGGGGGTAAAGGCGGCCGGTGTGTAGGGGTGACAACCTTACCACCTTCATGTGCCGTTGTCATCAAATCTGGGAACCTTAATTTCCTGGAAACCTCTGGGCCAATCCTGGCCTGTAACGGGACCGCTTTACCTTTACCTTTTTACCTCCAACTGAAAAGTACTGCGCCATTTGTACGGGTACAGCAATTTTAGGGCTAAGTCTACTGGAACAAGATCATGGCCTGCACACAACGTGAAAATTTACCCATTTAAATTTTCTCAGCGGGTTTGGTAAGCATCACTTCCACATTCATGAAGGAAAAAAATTAATCATACACAAGGGACATTACGACACGTTCGGAACTGCTGGTAAACAGAATTATTATTCCGGGATCCAAAGTACTTGTGGCCGTCAAGCCTAATGACAGCAATTTATAAATCAACAAAATTAAATCCGTGGTTGTGGCTAACAAGCTATCAAAATCTATATTAGAAGCTTTAATTTCAGCATAAAACAACAAAAAACAGTTAATTAACAACACGAACAAGAGACTGCTCTGAACAGAAAAAAAATTGATGAAACCAACCAACGCAAAGAAAAATCCAAATTAACACGATATGTGTACCAAAAAAAACAATTATTTAGAAAATACCTAAAACGAAGTCGCTTGCCTCGATTATGTTATTTCTCAAAGCAAAATTAGGTGCATAGCACTAATTATTTTGAGTTAAATGAAACTGGGGGAATACAAGGCATGAAAATCAGGTATAATGTAACATTGAGGCGCTTTCGCGTAATTACTGTTTCCATGGAAAAGCAATCAATATTTAATATCACGAGTGTGTCTGTATTCTTGCATCTTTTCTGCGCCTTATTATATTGACATACTTGCCCTGCCCGGCTGTAAAATATTTTTCCACATTATCTCACAAACGGCACGATTTTCGAGAAAAAAACTTAGTGTTGGAATATGAAATATAAATTCAGTCTGAAATATTTCTTATCCTACTAAGAACTACGTTAACTTCCTGGAACCCTCTGGGCACTCCAGGTCTGTAACGGGACTGCTTTACCTTTCACTAAGAATAAATTAAGATATCACAAATTTACATAAGTCTGTATGTAGGTACCCGTTATTCTTGTCAGGCATTTATCAAATTTGAATTTTCTAAAAAGATTATCGAAAAAATTCCCAAAAATCAAGTTTCGTGAATATTCGTCCATTGGGAGCCGAGTTGTTCCATATGGACAGACTGACAGACATATGGACGGAACGGAACGACGGAACAAATTTGCACTTTTGGAAGTTTTGCGAACGCACCTAATAACTTATATTTACTTCAACGTAAAGCACCCAAGAGGCCAGTGAAAATGGCTCTGACGTACACAGGATCTGAAGGGTGGCAATGAAACCTTCGCACGCGAGTAAAATCCCGCTGTCTTACTGCTGTAACGGCCTTCTGAAACGTGTTATATTTTGCGAGACAGATTTTTCCAACAGCAGAGTTACTGAAGATTCAAGACTCCAGTTATATCACGGCGTGTCGATGACTAACGTCTATCAGACCTGGAGAAGAATCGTCTTGCCTTCATCTTTAGAGTCAAGCAGTCCAAGCAGACTGGACTTGGTGACTTCAGAATCAAGATTAAGCAATCTGAGATGACGGTTATTAATTAATTAACACTTAAAGACTGGTGTGGAATTGCTAGAATTAAACCAGTCCCAGTGCTACATTGTCTATAACAAATTTCAAAATAGCTGGCTGGTGATCAAACCGGCGTTTTAGCAGTAAGAGTTTCTAGTTTGGAAGACCAATGTTCATCTAAATTATATATACAAATTCCATATTTACGAGACAGGGAACACAATCACCTCTGTTAGAACAACATAGTGGTTAGTAGTCTTTAGGGAAGAAACTGAAATTTGCTGTAGCATCATACGGAACACATGAAAAATATCCATGAGCTTAATAGAGAGTTTCAGAGTGTTGTAGCTGGTGGTATATGCTTTTACCACTCTGCTTTATAAGGTTAACTATTGAAGACTAAAGTTCGTCTAAATTTTATACATGTAACAATTTATTTCATAATTCTCAGAGAATGAACACCGTCCTAATTATAACGACTGATTAGGTCATATTAGTTAGTGAGTTAATTGGTTAGTCATTTAGTTAGTTGGTTGGTTAGATGGTTGTTGGTTGCATGGTTAGTTAGCTATCTAGTTATTTAGTTTGTTTGTTAGCTAATTAGTTAGTTATCTAGTATATCATTCAGTTAGTTTAGTTTGATGCATTTCAGTTGGTTAGTTATTTTGTCAGTTGGTTAGTTGGTTGGTTGGATGGTTGGCTCGTTGGTTGTTGGTTGCATGGTTAGTTAGCTATCTAGTTAGTTAGCTAGCTAGTTAGTTAGCTAGTATATCATTCAGTTAGCTTAGTTTGATGCATTTCAGTTGGTTGGTTGGTTATTTAGTCAGTTGGTTAGTTGGTTGGTTGGATGGTTGGTTGGTTGGTTGGTTGGTTGGTTGGTTGGTTGGTTGGTTGTTGGTTGCATGGTTAGTTACAGCAGGCAGAGTAGTGCTCGCTACTTTTCCAAATTGCAGTTGTCCGGGGTCCATGTCTTATGTTTCAATACACACAGTATCACCGTTAACCCTTATCCTGCTAACGTGGAGAATATGGTGAGCTCCTAATAATATTAGCAAATGGCAGATGAGATTTAACTCGGAGTTGAAAGGGTTAAAGTTAGGTTTTTGTACCACATTGAAAAGATGTGCATGAGAGGTTTCACACCCTTTGTAGACGACGGTGACAGAAACGTTTTTATTGCATGTCGAAGTTTTATAATTTAATAGAATGTTGTGAGAAGCAATAATTACGCCTTATTGAACTTATCAGGGTAGAGAAAATTGGGTTGCATTCTCCTGCATTATGACATCATTCATTATTGAAAGAAGTTACAGAATTCTGGCCCTCACTATTTGGGGTGTTAATGGGCTACAGATTCGTTTATATGAGTCGTCAGTGTTGATGAAACATTTAATTTAGACCTATATTTTATCCATTTTTGACTAGAAATATTAGAAAAAGACAAATTGATTAAACCGATGTTTCCTCTTTTGCGTCGCTTCAATTCTATATTACTGCAATAATGGAATGCAATGATTAGCATTTTATTTAAACCATTAATATTTGTGGCGATGTAATAAATATTAACGAGACTCAGAATATTCTCGATTCAACGACTTTAGAATCGAAATCACAGTCATTTATCAAAGTAATCTGCCAAGCTAGCCATCCGGTATGTTTTGACATTGTTGACGGAATGGTAACCTATTTAATTTAATAATAATTAAAATCTGAAGTACAGCAATCTAAGGCGTTATGGTTTAAAATGAACAAATAACAGGTCTTTCTGTGGTCTTGTAATCCGTTTCACTTCTTACATCACTTGACCAGGATCGAATAAAATTATTAAGGTTTTTCCTAATCATCTTATATTTTACGAATCTCCAAACAAATCTCCACTGCCAGAAAACTGTACAAAGTCTAGAATTTGTGGCCGGAAAAAAATCTCATAATAGAAGTCGTCATACTTAGTGCCCTTCACCACTAACACAGGAAGTTTTCTCAAATGATTACATTAGAAACGATGGAAGAATTTAAGGGGACGTGTAACATTGTAAGGGTTGTGCCATTGTTCAGGTGTTTAGTGACCACACCTGCTTACATACTTACTCCATGGTGCAGAGTCCTTCTTGAGAAGCTAACTGGTTTGCAGCTAGTCAAGAAATTCCTCGCATTTCATGGAACCCGAAGGTTCATTACCGCACTCACAAGCGTCCACCACCTGTCTCTATCCTGGGCCAGCCCAATCCAATCCATTGTCGTATTATGGCTCATACCGTGAACGAACTCACAGTTGAATATCCGGTGATCATCAACGCACTGTTAAGGAAGAATTTTTAAATATTTTAATGTTTAGACACAATCCGTAAATAACACACTTTATAAACAAAATCAAAACCTTCTTAGAAAGTTTTAACTAGATGTATTCCACAATTGTAAACACTATGGGGTCCCAAAGTGGGCAAAGCAACTGGTAACGAAAATGTCGTAACGGCCTGAAGATGACTTTTAGTCGAAACGTGTAGTCTTGCTTAAGAATAAAAAAAGATCGTGCTGACGGACACTGTGTAACGTTAATTGAATTACAAACACATCGTGATGCCTTAATTCAGATTATTAAACCAATTTCTGAGATTTGCAGATCCTGACCGAACATTTAATACGTCTTTGCTATATAAGCATAGAGTTTTCTATACGAAGTCGTTTTTATATTCGAAATTATTGTAGTACACGTGATACTGCATTAATTACGTTGTATAACACGTCTCTACATTTTCCGTGTTCAATCCCCGACACTTTGCGTTGGCTGCGTTTCTTCTTCGGTCTTATTTACCCTATCGGTTCTTCGATATTATTCCACTCAAACAGTGAAAGAACTCTTTGTGCATTCACAAAAGAAAATCTTGCCACTTACTGAAATGGAAGTGAAAAACATCTAACTTCTTTCCCAATAGAAAGAATGTGAAACCCTCCTCCCACGTTTATGTCAGACAAAACGGAGACAAAAGTTGTTTATTAAAAGTTATATATGCAACTTTCCTTGTACACAAGTAAACAGAAGTTGTGCTTCTGTGAAGGGAGAAGGTAAAACTTCATATGTGTGAGAGAACAAAATGCTCATGGACGTATTTAGAATTTACAATACTGCACAACAAGGAAGATACCACGTACTTTGATCTGACGTTCTCATAGTAGTGTCTGAAGACAATGATGTTTTGGAATATAACACCGTACAGCCTGGTAGATGTGTACAGACTTTTACGAGGAACTAAATCTCCCATATTCAGAGTACCCTCCTCCAAAATTTCGTCACAAATCTACCAAACTCTACGGCATCACATTTCAGAATACGATGCCAACTGAACCAAAAATCTCAATGAAAGAATGATGGAATTTTTGAATGACTTAAAGGATTTTTACAAATTGTGCAAAATGTGGAATGACACGAAATGACCAATTTCAGCTGGGGAGTAATGTACATATAAATTACATGTTACACAAAACTTTACTTCCAACCTCATAGAGAAAACATTCCGTTTCTATTATGAAGATCAATCCGTTAACGCTGTTAAGGGAGAAATCGTTGTTTATTGCGAGGATCGTACGGAACACGCAAATTCGAGTTGTGGCAAAAGATAGAAATTTCTAATGACAGGCAAATCACGTGATGCAGATCATTACCACTAGGCTATCAGCAGTTTCAGAAGAATGACGTGGCTTATTTCATGACACTAAAACTGAATTTTTGTAAGGGAGTTAGAGAATCACAAAAATGTTTCGTAACGAAACACATTTCGCAAGCAATTATGAAAACTAGGCAGACCAAATACGGAGCAGCAATGCTGATCATATAACTGCGAATTCAGGTACAGTCCAACCCCGTTATAACGACATTGTTTTACGCGACATCTCGCGTGTAGATTCAGATATTCCGTGGCACCATTTAACTCCTCACTATTAACCATAAAAATATTATCCTCGGTTAGAACAACACTGGTTCACAACGACACAAAGTATTCAGTCCCTTTCACAATGCTATAACCGAGTTCGGTTGGACATAATTACTTCATAGCCTGCAAAGCGGAATTAACCGCTTGCGTGGTGTATTTGATTCAAGTTAACTGCTAGTCGTTTCGCAAACATATAAACTGAAGCCGTCCATTGCAGGTGTGCGGAGATCGTGTGACAGATTGGATATCGGCTGGCCAACAGAGTAACTTAACGTTTGTGGTGCGACGCATTTTAGCCAATCAGCTTCTACCCTGAATCCAGGCGATACCGACCTGACTTTGAATTTTGGCAACGCTTGATTAAAGAAAGACAAGAAAACGTTATCCATGCGACTCTTTCGGGAATATCAAAGCAGTGGGCAGGATGTAAATTTGTGTGCTCTGGTGGAACAACAAAATATAGTAAAATGGATAAATTTCAAATGATAAGTTGGTTAGGTCAACTAGCGAGAATGGAGGAGGATAGAATGCCCAAAAAGATCTTCACTGAAAAACTGGAAGGGACGAGAAGAAGGGGAAGACCCAGGAAAAGATGGAAAGAGGAAGTGCTAATGAAAGAAGAAGAAGAAAGTGGAACAACAATCGACTGGACTACAATGAGAGAGTCTGCTTTCTGTAACTTCGATTTGACGTATCATCCCTGTTGTATCCAACCCCCCCCCCCCTCCGATATTCCGTCTGATGAAGGAGAATCACTATAAGGCCGGGTACAAAAGTTAGTTTTATTCGTGATTGCTCTCAGTTCCTCCAGGAAATTCCGCAGCGTACCAAAACTAACAACCGCCTCTTTCACATACCGTTCTGCTAGTATGCATTTTAACTAAACTACCGCTGGACTTGTAACACTACCGCTGGCGTTAAATGAACTATAACTAGATCAACAGATAATTCACAGTCACTTCCAGACAGTACGTTTAATGCATTAACCTACAGAACTTTCGGACACATCACTAGGCTGTTACTTTAGAATTTGATATCCTTTCTAATTCAGCATGCAGATGGGTCTGCAGTTTCTAGCGTGTTAACAAGATAGTCTGACTCACTTGTAAAGGGTCCTCATTTACCCTTTTTGGCGCCGGAATTATTTTTTTAATTTTAGCACACCCTGTATATAAAATGTGAATAATACAGGAACCAAATATGTTAGAATTATGAAACAAACTGCATTTTGAAGAGAAATAAACGGAAAGTATACACCATATTTAAAATATTCAGTACCTATATTTGTTGAATAAATATATATAATGCAACGTTTAGAGGTTAGCGGTGCGTTAGACCCCTATATGGGTCGTTAGGCGTCAAAGGGTTAAATGAACGTTCGCCTTATTGTGTTATAATCACAGGCCGAAAAATGGTCTTTAAATTTTTAATTTACAAATAATTTATTATAAGGCAGATGGCTGGGTTAATATGAAAAAGAATAAATCTGATGTGCCAATATCCTTACCTGTATTCTTAAACAAATTATCTAAAGAGTGGCGAGCAAATTTTAATAGTATCTTCAAGACTGTTAAGTATGTAGTCGTTTGAACTTGGGTTAATGTATAATAATGCTTTCTCATTGCTGATATCAGATCTTGCCGAAAACCAGGATTATTTAGCGTCATGTAACTGAGCAAAGTCTGTGGTAGGCAATTCTATAATCTCTTCAAGCCAAGTTTGTAAAGAAGATGGGGGAAAGAAACAGCGAAATTCGCTGTAAGTATAACAACTTTCAAGGTCCAGATTTACGCCATGAAGGCTATTGACTTTGTCCATGTGTTCAGTGGGAACTGACTGTACTGTGAAAATAGGAAGAATCCTCCGTTTGAAACAGACCCGCTGTTCTCTGTCGAAGGGAAAGCCAGAGCTATGAATACAAATATTGCATTTCAGTGGGGCAGTCTGACGTGTCACTTCCTGTAAATGTGTGCAGATGTAATACTGTGCCGTAGTAATAGACCGCACTGCAGAGTCTAGGAGTTAAATGTGGCAGAATACCGGACAGACGAATTTACTAGATATTTCTAAACAGAGGTACTGGGGTTCGTGACCTACATGCTGGAGTGTCTAGAATTCCATTTCCAAGTAAATGTCTCAGAAATGATTTACTGATGTAATTCAACACGATACACCATACTTCACTCTTCTGGGCTGAATACTTCAAAGACTACCGTTGTTTGTGCGACTAAGTCACAACAGATCGAAATACCTTACAGGAATTACGCTCATTTCTTTTCTCCCGAGTTTTCAAAGTATTGGGCCGTGAGAGCTTAGTCGGCACAGCGACTCGCTACGGGGCTGGACGATCCGAGAATCGAATCCCGGTGGGAGGCGATATTTTTCACACCCGTCCATACCGGCCTCTGGGGCTACCCGGGTCTTTCCTGCGGGTAAAGCGGCCGGGGCGTGGCGTTAACCACCCACCCCATCTAGCGCCAAGGTTAAAGGAAAGTATAGCTATACATCTACTCCCCCTATGGATCTTCGTGTCTTGTTCTAGGGTGAACTTTACCTTTACCTTTACTGACACTAGAACCACTAATCCAATTAACACCAACATCTCCTAGTAGCATTATGCAGTTTGGTTAAAACTTTGATTGAAAGCTAAATTAGATACGGACACTATTGAAAAATGTCATGTCTATAACGCAGCAAATTTAGGTAACCAAGTTAACGACAGGCCTACAGTTTGCATCATTTCAGTTTTTGGTTCTATAAAATAACAGTGACTTGTATCGAAGTTACGTTTCCAGAGATATGTGAGCAGAGGCAGACAGATGCATATACGGAGCGAGCCACTCCTAATGGACTGACAGATAGTGCATCTCTCGGTAAAAATTCCAGTACCTCTGATCTATTTACTCGTATATCCGTTACAGAATTTTATTTATACATAATGGAAAATGTGAAGTCATTCCAAATTCGCACAGACTCGATAAGAAAGATTTACATTTCTTAAGAAATACACCGATTCATTACCGGAATGTTCATGCTATGAAATCGTGCTTTGCATTCGTGTTGTATAATTACGTTTGCTTCGATAACAAATTTTTTTAAACTTTCCACAACTCGGAAATTACGGAGATTAAATACTTTTCACTAATTAGGCATGTGCCGATCATAGTGGCCGTGCGGTCTAGGGCATGGGTCTGCTGCGCTCCACTGCTGGGATCGCGAGTTCGAATCCCGCTGAGGACGTGAATCTTCGTCTGTTGTGTTTATTATGTGTTGTACAGGTAGTGGCCTCCGTGACGAACTTATAGCTCGTTCAGAGAAGTCCTACCGGGTGTGTCTAATTGTGGGTAATCTGAAAAAAATTGAGGTGGCTTAAGCCTGAGGGTTGGGTTGTTGCGCCCCAAATAGAAACTAGGCCCGTAATAAGAAAATTTTTAAAAAGTATAATTATTACAGGAAGTGGTGTTATTTTAATAGCAAAGGAACGAAAACGGACATCTAAATGAAGATATTTCAAAACAAGTTAATTAGGAACATCGTTGATGCACCTTGGTATATCAGAAACGCCGACCTTCATAGGGACCTTCAAATGGAGATGGTTACGATTGAAATGGGAAAGTTCACTAAGAAGCACGAAGAAAGGCTTCTCCACCATGCTAATGTCGAAGCGATCCAGCTGCTCGACAACAGTGAACTAGTATGAAGGTTAAAATAAAACCCCTTTTGAGCTGGTGTAATGCACCCTAAAAGCAGAGCACAGTGAAGTGCACCATAAACACTATTAGTTTGTGATAAAAACAGGGCACAGTGTCAGTGCAGTAATCACCGCCAAATAGGAAAAACAATGCATAAGCAAACAAAACTAAACAGGTAGAACCGCCGGGCGACAGCTGA
>Ga0131853_10009123_pt1 | contig 18120 bp, 10 predicted proteins | sample TergutLab28metaG_FD_92764 | JGI IMG/M metagenome (GOLD analysis project Ga0131853, IMG submission 92764) | Labiotermes labralis P1 segment gut microbial communities from Petit-Saut dam, French Guiana - Lab288 P1 (version 2) (version 2) | ecosystem: Host-associated > Arthropoda: Insects >... | reverse complement strand
GGGGGGGGGGGGGGGGGGGGGGGAATAGGCAGGTGCTTGCAATGGCACCGACACCTGTGTTCTGTCCTGTAACTTGTTGCACAGGTACATTACAGACGATTCACCTCCCTACCAAACGTCGCTGCAAGGTGCGTAGCACAACCTGTTTGTATTCTGGAGGCCCGGTTTCACGTAAACCGGCTAGCCTAAGGTGTTAGTAGTCTATTTCAGTCCTTCCGAGCAATGTCGGGACAGTAACTCAAATCAAGACACGATTCCTCGACTGTCCTTTCAAATTCACTACTCCCTACCATTCATCGATTTAAGGTGCGAGTTACTAACAGTATCGTTAAATAAAATATGAATTAAATCAAGCATCCACCATACTACCCGCGGAAGCGTTAGGGACTTTCCCTTAAACAGTGTTAGAAAAGCAATTATAAACGGGGAGAAATGAAAGGCATAGAAGTGTGGCGAAAATCATCTAAAAGTGTCGTGAAGTGAAGTGAGGTGAAGTGGAGCGGTAGGAAATTTAAATGGGGTTAAGCCAATGAGAGGGTAGTGAAGTGTAGTTGGGTGAAGTTTAAATTAAGGAAGTGAAGTGTCGACGAGTGTAGTGAAATGTAGTTGGGTGAAGTGTAGTGAAGGTCTTTTAACGGTGTGTCTAACATTATTAGAAGATATACAGATAATATGAAATTTGCTTTTTATATGGCTTTTTCTTTTATCACACTCTTTCATGTTCTTTTGGTTCCATTTTTTTTATCATTGTATATACGGTTGTATGTTTTGTATGCTTTTGTTTAATTTTGTAAATTATGTATTTTTATTGTTATGTTTAAGAATTCTTATTGTTATGTCTATGTATTCTTATTGTTACGTGTGTTCTGTTCTGTATATTCTGTTTTCACTGTGTGGTTCTATGTATTGTCTGTGTGTAAATGTGTACTGCCACCGGGTGGCAACCCAATTACAGTTAACAAATATATCATACTATGGAACTGCTGGATATAAACACAGTATGCACGGGATATCGAAACAATTACAATTCAATTATTACCAGACAACACAAACGACAATTTTACTATTTTTAATATGGTTTTTACAATAACAAAAACAGTTCGTGCTTGCATGTTTTATAATAACTGAATTATAACACAACGAGATGTCGTCACTGACAACATTACCAGATGAATCGAACTAACTTCAGTAATATTTGAAATCGCCAAATCTTTGAACTATGTCCATCGCCCAGCGTTTAACATAAAAATTAAAACAATCTTTGAAGGACAGGATCGATGCCCGCCCTCAGACAAACGAATAAGATAAACACCCATCGACAGTGAATGAGGAATTTGAAGTTGACCTTGGCAGTGGTTTGCGCTGTCGAAAGCCGGCTGTCCCTTGTGGCCAGTAACAGATGAATTCCAGCTATTTTCTGTATGTCCTGTGAGGTTACAGCTGTGCATAAATTTGCCCTTAGACTTGTTATAAGCGAAGCACCCAATGGCAACCAATGGAAAGGTCATACAGTGACACAGACTGATGTTTTTGATAGGATCTATATGTTTTCCCCCGACCGTCGTCATGCGTGCTCAGGTGGGTACACACTTGTAACGTTACCGCGTACCGTAACACCGTATCGAGACAGTGTGGACGGGACTCGTGACCACGTAACGTATCGAAAGTTGGTTACGCGGTCACGTTACGGGCTTGTTCGGTGTGCTGTCGGTATTTGGCTCTCACATCAAAGGGATGATACGGTTACGGCTGAAGCAGGTGTGGACTTGCAACGTGACACGTCACCACCGCCGCTCTGTGCTATTTTTCTTTAAAGCGTAATGTATATAAATGTACGAAGCCGCTGCTAGCTGCAAAGACATCGCTCGGGCTCCCGTAACAAAATGGGAACCCCATGGCCTAACGCTCACAGGAAACTGTTACGCCGTGAGGCAAAGTTCAGCTCACTCCGTATCGTGTCTGCCACGTGCAACGTTACGGGGTTGCGGTACGCGCTAACGTTACAAGTGTGGACCCACCTTCAAGGGACTCTACCCACACTTTGCAGGTCAACTGCATTCTCTTGAGTAAAGAGCAATACTTAGTCGGGGCCAACAAGAAAACCTCTGGCCAATCCACACTTCAAGTACGCCTAATATCCGGTAAAATGAACACGCTATTCTTGTACCGCGTATTCATAAACCACAAGTCACCACCTGAAGCCTACAGAATTGTGCAGGCTACATGTTAAACATTCATTAGGTCTACCCGATTATTTACAGCCTCTTCTGACGTTCTGGATATGAGTGTTAATGACGTCAGTTTTCGATGCGTCCAGTATCGTCCTAACTGCTACGCAACCACACTTTTCAGTTGAAGAGTGACTTCCTTCGCGATAGGATAACGACCGAAGATTATGTTGTTACGGGGAGAACAACGACAAACGGAACTGCCTCCCGCATAACATCAAACAACACAGGCAGTAGGCTGAGCACTCTCGTACCTTCAGAATCGGCCACTAATCATTTTCGTTCAAACAAAAGCAAACAGGCGCCAGGCAACTGTTCGCGCTGTGACGCTTGGACGTAGCCTGCTAATTACATTCCGAACAGAGTTTGTCAGTTAAACCTAGGCCCCACAGTATACGAGATTACATAAAATTTCGGGGTAGACACAAACGAGGGGTGAAATCGAATTAGGGAGACAACGAAAACAATGCCTTGGCACTTACAAAAGTCCATAATTCGTATAAAAATACTGTACATTTAGGTAAATTCATCTTGCCCTTCAGCAGTGACATAAACCGCCAACACTTGCTAGTCTGTCGTCATGTGTGTTAAGTCAGTGGAAGTACTATTTACGAACAGCAGCGCAATAAACGGCGGCGGAAGGTATGCCACAGTTGGCATTCGTGTGTTTACCGTCTGCCGAGAAAAATCTCAGATAACGTGCAGACAGCTGCACCGCCTGGTGTCTTTTGATACATTATCAGGTTAGGAGATATTCAAGTATCCTCATGATTTATACTCCTTACTATATCATCATCACCATCATCTTCATGTTCCTGAAGGGTTAGGTGTGTTTCCTGCTCTTTGATCCTCAAGATGCAGCTGGTCCCTCCATCTCTTCCTCGGTCGTCCTATGTTCCTTCGTCCTTTCGGTTTATATTGTAGTGCTTGTTTTGGCAGTCTGTCTGTCCTTCCTCTGTACATGTTGTAGCAACTTTTTCTGGTACTGTTTTATTTCCTTTACTATGTTCTGTACTCCCGTTTTTTGCCTAATACATTGATTATTTTCTTTATCTACTTTAGTTATTCCAAGTAAGTGTCTCACCCCGCGACGGGCCGGTAACCTATCCAGGGGACATCAAAACACTCATAAAATCCTCTAAAGGAAGAAACGGACAGACACTCCTTATCATTTATGTTGATAAAATCAAGAATGATGAGAAGCACGGGGCATATGACACCGAAGGGACAAAAACACATGCAAACAGGGTTATGTTGCGGTCACGTAAAAAGATACCATTTGGAAGACCTAGGCATAGATGGTAAAATTATAACCCAGCTTACAGAAAGCAGGCGTTATGGCGTGAATAGGATTCATGTGGCTCTGGACAGGTCTAGCGCAAGCTCTCGTGAACACGACAATGAAACGTATTTCAGGCTCCCGCAGCGGTGCAGTTGAAACCTTTGGCTCTTCTGGGGAACCAGTAACATCCCTGAAGAGCGAAGTCCTCAGGTCATTGAAACTTCCGGCTCCATAAAACGCGGAGTATTTCTTGACTAGCTGCTGAAGGAATTAGCAGCTATAATAACTGTAGCGCATATACACACAAGAATTCTCGGTCGGTAATTAACGAACTTTCACCGTGGATTTCACCGTCCGAAACAATGTCACAATGCCTTTGCTTATTAACACTCCCACTTTCTCTAATACAAGCTGTCAACCCGATCCGTCTTTCTACCAGCGAAACAATTCAGAGATCCACGAAACGTTCCAAACACATAAAATCTTCCAGCTGTTTAGCCTCGACTACTGTAGACTTCATACTACCTCGATCTACTTAGGTACGTGTAATACACATTCGCTCCTATTAACACAGCAAACACACACACACACACACACACACACACATTCCCCATGTTCATATATAAGGATTCTCCCTCTTGTTGGCGAGGAGGAATGACTTGCAAATCATTATCTGATCAGTATAGGCTTTCAGTCATCCCCGTTTTGCACCACCCCTTCGACAATGAGCACTACAGGGAGGTGAGTTTTCAGCTTCATACCCCTATTGCTTAGTCCCCGCATAAAAAGCACGAGGTTCAGGTACGATCAAATTACCTCCCAATGGCCTTTCTGGGGTTCCGCGAGCAAAGGGGCCCAAAGGAGGTTCTGGGAAATGTGAAGTCACGTTAGGATATTCCTTTATTTACCTAAATCTAAGACCTTCGCTCGCTCTTCTGGGTTGTTCTCTGGCGTAGGTCGGTTACCGATTTCTCCGGACAGTGTACATGTCCCATGGATTACGCTGGCCCGAAACGTCGGTAACAAACCACCCAACTCCGCGTAACACAGAATAGCGAGGATCTCGACTACAACGCGACTTAAGCTTTATGTGTCGATTATTTAAGCTTTACCCCTTTTGGGGGGGGGGGCGCAGTAACCCCCAGTGGGCCAGGGCTTCCTCGTTCAAGACGTTTCTAGATCACACTTAACGGTAGGACTCCTCTGGAGGAGTTATTAGCCCGTCGCACAGACCTCCATCTGACAACGGACAACACTTACAACAGAGAGACATCCATGCCCCCGGTGGGATTCAAACACACAATCTCACCAGGCGAACGGCCGCAGACCCACGCCTTAGACAGCGCGGCACTGAGACTGGAAAACTTTACCTTTACGATACGATAAATCACACGTTGAAGAAACTGATATTTAGTTAAATTTTGGCTTCCTAAAACCGAAGAGGCACCTGCAAGGTTATGGGCCGGGACGATACCCCCACCCCACCCTCCGCGCGCTTCACAAACTGTTTAAGTTCCTCTTCAATGTGTTGGGTAAAACAGTAACTGTTGTGGCATGTCTAACATCTTGTGTCCTATATTCACACAGTTTTTGCAGTACGGATGTGAATTCTTCCCATCGTAAAAAACAACGGTTAGGATGCAAAATTATGACACTTTAAACCACAGGTTACTACATGTGCCACCTTCCGCATTCGACCCACACACTGCATCTTCTGTACAATTCTGGCAATAAAAAGCATTCAGTGCCGTAACACCACCAAATGCCGGTCCTCGTAATAGGGGCGCAGTGTTTTCCGCCAGGAACGAACTGAATTTCTATGTACGCGGATTTTAGACTTCTTTTACAGTCTTGTGTGATTCGTAACCTAACGAATTCTGCATAAACAATACAATGTGAACAAGTACAAATGTCACATTTACGAAACCCAAAAAACCGTCTACAACTTCAAAATTTGTAACTTTACTCTGTCATCATTCCCTAACTGCCGATCTCTTCTGCACGTCGCCTAAGGCATGGGTCTGCGGCCGCTCAAGTTCTGGGAATGCGGGTTCGAATCCCGCCGGGACAATGGCTGTTTTGTCGCTTTTTAAGTGTTTATGTTATAAGGTAGAGGTCTCTGTGTCAGGCTCGTACAGAGCAGTGCTTTGGGCTGTTGCGAGCGCCACGGGGAGAAAAATCACTTCACAAATACATTAATTTAATTAAGTGGAAGTATACAGCTTCCACTCTCTGTCAGTAACAAAACTCATCAAGTTTATCGGCGCAATTGGCTAGCGGCGTTTCACAAAGTAGTTTCAATGCAGCAAATTTCAAAACGCAATTAAAGTCAATTAAGGTACAGGGTATTACACAACGCTGAGCCCTATGATCGCTCAGCTTCGCAACGCCCTTCCGTACACTCGCATTTGCAACCCCCCCGCCGTATGCTCACCTTTGTAACGCAAGTAACACATGGGGAGGGTGGTCGGGAAAATAGGGTAATATACGTTTCTCACTGCCACGTGTTTCCTTCTTCGGCAATGAAGAAACTCCTACAGGCAATCTATTTCCGTTACTCTGGGCCTTTCAACGACCGCCTTGCTAGAAGGCACTGCGATTTGTAATAGTTCGGGGTGCGTGAAATATAACTGGTAATCCTGGCTTAGGTGGTGTGGCTATGAAATAATCGGACTGATGTTGGAACATGTTTTATTAAAAGAATTACACAATAGAAATGTTGTCACCCTCAATGTACTCCCCTCCCCGATCCCTACACCGCTGCAAGCGAATCTTTCACTGTTGGAAGCAATGCAGCAAGTCGTCTTCTGATAGCTTATTCATGAGTTTCGTCGCTTTTGCCTTCATTGCATCTACGGACTAGAGCCTGTTTCCTTTTAACGCAGACTCGATCTTTGGAAATAAAAAAAGTCACATGGGGCTAGGTCAGGTGAGTACGGTGGATGTTCCAACACGGTGATCTTGTGTTTCGTCAAAAACGTCGTGACAGACAGGGCCTTGTGTGCCGGCGCGTTGTCTTGAAGAACCCACGAGCAACGTCTTCCACATTTCATGTCTTCTTCTCATTTGTTCACGAAGGTTTGTCAAAACCTCCTTGTAGTTGACCTGGTTAACAGCCTGACCTTCAGGCACCCAATCCACGTGAACAATCCCTCGGATGTCGAAAAAACTATCATCTTTGCTTTAAATTTGGATTTGCTCTGCCTTGCTTTCTTTTGCCTTGGTGAACTGGGGCTCTTCAGTGCATGGATTGGCGCTTACTTTCTGGGTCGTATTGAAAAAACCATGATTCATCACAGGTTATTACGTTTTCTAAAAGTTTGGGTCGTTTTCAATATATTGAAGAATGTCAGCACAAATGTTAATTCGAATTTCCTTTTGTTCAGGAGTGAGGAGTCTCGGCACCATCTTCGAACACACTTTTTTCATGTTCAAATTGTTAGTAAAATCTGTCGAACAGTTTCCTTGTCAATGTTAATTAACTCAGCAACTGCTCGAATGCTCAGGCGACGATTTTGTCTAACAATTTCACCGACTTTTTCGACGTTAGGGTCTGCTTTACGATGTGCTGGGACGACCGGGGCTCTGATCGTCTCCGATCTCTTCCCTCCCCTCTTTAAACCTTTAAAACCACATGAAAACTTGAGTACGAGACAGACACTCGTCACCATAAACTTTCTTTAAAAAATCGTACATTTCTGTGGTGAATTTCCCAAGTTTCACACAGAATTTCACATTGATGCGTTGCTCCACGTTAACACTTAACATAATTCCGCCGGAGAACAAGAACACGATCCACTTCAAGCAAAGGCTACTGCCAAACTGTGTGCCGCACCACCTTGAAATTGTAACCGGGAATGGAGGGGAGAGCAGAAGCCAATACCACACACCGCTCGCTGTTGCCAAATTTACAGGGAAGCAGGAAAAATTAAGTCCAGTTACTTTATAGCCACGCCACGTACGTGTATGGAAAATCGGACTACAATCGCAATGCTCTTCAAATGTGTGGCCGCCAAGATCAAGCTTCAGCGCGGGGGGCAGATGACAATAGCTCAGCGACGAATTACCTTAATTAGATTCATAGTGTAGGTTCCGTAGCTGTGAAACTTGCCACGTGACACAATCTGTGACCGACATTCATGGTCTATTACACTTGCGTAACACCCGTTGAAATTTCAACCGAATATTGTAACAAACAAAAGCGTCGTAAAATAACTAATCTCATTAAAATCTGAGGAAGCCTGGAAAGACATCTACTTTATACCAAGACACTAAACTAGACACAATTAGCAATATTCTCTAGGCTGTGATTCTGAACTGATTCTTTTCCGGCAAAACTGGTCACTGTAATACCGACCCCACTACCGTAATCGCCTGCTTCTGTTCGTAACCAGTCACAGCAAAAGTCCCAATATACACGCGAAAGGGTAATGAAACTTAAGCGTTAGGTCCTTACACATGAGGGTTCTGTGGTTGAACAGGCAAGTGACTACCACACTTCAGGTGGGGTGGGGGGTGGCACTACTACAGCACGGGACAAGTGTCAAGTCTTCTAGAGAAAACGTTATTCAACTGTACGAGAAAAAATTACAGAGACACAGGGTTCGGTGCGTAAGAGTCCTTGTGGCTCGAAAATGTAAGGGAAATGTCCAAACGGCCTTTTTATGCCCATCCGAAAAGCCTGAATACGGCGGACGACAATGGCTCGGTACGAAGCAACGCCGCCACCCAAGATGCACTGTCAATCGCAACGTTGTACGACAAAACAGGGCACGTCGCGAAATTCATGGGTTTAAACACACGCGCGCCCTGCAAAAGGAGGGGGGGAGGGGGGAAGTATAACTGCGCTGACGGGGAAAAAAGAAAAGTTGAAAACTGAGGAAATGAAGTAAATAGAAACGGGGGTTGCAACTTCAAGAAGCTAAACCTTAACTTGGCTAAAACTGCTCCTCCAATTTCAGACGTACAGATGGGCCCACAAGGCAAAGCGCAAAAAGATAAGAACTGAGCTGTTATGCGCCAACACAGATAATGATGCAACGTGTACGTTTCACCAGAATGGATCATCTCCTATCTTTCAATTGACGTTTATTCTGTACAGACCGGGCCCACGTTGCTGATTCTGATGGGAAGACATCAGAATCGGTTCTCGGAAGACCTATTCCCAACTGACACACCTGTTACGCTCATTTAATAACTAGGCCTATATTGCGACTGTCGCTTGCATTTAATATATCTACACTAATATTTGGGGACCGCGGTAGCACAGTGGTTAAGGTGCTGTGCTACAAATCGGTAGGTCGGTGGTTCGATTCCAGATGGTATCAATGAAATTCTTCACTGACATAATCCTTCCGATCGCACTATGGCCCTGAGTCCACACAGCCTCTAACAGAAATGACTACCAGGAGCATTTCCTGGGGGTAAAGGCGGCCGGTGCGTAAGGCTGACAACCTTAACACCATCCTGTGCCCTTGCTTACCCACTGCTGCCGTAGAAAAGCAATAAGTATTACATATTCTGAGTGTGTATTTGTATTCTTGCCTTAGTTATCCGGCATGCAAATCGCAAGCGCCGTGTTATAATGCCATCTGTGGCCTCTCAGGCTCCAGCATTTTTAAACATTATCTCATAAACTGCACGATTTTCGGGGTCAAAAAAGATCATTATCACCATCGTCGTCGTCTAGATGACAAGGAGTTGGGCCACTTGTTGACCCGTTCCGGTATCACACTTCTAGAAGTCTCTTGAATTGTCTCCCCTGGTTTCTCCCGCTGTTTCTCATTCTAAAAAGAATTCAGCGAAATACTATCATAAATATATACAAATTTGCATGTAAAATAACAGTTATTCTGCCCAATATTAACGAAACTCTAATTTTCTCGACAGGTTTTGGAAAAACATTAAATTACAAAATCTGACGAAAATCCGTCCAGTTGTATCAGAGTTGTTGCATGCGGGCGGACAGGCGGTCACAACGAAGGTACAGTCACATTTCGGAATTTTAAGAAAGAGCTAAAAAAAAAAAAGATACATCCATCTAGGTGCACTGACAGTGCACCTAGTAGATCAAACAATTTGTAGCGTAAGTAGACAACACGCTACGAATCATTATTACATATAATGCTACGATTATGTTGCTTATGCAAACGAAGGGGTATGGAGCAACGGTTGAACGACATGAACACGGTAATACCGCCGTACTGGGGGGGGGGGGGCGCATGTCCTAATACCACTTTTTCTATCACAAATCCCACATATAGGCCTGGGATTGAACCCGAACCTCCGCCGTGACAGACCGTCGACTAACCGCCTAAGCCCTGGCGTGTGTCCGTGTTCTCCGGAAGCACCAAGCGGTACACTGCTGCTTCGCTTTCTGCAATGCTGTAGTGTGATACCGCTGGTACCCTGGTAGTAGCCATGCAAGCAAAGAAACTTTCACAGGTCTACGGCACAAGTCTCCACAACAAGCTTTAGTGTAATCAGATTATCGTCATGAAAGGTGAAACAAACGCTGTGAAAGCAGGAAGCGAGATCATTCACTCAAGATATTACGTACATTTCATATACACAATACGTGTATCTACAAAAGGTGCTTAAGGAAACCACCTTGGTGAAGCAGTAACAAATAAGAAACGAATTCGCGAAGAAATTAAAAGCAAACAACATGCCCGGCACGTTTCAGTCCGTTCAGTGAAGACTCCGGCTTCCAGTCTACTGCCTAATAACGTAAAGATTACACATAGTACGTAAACTATAAGTGTGTCCGTTGCTATGGATAATGATAATGCATAGATTTGCCAGAATGTTAAAAAGAATCTCGGGAAAAAAAAGTGCATAATGAGGTACATTACGCCTGACATCCGTCAAGGTACAGTGGCGAACGATATGAACACGGTAGATGAGCCACTCCCCGAACGCTGTGTATACAAAAAAAACCTACGGACGACTCAACATAATATTGGTACTCTGAATCAACCGGCGTCACAGACCTTTCGATGACAATATGAAGCAACACAACTAGTATTTTTCGACAAATATTAATAGGACAAAACATCAAGGTGTGTCAGATAGGCGGAGTATGCAGTATGCAGTGGGAGAGATGACAAATGACAATTGACGGAAAATATGAAGGCAAGAAAGAAACCACTTTAAAGGGTAGGTGTAAATACGAGAATAATATTAAAGTGGGTGTGAGAACGCAGACGGAAGTAATTTGGCGCTGGACGGCGAGCAGAAACGAGGTCATGTGAACATTACGAAAGAGTTAAACGTACTTTTTCATCCGATGCAACACACTAATTAGCTGCTGGTCACTGTAGTAACCGGAAAACTTTCAAACGTTTTTGTTCGTGATCACGGATTCCGTAATTTCTTCATAACCATTCATCGTCCATATCAGTATACAGATGGTATCTGGTAAATGATATTAATGGAATGATCTCGACTGGATCTGAAATATACAGGGCGATTCACGAGGAAAGGAAAATACTTGGAGGTGACAGTATCGGTTATTGTGAGGGAAAAGTCCACCTGTGAATGGTTACCGTGTATTAAATTTTGTATGAATATATACAAACAAAATCACTGCATATGATAAAAAAGAAAATTACTGTCACTTTCTTATATTAATTTCAATTTAATGCTTAAATGACAAATATGCTACACACAAATGACAATGTGTTACATTTCACAATAAATGTTCGAATATCCCACCGGCAACCTCAATGCGCTTTGCAAATAGTGTGCGAAATTCGGGCGTTGTTCACGCTTCTTTTTAATGCGGGCAGCAGCATCAAAAATGCACCTTAATTCTGTGAACTTCACTCTTTCTCCAACCCCAAAAACAAAAATATAACGCATCAGAAAAGAGGGATGAAGTGCGCGCGCGATTTTCGGTAATCATTCCGAATAACACATACGTTCAATGATTTACGAACCACTGCGCGCAGTATTTTTTGTTCGTTTGTTTGAAGTATTCAATTTGCTGCCCCTTGGACTCTGCCTCCCGGGGCAGAAGCACCACTTGCTACACTCATTGGTGTTGGTTATCTTGAGTTCCCTCATAGTTGTTACTGTGTCGCAAACGCTGTCCACATATTTAAATCACTCTGTATTACGATCAGGATTATTTGGGCATTCGTTTTGGTGCACGTGTCTCTGCTAATACCACTGATACTTTACTTTGAACTTCTGGGTTCCATAAAATGTGGAGAATTTCTCGGCTGACGAATCATTAACAAGCACCACATGTTAACAAAACAACAAAAACACAAGTGTGAAAGTGATTGCATCCCCCCTACACAATCTGACGATTATGAATCGTGCAAGGAGTACATAAGAAACAACCTCCTTCGTGAAAGGTAACAGTTTTTCAGGCAGTCAAGAAATCCTCCTCAATTTATGGAAGCAGAAAGTTCATTACTGTCCTCAAAACAGCCGGCCACTTGTCCCGGGCGAATCCAGTCCACGCCCTCTAACCTATTCACTTAAAATCCATTATAACAGTAACGGTTAACACATTTTCCAAGTCCTCTACTTCCTTCAGACTTACCGACCAAAACCCTGCACGAATTTACTCTCTAGTCCATACGTGCCACACGTCCCGCCCATCTCATTCTCCCTGACTTGATCACCCAAATAATATTTGGTGAACAGCACACATCACGCATCTCCTCGTTACACAATTTTCTGCAGTCTCATGCTACTTCCTCTTGTACCCAAATTATCTTCCTCAGCACCCCATTCTCGAACACCGGTAGCCACGGTTCCTGCCTTACCCACAGAAAACAACAGGCGAAGTCTGAGTTCTGTATACCAAACCACTGAGAATATCACACAAGGTATGCATCATAACCAAATCACAGACTTTCTTGAAGTCTCTAAATATATGATATACCGACCCACTGTGTTCTCGTTTCTTCTACGTACATAATGAATGCTGAACGCCCGATCGGTAGTCGATTTACGTCAAAATCCATACTCATACCACCAATAATTTCATACGGACTGAACCTTGATAAAAGAATGCTGCATAAAACTCTGTATTTGGTTGGCAACAGCTGCACGTCCCGACAATTAACTGCAATGTGTCTTATCACCCTTCTTACAAACAGATATAAGACTCCTACATGTTTCAGTCTGTCAAGACCATCTTCAGGGAGTTTTGTTTTGCCTTATTTTGAAGTTGCTAATGCTTGCATGCTTAATATATATGGTACTGCAGCAGCATGTGTGTGGCTGTGTAGGTTGTGCCTGTGCTCTTTTGCTGATGTGCGTCCTGTACTGATTGTGTCGGTTCCGTGTCTGTGCGTGCAATAAGGCAAAACAAAACTCCCTGAAGATGGTCTTGACAGACTGAAACATGCAGGAGTTGTAGGAATTATTTTAACCAAGTGACATGTTTTAATGTGTAAATAAGATTTTAGTATCACATATTGGTGCAATTAGTTGGTTATATCTTAATAAAATTCAATTATTGCACGGTAAAAACATGAAAAGATATAACTCTCTTTCCACAAATGTCGCAATTCCTCATTCCAAATAAATACATTTACGCATCCCGGTATTAACTGTTCCACCTTCTCTTTGGATCAATTCTGCTGAATATGTTCAATACCTTGCTGCAGTTTCTGCAGCAAACTCATCCTCGAAACCCCTGGGTCACGTACTGTTGGCTCAGTTTATCTACTGCAACCTGCCCGACATCATTCGCCCGATGTACGTTTAGCAACTGATAGAAGTGATTCTTCCACTTACTGAGTACAGTGTGGCAATCTGTAAGCAGATCACACTCCCATTCTGTACCGAGCTACCTGCAGGTTGGTAACCCTTCTTAAATTCACTTATTCTTTCTCTATACGAGTGCCCGACATTCTTGTTCTCACTGCAGGTCTCAAGGTCACTAACTTCACCTTCCAAACATTCCCGTTTACTGTTTCCAAAATGTCCACCAGTTTCATATAGCACGTACACAGTTCGGCTTGATCTCACCTATTAATAGGGCTCGTATTCTGTAACCACTGCAATTTAACCGCCTTCCTCTGTGTATCAACTCTGGATATTCTCCATCAAACCTAGATTTGTGCCGCTTCCGTCCGTAATGACCTAGAATGAGGTTTGTGACACACTAACATTAAACCCTACTAATACCCTCGCAACCATTCAGGTTCCCCAAAGATGCAAACATGTTTCACATTTTAACCTAAAATGTTCTCCGTCGTTTACCTTCTTGAGATTGAATTTCTCCCTAACAAACTTCTGTGCCTCACGTTTACCTACCGACAGTCTCTCCTTAACATCTGCAGCCATCGCCAAGTTATCAGTACAAAAGCCGTCTCTTCAGACAGATCTGGTATTATGTATGTTTGCACTCCAATTCATATCTATCAAGACGCATATTTGTTACGCGTCTCGAAGTGGAAAAATATAGCTCTTGACGTATTTTTCAACGTGGGCAATTCACTGCTCACACGCCCTATCATTACTATCGTGTCGACTGTCGTTGCCACGTGTATGCTTCATATATCTTCAGTCCCTAATTCTTCACTCAAACTGACATTCGTAAGGCAAACAGGAAAATGATCAAACACCTACTCTAATTATGCGCAGGAATTGCCTTTAGAGCCATCCTTTTTTTTTTTTTTTGCCTTCAGTATAGGCGCGGGCATTCATAACAATACACCATCTGCAACTACACACGATATCCCATCACTAACTCCAATCTCTGAACTGATGATATGATTTTCTATGTACACAAAACCCTGTCCGTAACTGATTTTCAGCCCTTTCTCTACATAAAAAAGCACAATCTTCTGCTGCTTGACCACCTGACCTCCTGCACTCCCACTAGATCCAGATCTGTTGCAACTGTTTCCGGTAACGCTGTCCTACAGACATCCCTCACATTGAAATACTGCAGACAAACAACGAAAGAGCCTGGACTTCCTTTTCGTCCATCACTGGCTGATATACATCAACTTAGCTTGCCATCGTATCTTTGAAATGCATGAACAAATGACAAGAATGAGACTCAAGTCTTCACGACAGTGATTATTATTACAATCTTCTGGTACGTACGTGACTCAGTACAGTTCGGGAGATACGCACCGTTACGGTGGAGTCTGCTGCCTCCATCTTCGGAGTCGAAGATACTCGTTTTCCTGCCATGACTGCAGCACATTCCTCCGAACAGTTGGTACGCGTGTGCCACTCCACAAATGTGATTAAGAACGACAGAAATATCATACAAGCTTCCTATGCAGCCACTCTTTCCACACCGTTTTAGGCAGTCACATATATCAGCTTTAAACATCTAACAAGCTCGGATATCAGATGCCCAGTTCATGGTTTTTTTTTGTGCTTTTGCACATTCAAACGAACCCATGCATCCACTTTACATGGCTTCGAATATTCATAAAGCGAAGTGTCCTTTGTACTGTACCACTGCATGCAACAAGTCTGGACTTTCCCATATTTAATTTTAAATGATTCATGACCAGGCACTGATGATTCACTATGAGAAACAAAACCAACATGTGCCTATACAGATATGTAAATTTATTGTATTATAAATAGCTGTGCCTCCTACTACATGTTTCGGCCACCTATTGTGCCCATCTTCAGGGAGATGCACAACGAGACCAGCAGACACAGCAACACCACCTCCGCTTGGATGGTGTTATTGTATAGGCCTAAACAGCATTTGAACACACAATTCAGCACAAATAATTTTATCTGTATTTTATATTTTAACATTCTACGTAATATATCCTTCAAAGAACACCTCCCTGAAGATGGCCACAATAGGTAGCCGAAACATGTAGGAGGCTATGCAGTTTATATAATAAACGTACATATTTTTATATACACTTGCTGGTTTTGTTTCTCATAATTACATTTATTAGTCAATTTATAATAACAAGACAGGGATTGTACGTATGACGTATCACTGAGGAGCATTCCCGCAATCACTGTCGACGAGGAAAAGCATGGATTATTAACTAGTATGAATGTGTATGTATTCTTGCCTTAGTTACCCTGAATGCGTGCCATCTGTGACATGTCTCTACCATATTTCTCACATCTCATAAACGGAATGATTTTCGGAAAAAAGGTTACGTAATAATATAAAAGGTGTTTTTAGTGCACAACTTTTGTCTGAAAAAATTTTAATTCTAAGAACAAGTCAGCGAGATATCATAAATTTACATAGATCTTCATGTGAACTACCCGTTTTTCTTGTCAGATTTTAAAGTAACTTGGATTTTCCCTACAGACTTTAGATAAATCTTCAAATATCACATTTCGCAAAAATCCGTCCACTGAGAGTCGAGCTGTTGCACTGTTGTAGACGGAGAGACAGACACGACGACGCTAAATAGTCGCTTTTCGCAATTCTGCGAACGCGTCTAAAAAGACACGATAATAAATTCGCTTATGAGAAAGACAGCGCGGTGCATTACGGCACCTCAGCGTAACAACACACACGTCCAAACTCACTGAACGCAGCTAAGTCCCTAAAAGCTAGCAATTCTTCAGTTAAGCAAGAGATTCCCCGAGTTGTAAGGAACCCAAACATACTGAACCTTCGTAACAAGCGGACGTTGCCTGGCCCTAACCTGATCCAGATAAATTTAATCCGCAACCTCTCATTTTATTTAATATCCACATTACACACCCATCTATGCCGTGTCGTCAAATAGGTCTCTTTTACTTCCGTTTTTTAACACCAAACCCTTCTTCCTCCCCCACATGTGTTACACGTGTCGCCCATTTGAACTTCCGCGATTAGATCGCCCTAATATTACCGGGTAAGTAGCATAACTCAAGAACCTCCTTTGGGTCTCTTCACAGCAGTTCTCTGATACATTATGAGGTCTCTGACCAACATCACACAAACTCCCAAGCATATCGCTACGTAACTTCAGCATTTGACAACGAGGTAGTTCAAGCCAAGGGAACAGCTTCAAGACTGGTCTCCAGCACGACAGCGTGTAGTCGTCAGCTACATATTAAGTAACAATCGCAATGGACGGTGAAACTCTTCATAAAACAGCGGCCTCTAAATTGGCCAGGAAACACTGAATGCTTCAGACGAACGGGTCAATTCACTGCCCGCTAAAACCATCACGTTGTCAGCGATACAGAGCTACAGTTTCCACGTACTTCCTATTCAAGACCCCACAGAAGCCCTACAATATTAAACACTGGGCCTGCCACCACAATACCTTAGTCAACTTTGAGCAAGCGTGAAATACTCATGGGATACGCTGGTCAAGAGGCCCATTACTAATCAACATACCTTATTACTAATGGAATGAGAAATAACCAAAGAAGAGTATGGAGCAGTACATATAGGGATATGAGAACAGATGAGGGCATTCATGGAACTGGCATTTTCACTGACTTTCACTCAAAACTATGTTACATTTCCCCGAATCAGTTCCGCCGTCACTAATACAAGAGCTGGAATTACCAATTTCGGAGTCAACGATAAACGTACATCTACCAGCATTCGTTTCGACAGAAGAGATGTCTTCTGTCCTGCATCCACAAACTAATGTACAAACAGCGCTGCATTTACATAACACGAATTCCAATGGAGCCATCTCTTCACGTATATTTGATTGGATCAATATGGTAACGGAGAGGGGTGGAAGCTGAAGGGAGGCAGACGACGAGGGAGGGGAGGGATCAGTAACTCTGAAAACCAATGTCCAGAATAAGGATAAACATCGGGAAGTTAACAAGTACAGTGAGTTTTCCCAACAGCGCTTCCGTAAGGCGAACTTAACGTACGTTGCGCATCCGTCCGACATGAACCAAGCAGTGTACAAACATTTGCTGTCATCCCACGATCTAGATACACCTCATGATGAGGGCACAAAGTTCTCTCGAAACGTCGGGATCCGATTAACCACTGACGCAGCGTGATATTCCTGAATAATGCAATCTTCAGACTAAAAGTGCATTTAATTTCAATATTTGTCGAAGTCAATCAGGTCCAAGTCACGCTGCAGAAACTTTCGGTCACGTTCCAGCCAAAAGTCGAATACGCTTCGCTGCACTTGAATGGGAGCGTCCTCAAAAGTGACCACATTCAACCCACGGCACAGTCAAGATGAGATGCATTTACAGACAAAAAATATCTACCTTACGCTGGGAGTACACCAAGTGGGAGTATCTTCTGGATCATCAGTCGGAGAGTTCAGTGTGTAAATATGACAAGATAGATAAGGAACCAAAACTGTAAATGGAATAGGTAGATAGTAGAAGATAATATGTGAAAGCTCACTTCAACGCATGAAGTATTACACCATAGTAATGGAGCATGCAGAGTAATAAAGTTTATAAAACAAATCATCAGTCGGAGTCATTCTGAGATATCTACTCGCATCCGGAGTACAGAGCGCATGGCAGCTCTGCTCTACACACACAAAGTCGAAATCGATTTTAACGTCATGAAAGGTAGGTAAGGTAAAGTGCACCCTTGTACAGGCACTGAGGCTCTGTACAGGCCGTACGGCCCATAGGGGGAGTAGAGGTATAGCTATACTCTTTCTTGACCACGGCACTAGAAGGGGGTGAGGGGTCAGCGTCACGCCCCGG
>Ga0131853_10009122_pt1 | contig 18122 bp, 9 predicted proteins | sample TergutLab28metaG_FD_92764 | JGI IMG/M metagenome (GOLD analysis project Ga0131853, IMG submission 92764) | Labiotermes labralis P1 segment gut microbial communities from Petit-Saut dam, French Guiana - Lab288 P1 (version 2) (version 2) | ecosystem: Host-associated > Arthropoda: Insects >... | reverse complement strand
TATATATATATATCACACACGATATCCGTGGCATCTTCTGTTGCATGCTGTTACCTTTCCAACTACTTTGTCATTCTTGCATTTATCACGTAAGGTATTTCTATGCTTGCTAATTGGTTTCTATATCCAAATAAACTGAAGACTTTCAAAATTAAAATACAAACTGTGTTAATATAGTCCCATTTAATTAATCAATTAAAACAGAAACATTTTGCAACATTGTAGAATTAAGCCCATCATGCTCACTCTGAATTGTGTCACCAGATGTTGCACAACCCAAGATTAAGCATCCACTGAGAACGAATCCACCGAAACGTGAGACAAAATGTGACTGTGAGATTTGATATCCTCACGGCTGTAACTATGAAGATGGCTGTCTTCTGGAAAGTGACGCCGTGTATTTTGGTAGATAGGAATTTACCTTCAAATCTTTGGTACCCATCGACCATACTACCTGGGGACACCCAGAAGGCGGCAGTCTTTCAGACGTGATAAGATCGTTACGGTGTCTGTGTTGGTAATTTTCGATGAGACAATGGCAGCGCCTTCATTCCTGAGAAAATACGTAGATTTTTGTTTTTACGGGGGAAATTGTGGGTCGAAAATTCATTACTGTATTAAAAACATTCGCGTTTGCACATACAGCCTAACCTGTAAGAGTGCTCCACGACTTTATATCGTATAAGTTCAGGAGCTTATTCTTTGAGCCATCTTGAATGCAATATTTGTAATCAATATTTGGCCGATTCTCAATTATTACAGAGCTATGGGTGAGGGAAAATTGTGTTTGGAACCAGGCAACATGGCACAGAGTACCTCCAACAAGACGGTGTGTCTCTACTTGCATGTTGACGCACGACGCCGTAAATGTTTCAATATTTTCCCGGCTGCTGGATTGGTCGTGGGTGCCCGTAGATATGGCCGCCACGATCACTGGATCTCGAACACGTGGACTACCTTATGTGGAAGTATTTTCAAATCTTGTTTATGAAAGCAGTGTGGAGACACGTGTGGATCTATTAAGTCGCAACGTCGATGTGGCCTAAGGCATCCCTATCCATCACGTTTTGTTGCCTTACATGTTCTGTTGTGATACAAGGAAAATTGTGTATCGAAGCTGAGGGTGGGCATTTGCAATACACGTTACAGCAATGGAAGTCAAGCTTTTTAAAGTTCAGGGTATGTAAATTCTCTTACCATTATGAAATGACATTCATTTCTTGTTACCATAATCATGTCTACCCTAAAACTAGCTCAGTAGCTGTTCAGAATCGCAACCATGCAACCCATGACATTTTATACTAGCTAGAATGGAGCGTATGTACTTGTCTAACACAACTTTATTTGATGGTAGAAGTATGTACATAATATACTGCATAAGGTACAACTACAAGTTTCGGCGCTTGACAACGGCCATCTTCAGGTTGTACATAAAATACTTAGTAAGCAGTTATACTAGATTTATTATGTGCTGTATATAGTGGTGGTGGGAGGTGCGGTGGGCACGAGATCTCATATGTGGCACGGAGGTTGGGAGGTGTGGGTACATGGGTATGCTGCTATTCTATATTATGTCTAGGTTAGAATATTTGGGTCGGCGGTATCATATTACATGTGTAGAAATTCTATGTCTTGTATGTATTGTTGTAGTTGTCTTGTGTGTATTGTTGTCATCTTATGTGTATTTGTTGTACTGTGTGTGCATTGCTTTTTTTTTTTTAAGATGCCGAACTGCTGGCTAGAAGTCAGTATTCGGAAGGTCCTGTGACCGGCCATCTCGACACAGGTTTTTCTTGATTTCCCTGTGTCTAAGCTGAGATGGTTCCCAAGATTCCAAGTTGCCACTACATGCTTCTCATGTAGCCCTCCCGACTTAAATTTAGTAGTAACCAATTTCATGCTTTGTATTCATGTAAAATAACAACAGCCACCGGGTAATAACCCAATTGCAGTAAATAATAGTAATAATAGTAATAGTAATTATTATTATTATTATTATATACTTATCTAATATATATACAGTGTGCAATATTATACAAGATGTGGTTTCTATAGTATAGTTGGTACATAAATCTATTCAATTTGATGTTATATTTACTGTTATAATAAATCCCGTCAAACCTTTATAACTAGTCTGTTCATTATCACAAAATAAAACTAATGTAGGTCGGGATGGGAGCAAGGAGGGAATGGGAAGTAAAGTAATGAATAATAATTGGGGTAAACAAATAAGTGAAAAAATTAATTAAAGTAAGGAGAACTGAAGCATTGTGCTCAATGTTGCTCTTCTGGTTCCGCTGAGTTGTGTGTTACAGTTGAAATGTTTTAAGTATAGGGCTTCAGATTTTATGATTTGATATTAGAGTTGCTCAGGAACGTCCTCCTGAATTCACGACATAGAATCATAGAACTTGGTTTATTTTTGTGAACTTTTTTACCCCTGGAATCTGCGTTGTTTGGCCAGAAGTTTCTGAATCGCAAGTCGATTTCAGAGCAATAAAGTCCAAAAAATCCCGTGCGTTATCTGGGTTTTATTCAAGTTCCGCTTGATTTTACACATTTGTATTATTGTCTGTTTTTTTTTGTCTCTGAGTAAGTTTTGTTTAATGAAGGTGTCAGGTGCTAAGACTGTAAAACTTCGGTGGCGAATGAATGAGTATGGACAAACTGGTGGTGAGATACAGCCAGAGGAAAACTAAATTAATCGGAGAAAAACGTGTTCAGGTACCATTTCATACACCATGATTACCTGTCCTGAGATCGAATCCGGGCCTCGGCAGCTATTGATGAGCCTGTATCACGAATGAATAGTGAATTTAATTTTTATTTAATGGGCCAAGAGTTAAGTATAAGGCAAAACTATAGTTTTTCTCGTGCTTAATCAAATATCATATCATAAATATGCATTAATGTTGTAATTATTGCTCCACGGAATCTTAACCTCAACCCTCCAAAGAGGTGAGTGGCGAACTTAACTTTCTGGTCGCTGTAGCTCTGGAAAAAGCCGTTGATACCCACGACACACAAGGCAGGATAGACCCGGACCCAGTCTGGGTGCTATAACAAAGAAGAGCTCCTTGTCCCCTACAGAAAACAAAACTCTGATTCCTCGGTCGTCAAGCTCTTATCCTAGTCACTACACCAACCGAGCTACTCTGCCACCAAAATGAAAGCGTCAAATTGAAGCTAAGCAAAGTTTGATGTTTTGCTGACCGTGCATCTCAGTATAATCTTCGTAATTAGCCAACTTAATGCACAAAATCTTGTTTTATAATAAGTTTATTATATGCTTCTACATGTTTCGAGCACTTTGTGCTCACCATCAGGAGGTCAAAATTGTATTATACATCATCTGGTATCATCACACCTGTAGGTGGCCGTCTGGTGCGCAGGTTGAGAGAAGAGTCTTCTCTCAACCTGCGCACCGGACGGCCACCTACAAACTGTGATGATGCCAGATGCTGTATAACACAATTTTGACCTCCTGATGGCGAGCACATAGTGCTCGAAACATGTAAAGGCATATAATAAACTTATTATAAAACAAGATTTTGTGCATTACGTTGGTTAATTACTAAGATTATGAAGCTAATCACTGTCCTGGCTATCCATTTTATCTTGTCTGAAGAAAATGATCCTGTATAAACACCCACCATATGACTGAACCTGTGTCACTAATATTGGGTGCTGCCCTTGAAGTGCAGGGTTTACGTAACCAACAGCCAGCACATGACGCTGCATTTTTTAAATGTGTTATAATTCGTTTTGGGGGGCCAGGATAGCGTAGTCGGTGTGGTGATTAGGCTAGGGTCTGGACAACTGAGAAAACGTTGTTCAATTCCCGGCAAGGGTAAAGAGATTTTTTTTCCTACTTAGCATGCAGGCCGTCTCTGGGGGTTACCCAGCTACAAATTCACTGCATACAGTGGATTTTTTTCCCCAGGGGATTAAGCGGTCGGGACGTTAATCTGACCACTTACCTTCATTTTGTGCCGAGATTAAGAATGACGGTAGCTGTGACTGCATTCCCCCCGCGCCCCTCCCCCTACGTATGCTTTGCGGGCACAAAGGAAACTTCACCGTTTGCTTTACACTACCTTCGTTCTTCGCAATCTTATAGCATAGTATTTTTTCCCATTTTTTGAAAATAAAAATCCGCTCACTTAAAACCCTTGTGATTGTCAGTCTATTTTAACGTATTCAGTGACGAAGTGATATATGAGACCAAATAGATGCAACAGTTATGATTTATTAATAATCCATTAGCTCAACATGTTTCGGGCATCATTATGCCCATCTTCAGGAGCGTTAGACCATATACTACTGCAAATGTTTTTTCAGCACTTGATGTGCTGGCTGGTGTCTTGGGGAGCCGTGTGCACTGCGTGCAGACGGCCTGCTTCCCGGCTACCCAAGACACCAGACAGCACATCAAGTGCTGAAAACCATATGCAGTAACATACGGTCCAGCGTTCCTGAAGATGGGCATAATGATGCCCGAAACATGTTGAGCTAATGGATTATTAATAAATCATAACTGTTGCATCTATTTGGTCTCATATATAATTTCATATTAAGAATGCACGATCACACGAACATTAAATTATTCAGTGATGTTGACATAGCTAATACGAGCGCATTACAATTCTTCTCTTGCTTTAATACGTAATCAAACTCATTCGTTCTTGCCCATCCCGTTTTTCTCAAGCCCAATGCGAGCACAGTATCGAAATTAAAATGAAGAATACTGCTTCCTGGCACTGAAAATTTCCTCTAGGTTTTCGGCTGTAGCAAACGACAGCATAACTAAGAACTGACGGCAGGTAACTACGACCGGTTATGCTACCTTAACAGTCTTGAACCTCATCCTTATTTATAAGTATTTATTTAACGATTTAAGTAGTTCAGTATAATTGTCGAATTATAGAATAATTATTGAGCTACAAATTAGAAAACACGTAAAAGGAAGCAGCCGTCTCCTGGCTGACGCTGGCTACTATCGCATCCTTGCCTTGTAGGACTCAGGAAACATATGAACACTTCAGTTCGAATAGCCGGTATCCGGAACGAGAGTTGAACCCGGAACTTCCCGAAAACTAAGCTTAATGCTACCTACGAGACGGCGACCGAGTAAGTAGACTAAAATCTGACTTGTATTTTGACGGTACGCCGTTCGAATATCGGCGGGATTACCAAGCAGCCAGACTGTTTGTAGCGGTTATTCTCGGTCCTTGAGGTGACTGCTAGAATGACACCTTGCAACAGAATGTCTTCCTCTGCACTTCTTCCAGTTTCACCAAACGCAATCATCCTGTCATATCGTTCGACGCTAAATGACAGATGTAGTTGATACAACGTCATTTAATGAAACAAACTTCATTGATTAGTTCAAAAGTGAAACTTTTTGATTGCAGGGAACTACGGGAGCTGGTAGTGGAATATGCACAAGATAACTAAAGGTTTGAAGAAGAAAAAAAAGACCAAGAAACACAAGAAAGAGGACGACCTCTTTGACGCAGCTGAACTTGAGAAGTACCGGAGAGAACACCAGCAAGACTGCGAACGTGACCAGCAGGAGGAACCGGACGAGCAGGGGGCAGGATCCGCGGAAAATGAAGAGTGGCAGCGCTTCAAGGCTCTCACTGCTGGTGTAGACAATATCCTCAAGAGAACTCAGGGCGATCTCGACCGCATCAAGTCCACTAGCTACTTCCAGAGGTCAGGGCTCCCACTGGCACTTGTGTTCGCGGGTTAATTCCCATATCTCATGCAGATGAGGAAATATAATACATTTATCATTTCAGTCCTGTGCAACCTAGATATCCTAATGACTTTATGAATTAAGTAATTGGATCTTCACAAAAGCAAATAGCAATAACGTAACAGATCTGCAGGACAAAAACACCCCGTATTGGGGAATTAAGTATCGTGGCTTACGAACAGGTCTCCTTGTTATTCTTATGAACAGTGTAGGGGCAAAATGATCCAAATTTGCTTTAGTATGACGTCTATGTGTAATGGAATTATTTTTCTGCCTGCGTGATTCAATGATATAGTAGTATATCAAATTCTGTCTCATCTTTTTGCAGAAAACAGGTTACTTTCATTGTATTGTAGAATATCATTGAAATATTTAACACAAGTATTACTAAACCATCCCAAATTAGAAATTAAACTTCGTTGAGTAGTACATATTTTATTTACGATCCGGTTTTAAAACTTTTAAATATTGCAGAAAGCCGCCTGGTTCCTCAGCTCCTGAAACAAGTCGAGATAAGCCAGGTGATTCGGCCCCGGCTCCTGGACCCACCCCAGGTGTCTCACACAAAAAGAAATCGAAGCGTTGGGTGGGTTTTGAAGAAGGATCTTCGGGCATCGACGACCAAGCGCCTGAGGAATCTGAAGAAGAGCCCAACAGCACAGATGAAACAGCTGCACCTGTTTCAGTAGACGAGCACCTAGAACCCGAACCAGCCGCCACAACTGCCGAGGAAGAGGAAGAAGAAGAGGAAGAAGAAGACGAGGTCAATGACATCTTTGATACCTCATACGTAGATGTGGTAAAACTCGCCTATATACCAGACAGTCCCACTCAGGAAGACGAAGGTTTCGATCCATTTGACACGTCAATCGCTGAAAAAGTTATAAAAGAGGAGGAAGTACAGGCAAAAAACAAAAAGAAACTTGTTAGCTTGGGCTGTGCAGTCGAGGTACTAACAGGAAGACTCGAAACCACTCCAACAGTAGCTGTAAGGAAGCGAAGAGTAGTTCCAAGGAGTCCACAAGACGCAAATCTTCTACTCGATGATAACGCTTTACAGGAAGCGGAAGAGGGCCAAGAAAATGCGCACAGCCTTCTAGATGACAGCACAGAGCCTAATCTATCCGAAGAAGCTCCAGGGCCTTTTCGGAGCCTCCTAGACGAGGATACTGAGGTTAGCGTTCCGGTTGTGTGTTTAGAAGATACCTTAGTTGAACCCACATTTCCTGCTTCGGTAGAAAGGGAAGAGAACCACGAGAACAGCACACAGGAGAACGTTGATTTTAAGAACTTGGTGGCAGAGTTTGACGTAATATCTGGTGGTGAGACAGACGCAACGCCAAGCACTGTAGTAGAGGTAGCCAATCTAGTCGCAGAGGAAGAGGATCTTGAGGACGAGTTCGCTGCTCTAGCAGCGGAGTCCGTCTCAAAGAAAACCGCAGATTCACAGGAGGAACAAGAAGTCGACGAAAAAGACCCGTTTGACACTACAGCTGCTGCTGTCATCCTCGGAGAACAAAGAGACTCATTAGATATCGAGACAGATTTTAACCCCGACACCCTTAGTTTTCCACCTCAAAAGACAGGTCCTCCCTTCCCTATATCGCCCGACGTTGACATTGTTCTAGCCACTGAACCACACAAAAAACGCCAGTGGGCTTCATTTGAGGAGGAAGAAGAAGAAGGTGACAATTCCAGCCTAGCCCCATCGTCCTGTCCTGTGCCATCTCAGTTGACTGCACATCTGACTGATGAGGAATTCACAGAAAATGCAATCCTCGCGCTAGCCGAAGAGCTAGACATTACACAGCTCGATCCTTTCGACACCTCTTTCGCGGAGAACATTCTACCTGGCAAGGCAGAACTGAAGCTGATAGAGAACGAAATTCTTGGTAGCAGTGACCTCGATATCAACGAAGCAAGGATCTTATCCCGAAGCGATAGTGACTTTGACTTCAATCCCCGAGAGGACGAGGAGAGAGTTCTCTCCACGGTCAGCATCCAGATCACAGATCCTACGGGTCAGGAAAAAGAAGACGACGAAACAGGCTTGAGATCCCTGACTCTAGGACACCGAGACCTTCTCGGGGGAAGTACTACAGACCTCTCGAAGTTAGGACACGAACCCATCCAACCAGCGGAACAGGAGGAAATACCAGAAACTGATATAGACCCGTTTGACACATCTGTGGTTGAAATACTTGCAGCTCCAGGAAAGGCAGAGCTTAAATTCCTGGAGAAAGAGCTCCTGGGAGAGGCCGAGGGATCGTTGAAAAGGAGTCTTAGTGACCAGGACTTCAACCCCCGTGCTGAGGAGCCAGAAGTACTGAAAAAAGAAGAGCCTGATGTAGACGTTCCAGACTTACTGAACGTAGAATCAAGCGTTACTAAGGTTGTCGCTTTCGACGTCCCCACCCCATCAGCTCGTCCCGACCTATTGATTGTCGGATCTGAAGAGGGATCACGAATCTCCAAGCCTCTCACACCCTATTACGTTAAGGTTCAGCCAACTGAACTATTTGCAACGCAAAATGGCGAGGTAGTAGGCGTGGACCCGTTCGATACTTCCTTTGTTGAGAAACTGGCGCCCGGGAAAGCAGAGCTGAAGATAATAGAAAGTGAGCTAGTAGGAGAAACGACAGGTCTGAAATACAGTCTCTCAGACCAGGATTTCAATCCTCGAAGTGAAGACGTAGCTTCATCCACTGTTAAAACTGAAGTAGCTTCTAACCAAGGACGCAGATTCTCCGACTTCGCAGGAGATCAGCGGAAAGCACCTCCCTGCACTCTCGCCATAAAGGGTGTGACTGTAACTCCAGTCAACCCCGCAGCACTGACTCCAGTCTCTAAGCCGGATCTACTTGTCGTTGAGGATAACGCGTCAGTGACTACAAAGCCACTGACTCCTGCTGTTGAAAGTAGCTTGGAGTACGCCGATCCCTTCGATACGTCTATAGCTAACAATTTGCTTCCGGGTCGCGCCGAACTAAAAGTTCTGGAGAGTGAGCTAGTGTCCTCAATTAAGAGGAGCTATACCGACCCAGACTTCAACCCGCGGGCAGACGATCAATTGGCAGATATACAGGCAGAGCCAGAACCAGAACCAGAACCTGTGACGGAGAAGCCGGACTTGCTTAACTTGCCCAGCGAAGCGGTCCCTACAACAAAGACTCTGACACCGCTGGTGGAGAACTCCGAAAATCAGATTGTCGAAGATATTGATCCTTTCGACACATCGATAGCCAGCGACCTACTTCCAGGCAGAGCTGAACTCAGGCTTATAGAGTCAGAACTAATTGGACAATAAAGTGCAGCCACTGGATGTGCATGTTTCGACTGTGTAGTTACAACCTCGTGTTCTCAGTTCCATTATAGTATTTCGGCAACGAAGTCAGTATAATTTCGGGATTTCAGTAACATAAGTACGCAAACATGGACTTTGAAACATCTGGTAAAGGGGGCAACCCCTTCCTAATGGATGACCTAGGGCAGTATGGTGAAGTCACCGATCAAGTTGGCGGTGGAGGAGGTGGTGGACTAAATCCTTTTTTGAGTAACAGTGATTTCAACATTCCTGCAACTTCAGAGAATCCCTTCCTAAGTTCCTTAGTTGGAAATGAACCGTCTTCGTTTCTCGCCTCTGGGAACTCCTCCACGAACCCTTTCGCACAGTTTGACTATTCTGTGAATGGTAGCATAAATACAGCAACCACCATCGACTTTTTTAGTACACCTGAATCAGTCACCACTCATACCAACCTCTTCAATGTTAGTGACGTGGAGAACGCTCCATCCACTGACATCTTCGGGAGTATCGCACCTGCACAACCACAAACAGAATCCAGAGTGTCTGAAAATTTCGACTTATTAGATGACACTGCAGGAAATGCTCCAATCGAATCAGACTTTTGTAAAGAGACAGATATCTTTAATAGCAACTCAGCACCAGCAGCTGAGGATTCCTCAAGAACCAGCACACCGAAAGGAGGCCCTCCCAGAAGACCTCCTCCTCCTAGACCTGTACCTCCTTCAAAAGAAACCAAAGACCTTATACTGAGTGTTACTGGAGCCATGGAAGCCACATCCTCACATCTCCTGGACCGGCTCCAAGCCACGAGAACGCCCAGTCCTACGCCTATCCGCGACCTGCATTCGCCAAGCCCCACACCAGATGCCCCTTTTTCGGACCTGCTTGGCATGGATGTGACAACAGCAGGACAACTTCCCGCATTTCCTAGCAATACAGAGCTAAACTTCCTAGAGGAGGAACCATTTGCTGCGGCTCCCTCACCTCCGAAACCACCCCCCAGACCAACGCCGCCGGCTCAGAAGCCCGTAGAACCTCAACAGGATATTATGAATATTTTCATTGGTGATGCACCAGCACCAAGTACTTTAACTGCACCACAGACTACTCCTGACATACTGGGATTGTTTGACTCATCTGCCCCCTCTGTACAGACAAGTGAGATGACTGGCAAAGCAGATTTGTTGTTGGGAGATGATTTCGGAGGCATGGTACCTGCAGAGCCCCAAGAGGTGAACCTGTTAGCTTCTACTGCAATGGACTTGGAACCGTCACTAATTCTGCCACAGCAGCATCAGCAGCAGCAGCAGCAGCAGCAACAACAACAACAACAACAACAACAACGACAACAACAACTACAACAATCTGACAACTTTATGGCTACAGATATGCTAGAGGCTACTGAGGCTCCAGCACTCAAAACTGCTGATGAGTTTGATGCTTTTGCAGCCAAATTTGAGAGTGCAGCAAAAGAGGAGGGGCAAGAATTTTGTGTTGTGGAAGGTGACCCCTTTGATCCCTTTGCTTCTTCTGGATTGACAGCAGACACCTCAAGTGATGGTGAGCCATCTCTCTCTTAGCCAGTTATACATATGCCACATTCCATTTCAATCTACTTTGAAATTTAGAGTTCTTATCACTGTACTCACACCAATTTGGCTTACACAATGCAGTATCTGGGAGAGTATTTTGTTGACCCCTATAATTGGTCATGCCACTTCCTTTGCTGCCTTTCCAGTAAAACCATATGTGAATATCTGTATACTTGTGTATCATGTTAATGCTCTGAAATATCGTTTTGAGGAAAAACTGTGATGGCCCAATTACATTTACATAAATATTAAACTACAATTTTTTTAAAATATGTTCTTCTGGGAAAAGGAATTGTGCAGTCTGGTAGAAATTTACCACTGTTTCATAGCAACATACTGCTTCTATTTTCATGGTACCCTGAATACAAAAGCTGTAAGTTCCTCAGAAACATTGGGAAATGTTTCTATGAGAAAACACAAAATCTCAACCCAGTAGCTGGTATCCTTTGTAGTTGCTGACCATCAGAATCTGAAATATTAACCTAATTTTACTTCAAAGATTTGCATGTATATGAAGGTTGATCTGTACGTAAGCTTCACACATCAAGATAGAATATGGACCTTGAAGATGACGGAAGTAAGTTCAACCAGAACATTGGTGACTGCATACTGAAGTGCATGGTGCCACAACCCAGAGGATAATGACCCAAAATATTTCTGTGCTTTGCTTTTTCTATCAGTTCCAGACTGATCATCAAGTTTCATCTCAAGAACTAGATCCATCCTGTGACCACAGTCTGCTACCTACATGGAATTTAAAGTTTTCATTGTATTGACTATAAAGATTATAATTTTCTAGGATGTGATGACATGTATTGTGGATGATGGGTACCAGCCTTAAGAAGTTACTGTTGTCTGTATTTTCAGATTATTAGACAAAGCTGGAACCAACAGATTCCTCTGAAACATTCATATCCATCTTTTTTTCATTCATTTATTTAGTACTCCAGAGATCCACCAAGGTGGATATAGAACTTGTCAAGTTACACAGTGTCACATCCCAGAAGATCATAGTCTGACACAGTTGATATCTCACATAAACAATGTTGGTGTAACTGCACATTTATTTCTGTTTTCAGTACTATATGCTTTCAGATGTGGCTAATTTTTGTGTATGGAAAGTGATGTTACTTGCTTTAAATACGGCAAACTGATCAAAATTTTAAATTTCATAATAATCAAAATTCTTTAGAAACATATAATGCAGCCTTCCAGTGCTGTTTCAACCAAATTCATGAGGGTAACTAACGTAATTGGAATGTATGGATGCCACTTCTCAAACATGTTTTATTCCAGTGTGGGGTGCAGTAACTGCAGACAAGGGAGAGTCCAAGATAACAGGGTTTGGGGCAGAAGAGAGTTTTGATGCATTCCTGTCAATGAATGAGCCCCCACCTGTGCCTCAAGGAACACCAGCACGGTTCAGTCGTCAGGAGTCTGCAGAGTCTGAAGAAGGCCCTGATTTCTCCATATTCATAAAGTAAGGGTATTTTATGTGCATTTCATGTGAGTATTTACATACAGTTATTCTACTGAAACATCATTCATATTTTGCATGTTCAAACTCAGTCATCAGGAAATCTCAAAATAACTTTCAACGTGCTGACCTTCCAAATAATCATGCCACTGCAAGAGAAGCCTGCGCAGTCTTGTTTAGTTATAAATTTCACTGGATTTCAAATAAAACAATAGGTGTTTTATTTTTCACAGAAAGTTAACCAAATTCAACACAATAGCTCAAAAAATTTTGAATTTGTGAACCATGTGTAGAAACAAAACACAAGAATAAATAATGGCCTGTTCCAATAGTTCATTATCTGACACCAGTGAAATGAAAAATGGGAAAATAATTGTCATGTAGTTGACAATAGCACTAGCAGAGTAAATCTTAATAATATACCTGATTTATTTTATTGTATTTCATTTGTTCCAACTGCCATATGCACTGGACTTTGCCATCACATGCATGTCGACCCACTAAGCTTGCATCATCTTCATCTTCTTATGTGGGCACTTAAATTTCTTTTGTACCATTCTACTTGCCTGAGGTTTCTGTCTATGTTTCTATCTGTAATCGATCTCTCTTCTTAGACAACCCTATCGGCCAGGCCATTAAACAAATTATTTTTCTAGCAGTCAAAATACTCTGTTCAACCTGCACATGTCATACAAGTTACATTGCAGCCAAGTTGCAAAAAAAAAATGTTATCACTTTGCGACCAAAATGTATATTTCTGTGAAAAAATAACTCTACCTTGTTATTACTGCACTCACTCTTAGAAGTGTTACACTGTTTATATCATTCTTTTCACAGTATATCTGCCCTTTTTTCCAACTTCCACTTGGTTGTCCTTTTTGTGGTTACTTCTTTGGTTATGCTGTTTTTTTTTTCTTTTTGTGTTGCTGTTTTATTTTTCTGTTAATTTCTTCACACACATAAATTCCTTCCACTTCCCAACTGAGCGATATGTATCATTTACCTTTTTCTGTGATCAGACCCAAAACTGGAGAAGCTGTCACGACAGAGTATATGACAGGAGAAGCTGTACCAATGCTGGCACCACCACCAAAGAGCCCTGTTCAGAATACAGATGTCACTCTCAGATTCAACCCCTTTGATAAGAGTAATGAGCTTGTGGCTACTGCCATCACAGCCAGTACAGATGAGCCTGCTCTTCCACAAGGTGGGTGCAAAATGCAGATCTGTAGAATTAGTGTGTACAGAGCAGCAGTATATCCTAGTCACGAAATCACGTTGAGCCAAAATGCAATCATATAACGTGTGAATACCAACAATATTATTTCTCTCTTTTACACAAAACCACATTGAATTGTTTGTTCAAGCCACAAATCTACCCACATCACAGACCTCATGGATGTAAAGGAAATATATAAGCTACACTATGCACACAGCTGATCCCAAGCAAACTATAAAACATTTATTGAAAAAAGAAGCAAAAACATTGTTTTACATTCCTCCAGTCTTAATGGTGTAGCAGCCCATAAATAGCTAAACCAGAGTATTCAGCACTCTTGCAGAGTATAGTGACATTTCATTATATTCCAGCGTCTTGATACACTCTTTGGCACTCATGAGTATATATTATGGAGTTAATGGGCATAGAAATATAGCTTACCCGTGTGTATACTTCATGCCCTGTTGATTACATAGGATCATCAGAAGTGAGGAAGTATTTCCCATGCTCCTTCCCATAATATTAGTCTCCTTTATAGACTAAAATATTGGACTCTACATTTCCCTTCACACTCTACAAATTCTGAGAACTTCTGACATCTCTCTTATTCTGCATCTTTCACTGCCATTCTATCTCCTCACAATTGTTGCTCATAAACAGATCTTAGGCAAAGCATAATAAAATCTGTCTATTCACAATTTTTGCCAATGTTCTCATCACTGGGGATTCCACATTTTGGGACACGATGCTGTCACATCCTGATGAGAGGATTCATTTACCCATTCATCCAGTACCTTATCCCATATCCCTTACCCTTCAGCTACATTACTGCAACAACCTCAAAACTCACACGGTTGTTCTTCATCATCCTCATAACCTCCATTGTCATTTTCTGGTGTTCATCTGTCCTCTTCCTCATTGGCGTCTAAATCAGTATCAAACAAAGGACTTACACTTGATGTCACAAAGCTTCTTCTTGGAACCCAATGTGAATGCATTTTATGAATCTTTCTAAACAAATTATTGCAGCATTGTGAAAAAAAAAATAAAGTATGGTTGTATACTACCTAAATGGTCACTGAAGATTATAACAAAAATGGTCTCTGTTCATTTTGCAGGTGAACCAGTGAACCTCTTGTTCAGTAGACAATACTAATATAAAAATTTTCTTTTGAACATGGACAGCATTCATGAGAAAGAGGACAGGAATTTAAGGCTAAGGAGAAAGAAACATAATGTTTTATTAAAATGTTGCCCTGACAATGGCTTTCCTTTGTACTGTATTAAAAACAATGTACAACAAAGGATTTTAATCTATACAATTTTCTTCCAAAATTTATCCTGATAAATGCTCAGGATATTCATACCTTTCCCTCCAGTCTGTTGATCCTACGGATATTTTAACCTCCGGAATTTAAAGCTACAAGCTATTACATGCAATAGGCAGAGACAAGCTCTGTCATTGTAACCAGTGTCCATCATAACATAATTATTGAAGCAAGTTGTTATGGAATAATACAATTTAGGCTAAAAACTAGAAAATGGAAATTTTCAGTCTTTGGAATATCAAAGGTTCCAGAATTTTGTCATATATTCTGCAAAGAAAAGGGGGTGTACATGTACACTATTATACAAAACATTGAATGTCTTCACTTTTACTTACATGTTCTATTTAATAAAATTGTATTGCAATGCTTTTATATGTGTTTCATGTTTATTCCTCAAGAAAAAACATGGTAACAGAATATATTTCATAACCTTATGTGTTAGTGGTCGCTTATATTCTGATGTGTAGAAAATAAACATGTAGGATGTTTATGCTGTGATATTTGTGTCTACAAGGTGCGGAAATGCCTGACGGGATGTTGCAGAGGACAGACTCACAAGAGACTCCACCAACTCCACTGTTTGATGAAGATGTGTCACAACCCCTTGAAGAATTTCCCCGCATACATTACCAGGGGGAAGGATGGGAGATGCATCTAAGGCAGCCTAATAAAAAGAAGATAACAGGCCAGAGGTCGATATGTTGTTCTTGATTCAATGCCATTCTAAAAACTGAGTTCTGAGCAAAATTCATAAAGCCCAGTTTTGTTATGCATACATATGCAACGCTATTTGCTGTATAATTTGCTTCCTTTACTTTTGTGGAGCACTGTTCGTTCTGCATGCAGATTGTATCAGCTTTTGGGATTAGGTCACGTACAGTAGTGAAGATTACTTCTATTATCTGTGTGTCCTAATCCCAAAAGCTGACTCAGGACTTCCTCCGATCCTGCATTCCTCACTACTTCCTCGAAATTCATATACACTTCAGAAGGCAAGTGTCTTGAAGGTGAATATACACTCACAACCTTGATGGTCAATTTTTTTAAGTGCTAAGCACAATTTACATATTACAGCCAATAAAGTCTTTCCTTCTATAGACGTCACACTAGCATATCTCCTGATGAAGCTTCAAATAAAATGTTTGAAACAAAACTCTTTCCCTGAGTGAAAGTTTGCAAAGAAGTACCTTGTTCACAACAGTCCACCACTGGTTCCTAATCTGATGAATCCAGTATTCCACTGTTTTTTAAGATGCATTTTAATATTATCCTCCTATCTATTTCCTGGAATTTCCATGCGGTCTCTTTCTTTCAAGTTTTCACAGCAGATCCCTGTTTACATTTCTCTTCTCTCATGCATGCTACATTCCCAGATATTTCACTGATCACCCTACCTACATTTGGAGAGGAGCAGAAAACATGCAACTCCTCATAATGCAGTTTCCTGTAGCCATCCTTCTTCTTAGGTGTATCTTCCACAGCACCATGTTCTCAGACACCCTCAGTCTATAGGTCAGTAACTGATGGGTACACACAGGTTGTACATAACATTTTATACAGGTCTCACACAACGTGACTAAGTAATTCTCTTTACTGTTACCAAAGAAAGCAAACAACTGGCAGAACAGATCACAAAATAAGGGGATTTTCTCAAATTTCCAGCACAATCTGCCACCGGGTAACAACCCAATTGCAGTAAATAAATAAATATAAATAAATAAATAAACTTGGTCTGCGTTTTAGGTTCTGGAAAAAGGTGTTTGTGCGCCTTGTATACCAAGGTGACAATCCAGTGCTGCAACTATTCAACACAAAGGAGGATAAGGACCCATTTCAAGAGCTTCCACTACAGGCTTGTTACTCTGTGTCAGACATTGGTATGTATGAAAATCACACTGCTAGGTCCATATAGCTAGTCAGCCTACCTACTCTTCCTGTAAGCTGCACATAAAAATCTACGAAAGACACTCTGCCACTCCTCTATAAAGGATTATGCAGTTGTTTATAACACTTAAATTTTTTTTAATATAAAAATATTTGAATAACACAACAATAAAGATTTTAAAGGCATTTGGAGTAACTGAGTAGCATTTTGTAATTGAAATTTACTGCATGAAATAACACAGCAAATACTGCAATTCAGTTTGCAGATGAAAATTACATTCTTCTGGAATGTGACAGTGTGTAAATTAGTAAATAGTGCTATGATTTGAAGCAGCTTGTTGCCTCCAGCTTCAGCAAAGCCACTCTTGTGGGATTTCCCTGAAGATGGCGGTAACAAGCTCCTTGGAAAGGTCATTTACATACACTCATCTTAACATTCAACGCTGGAGAACCTAAAATTTCATGTAATGATTATTATACAACATAGTTAACTGTATAATTGATAGCTAGACTGGTAAAGAAGAATTTGAAATTAGGTACATAGCAGCACCTACACAATAAAGAATGAATGTTGCAGGGGCTCAGCAATTTGATGCATATGGGAAGATCTTCACTATAAAGTTGCAGTATGTGTTCTACAAGGAACGACCCGGAGTACGGCCTGGACAGGTGACCAAAGCAGAACGCATTACCAACAAACTGAGCAAGTTTGCACAGTATGCCATACAGGGAGACTATGAAGGCTGCAAGGAGTTTGGCAGTGACCTCAAGAAACTAGGGCTTCCAGTGGAGCATGCCCCACAGGTAGATGCAGGTTTAGGTCAGATCTTACCAACTTATTTTAAAATTATTTGGATGCAACTTACATGCAGATGAACATCAATAAAAATATTCACACTGGCAGAGAAAGATGTTTTATATCTGGCCTTGAGTCTAAATGCAAAAAGACACAGTCATTTAAATTCACAGCAGTCATAGCTTAAAAATCTTGGTACTGATAATGAAACATTTCACAACAGGATAAATACTAGACCACACATTTGAGGCAGTCTTGAAGATGGAGGCAAAAGGCTCCTCTGAAATGTTAGTAACCACACACCAGAATACATGTTGTCATAACCCAAAATACCATACAAATCACATGCATGTTTGCAGATCTCTCAGTTATTCAAGATTGGGTCACAGAATTTTGAGGATATGAAGCAGTTCAGCATGTGTGTGGAGGAAGCATTGTTCCGACTGTCAGTACATCGAGATCGAGCACTCAACTACAAGACAGAGGAGGTACAGATCACAGCTGTGGATGAGTTGTATGTGGAGCAGGACAAAGATGGCCACATTGATAAACAAATTGCACGAGTCAGACTATTCTTTCTTGGCTTTCTGGCTGGTAAGAATCTTTGACACATGAAACTTGTGGTTTTTGTGCCCCTTACTTACTTACTTACTTACTTACTTACTTACTCCATGGTGCAGAGTCCTTCTTGAGAAGCTAACTGGTTTGCAGCTAGTCAAGAAATTCCCCGCATTTCATGGAACCTGAAGGTTCATTAC
>Ga0131853_10009120_pt1 | contig 18122 bp, 10 predicted proteins | sample TergutLab28metaG_FD_92764 | JGI IMG/M metagenome (GOLD analysis project Ga0131853, IMG submission 92764) | Labiotermes labralis P1 segment gut microbial communities from Petit-Saut dam, French Guiana - Lab288 P1 (version 2) (version 2) | ecosystem: Host-associated > Arthropoda: Insects >... | reverse complement strand
GGTACATGTAGTGACCACTGGGCTTAAAGGTTTAATAGAACCCTGGCTGACAAACTGACAAAGTTTAAGTGGCTCTGAAGCGCACTGTGTAAGGCACGTGGCATCATCACAGTACACATAACATTCTTGACTGCAGGACGTCATGCACCGTTGCGTAACTTCGGACAGTAAAGACACTTCGCTCCTTGTATCTGAGGAGGATATGGCACGAAGTAATGGCGGCAATAGTCCACACGGTCTCAGCTTCACCAATACACGGATGTGAGTGATCAGAAGATTAGATTTTATGAATAAGAATCAGAAAAATAGTGACGGTGGCGACGCCTTGTCACAGTTACTGTAACAATAGCTTGAGACAGAATGTCACCGCTCAACTATACAATGCTCTGGTCAGTTTTTGGCTCTGAGACATGTTACTTTAGCAAGCCTTGTCGGCCATTTTTCAGTCCCTGATACAGGCTCAAAGTACGGCCGCTGCATTTCTTTCCAAGGTCTATTTAGTTCGTTAATATCGGTCTCGCCGTCTGACACACAGGAATTGTGCAGATGAAGAAATTCACGAAGGTAACGATGAATCGAGAAAATTTACTGGCGTTTTACTGAGTAAAGTAATGTACAAAACAGCAAGCAGTCTCGGCTGTGTTTACTCTCACCAAGGCCAGGAAATGAAGAAAATATAAACTTCGATGTCTGATTAAGGTCTGTGATCAGCTGTAAGAGCGTGTGTATGTGTATTTGGTGCTGCGATCACCGGAAGGAACGAAACACTCAGACCTGCTAACAGACGTCCGTTTCTTGCTCATTCTTCGCCTGATAAATAAAAGAACGTCTCATTTGGAAAACCACGTCCATCCGCCCGTCTGTCTGTCCGTGGGATTTCCATAAAATTCGGTGTAAGATTTCGATCAATCTTACGTTTCGTGACTAGCAGCTCAGATCAGTCACGATTTGCTTAAGGTCGTAAATAAACTGTGGCCGTACTTCCAGATTTATGGAAAGATCTGGGTGAAAGTATGTACACGGGATCTTCACGAAATGCTGTTCACTAATAGTGACAGTATCGTGACAACCAGTACAGTGAAAGGCCGCAACTATACTGACGGCAGTAAATCCTAATTTGTCCGTATTTTCTTCTCGCTCCATCCCAGTAGGTAGCAATCGTCAGAGGACTTGCCCATCAGACTGTACTGCGTGTTTGTAACTGGTAATGACTAGTGGATTTCGGGCTACACTTTGTCCAAGGGAGGACAGACATCTGTGTCTAATGCCCACATCTTTTGACCGATCTGCGCAAATTTCAGTGAAAGAGACCTGCGCATAATTCTGCCGAGTTTCGTGTAAGTCTGCGCAGGGAAGTCCTCACTTTTCTTAAGGCCCTAAATGACACTTCCCATAAACATGTACTGTAAACCGTATGACATTTTGACAGTAGAGAACTGACTGGTCAATTCCGCGTGCTGGGTCACGGATTACAACTTCTGACAGCCTCTCTTGGCTTCTGTATTTTGTCAGTGGGTGTGGCCGATTTTAATGGACGGAGAAGTCAATTAAAAATTATATTATTTGTGGAAATTAAGAATTAGGAATTCAATGCCTTAAATTGTAAAGCACACGAATATACACAAGTATGTGAGTGTACTGTGAGTGTACTGCGAGTGTACTGTGTATGTACTGCGAGTGTACTGTGAGTGTACTGCGAGTGTACTGTGAGTTTACTGCGAGTGTCAGCCAACAGAACTGTGTGTTGGAAGTACTAAACTAAGAGAAAACAGAGTCGACAAAATCTCGACTAGACAAGGGGGTATGAAATTGCAATAAGACGACAAGAATGTGACGCAGATTTGGCACCAGCACACGCATTAAAGTGCGTGTGACGACTTGACGCAATATGGAAGGCACGCACATTCTTGTGTGCCCCGAACCAGCACTGTGTCCCTCAAGTCTGCAGGCCCTTCACTCAGCTAGCTCTCTCTCTCTCTACCTACATTCCCTTGGACCGGACTCCATTTTCCGAGCTAATGACTTGGGGAAACCTCATTAATATTTACATGTATTTCGGTAGAGAGAAGTGAGCAGAAGTAGGAAGATGGTGGCTGAGAGAGGAGGAGGACGAAGAAGTGCAAAGGGACGCCAAGTGAGGTTCATTTGGGTCGACGTGACGGGCTAGTATAACCATAGAAGGTAGCTGAGTAGGGCCAGACCGAAAGCAAGGCACCCAATATCGCAGCACAGCAGGGTCACTCATGAGGGTTATTACAAAGTAAATAGCCTGATGTAGGTAGACAGCCATGCTCAGTTGTTTGCTGGCAGATTCCAGTCACCCACTTCCTCAAGTGCACGCCGTGGAACAAATTTCGTGCCGAGATTAATCAATGCGACCAATGATACTGCGTTTTACCGTTTCAATTTTGACCCCAAAGGTCACGCTGCTAACTGAAAGGTCCTCTGACGTATCTTGCCTGCTACAAAAAAGAATATTACTGAAAATCGAGACAAACTTCAGTCCATGATCTTAATATTTTATGAAACCAGAGCTTTTCTCTGATAATCAGATCACTCAAGACGCAACTTTTCGCGCAGTTTGAGTTTCATGTATTTAAAATCTCCATTGCCAGGGTCCAGGGCGTGAAGAGGTGAACCATCTAGTGATGTTCATTTTATCTCAAGTGACATGTTGGGCCATATCCATCTGTGACGTCATAACTTTACTCCAATTTCATATGTGAAATACCTCAAATAGCATTGACCTTCTAAACAGTACGACATCTGTTGGCTTTATTAGTTTAAAAAAACAGACAAACAAACATACAAAGGGGAAATATGAAAAACAATATCATTCATAGCTTATATTTATGCCGTGCTTTGCCGCATGCTGTTCTCATACTGTTACAACTTCCACCTCCACATTTCAAAAAAGTTTTCTTTAGGAGGGGGAGAAGGTTATGAAATCCCAATGGATCGTAAAATGTAAGGAAATTTACAGTCCCTACTTGCAGTGAGCGATCTACAGTTTTACAGAATCGATTAGGTAAATGGGGGGGCTTGAGAAGTGAAGCACTGCAGTGTGCTGCGAGGGAATCTGTGGATATTACTACTGCCACCGCTCCACCGCCACCCCTACTGTATCAAGAGATATACGGAACACATCTTCACGTCGATAGTACCCAGTACCCAGTTCGCCTGCGGAGAGAAAACTTATGAAAGTGGCTCTTCGTGTAAGTTGCTGATGTTCTCTCGACATTTGGCCTGCATTTCACATGGGTCAAGGAAATTAGAATACACAAGTAACCCGGGATTTCATGTTTATGGCACATTTTGGTTCCCCAGTTAGTTCTAACAGGACTGAAAATGAAGTGCCCTATAACGTCGTACCGTCTTCAGACGCCCACTTTCATGACAGTCGCAAAGAATCTGGACATCTCTAGTGACGAATTTTGTACAAATTGGAATAAAAATGTAGGATTTAAGCCAAACTTTCATCTACGCCGTTAAGCAAAGTTTGGCTGCACAACAGTTCCTCAGTGCAAGTAACCTTACGCTCATAAGGAAAGTAAAACTGTCAATCAGTTCGTTAGACAACTCTTTACATAATTGCTACAAAGAAATTCATAAAACTCTGACAAACATTTAGTGTAATATCCGAGAAAACGCGAATCATTTTCCCAGCGTCACTGTGTTAACCTGAAAACTTCTAGATGTAAAGAACTCCTCGTTCCTTACGAATTAGCAAAACGTTCTTTGTGGCAGTGTAAGCAATAGGATGAGTCACCAGCTCACAGCTCCTCCTGGCTCACTGAGGGATGCACGCTGCCACCGTCTAGATACATACAGGGACCGAAATAAAACCGATCACAGCCCTGTATCACTGAAAGTCAATCAAACCCTGAAAAGCCACGCTCTATAGACTGGGTTGTTTGAACTTTTTCGTTTACGAAGGGAAATTTCGCAAACGAATCACGTTTCAAAATATACTTTCTGCAAAAACAAATATTTAAGGAGTCCTAATTTAGTGTCCTGCGTACAGCCTGAGCCCTAAATCAGTGTCCTGTTTACAGTCTGAGTCCTAAATCAGTGTACTATTTACAGCTTGAGCCTTATATCAGTGTCCTGTTTATAGCCTGAGCTCTAAATCAGTGCCCTGTTTACAGCCTGAGTCCTAATTCAGAGTCCTGTTTACAGCCTGAGTCCTAAATCAGTGTACTGTTCACAGCCTGAGCCGTAAATCAGTGCCCTGTTTACAGCCTGAGTCATAATTCAGAGTCCTGTTTACAGCCTGAGTCCTAAATCAGTGTACTGTTCACAGCCTGAGCCGTAAATCAGTGCCCTGTTTACAGCCTGAGTCATAATTCAGAGTCCTGTTTACAGCCAGAGTCCTAAATCAGTGTACTGCTTACAGCCTGAGCCCTAAATCAGTGTCCTGGTTACAGCCTGAGCCGTAAACCAGTGCCCTGTTTACAGCCTGAGCCGTAAATCAGTGCCCTGGCTACAGCCTGAGCCGTAAATCAGTGTCCTGTTTGCAGCCTGATCCAACTGGCATAACACAACATTAGGCCGCCGTCCCACGCCCAGCTGCTCTCAGTACTGTAACGAAGTCAGCCCCATTAACGGTTGGTTATTTTTTTAAGAGGCAGGCTGTTATCAGCTTCTCAAGCAATCAGACGGATTAGTCACTGATCGGTGGCATCGGCTGTGAGTTGATTAACGTCAATATGGTCACCCTGTCATCCACGTCATCTTTATAGCGATGTGTCATCACAACAACCGACAGTCCACAGTTCTGACCACCACTGTATCCTCACCGCAGTAACAAACCGCCTTATTTAATTCTACGTCAGAATTCCCATGTGAATTCCTGTTGCACGGAGACTTGAAACAGTAACTGCGGGTTGACATTTTGAGGTGTTTTTGGTGTTCTCTAATTTCACCACGGGACGAATGGTAGGGGTGGGGTGGGGTGGGGGAGTTGCGTTGTTGCCAGGAGACCGAGGTGTTCTCATCTCGGAAGCGTTGCATATTTTATGAACTAGTACAGGGCTGTACTCGCGGCTCGAACATGAGTACTGTAGATTGTTGTTGGTACTGCCATGAACAGGCGCCTCTCCTCGGACCAGCTTACTTTGATAGATGGAACTGTGTCGGATTTCTATTATTATTATTATTATTATTATTGAATTTCTCACTTCTCAACTTTGGCTGGGAAATATTCACCTATCCTGGGATGTAGTAATCAATATTATTATTATTATTATTATTGTAGTAGTGCAGGAAAGCAAACAGGCTGACGGTGTATGTAAAAAGGGTGTCATTAAACAAGGCGTTTGGGTCTGTGGGGTAGAAAGCAAGAGAATACTGCAGAAAATTACGTGAAGTGGAGCTTCATGATGTGTACTCGTCATCAAACACTATATGAATGATCCAATCGAGGATGAGGTGGGTGGGACACGTCGCACATTTGGGGAGAGACCAGAAATGCACACTAAATTTGGCGGGTAAACCTCAAGGAAGGAGACTACTTGGGAAAACCCACACGTAGACAGGAGGATTAAAATTAGATGGATGTTAAAGAAACATGGTGGGAGAACTAGACCAGGCTAATCTGGCGAAGCAGTTTGTTCTTTGATGCCAAATAAAGGGCGGGTTTTTTGTGTATACGATGATGAACATTCCTACTGAATGACAGACAACGAATTGATTGAGTGGCTGAAAGACTTCTAGCTTCTTAAAGGGAACTCTGGTCACGAAGCCGGCGATTTTACAACAAAACTTTGAGCCACATTTTCATTAGGCGCGTTCCGAATCAAACACAGCGCTAGCCTCGTTAAGTCAGTACCTCCATTTGTCTACATTTAACAACGCCACTCCCACCGGACGGCCTCCTGTGAAACTTTCAATATCGCCTGTCGATACATTCCGAAATTGGGTAAAATTCGGATAAAAATAACGGAGACTATATGAAGGACTAGGCAGAATTGTGTTCGTCTTTAATATGGGGAGAGAAAGTGTTCCCTGTGTGGTACGGACTGAAGTCTAGGGAACCAGCGGCTATACAGATAGGCCGCCATTTACGAAACACGTGCAAGAAAGATGACAAATATAAATACATAAAATACGGTATGAGGCGCGCTGAAGTCGTGAAATATGACAGCTCGACGTTTAAGCGGTAAATGCAAGGAACAACAGAGCAAACGAGGCCAAAGAAACACTTGATCTAAACATATTCTCTCACATGAAACAAGAGGAAGGGGTTATTGCCTGTAGCCTGCGTGCAGACTACACCGGAAGTTTTAACGAATAATAAGAACAACAGGGGCAACAACAGAGCGTCGGGCCAGAGGGCATACTGGACGTTTTGATTTTGTGTAGCTTCGAAATAAAAAGGGATGACGCAAATTCACTTCACACTACAGGCAACACTGTAAACACGGAATATCACGTGACTTCTATGCCATCCTGTATGACATATACAGGCGATATTATTAAACATACAAACACAAATACCTTCCTAATATGTACAACCCGTTTGTAAAAATGTCCATATAAACTGCTATCTACTGAAATTAGCAATCACAATAACATAACTACAGCACAGCTGTACAAAGCTGCAGGTCGTACAGTAGCTCTGTGTGTGTGCTGAGTGCGTGCGTGCGGCGGTACGCAAAACCTCAATGACACCGCACGCACTTTTGTGTTAAAAGAACGCAACCCATTCAAATATAGAGGCAACGTATGAGATATAATATTTTTAAACGTCACACCAACAGCACATTAGAGCCACCTGGCTGCTACATGAAGAGTTGCGACCGCAAATTGCTGGTCACAAGGGTCGTATGAAACCCGTTTTGCTGACTGTAATTAGGTTTTTTTATGCGGCCAAGTAAATTGGACTTTAAATTATCTCTTTTAGCGCGTGAGTTAAAAAACAAATTTTGTTATTTCATGTGTTTAAATACGAAATACTAAATAAAATGGGACTTAAATTTCGGTCACATAACAGGAACTGAATAAACGGAATATAGTTCACGTTTGTAGTTCCCAGAAGACACAACAACGGATGCGTGTGTGTGTGTGCATTGTAGACATCCGTGTGACGTTTACAGTGCAGCACACCGTACAGTGCTGACATCATGCTGCTGTACAATATATGGCACACTGTACAATGCTGTACAATATATGGCACATTGTACACTGCTGTACAATATATGGCACACTGTAAACTGCTGACATCATGCTGCTGTACAAATATGGCACACTGTACACTGCTGTACAATATATGGCACACTGTACACTGCTGATATCATGCTACTGACCAATATATATGGTACACTGTACAATGCTGTACAATATATGGCACACTGTACACTGCTGATATCATGCTACTAACCAATATATATGGCACACTGTACAATGCTGTACAATATATGGCACACTGTACACTGCTGATATCATACTACTGACCAATATATATGGCACACTGTACAATGCTGTACAATATATGGCACATTGTACACTGCCGATATCATGCTGCTGACCAATATATATGGCACACTGTACACTGCTGATATCATGCTACTGACCAATATGTATGGCAAACTGCACAATGCTGTACAATATATGGCACACTGTACACTGCTGATATCATGCTGCTGACCAATATATATGGCACACTGTACAATATATGGCACACTGTACACTGCTGATATCATGATGCTGACCAATATATATGGCACACTGCTCTTAATGGCGAGCGGAATGCTTGATAAAGGGAACACTTGTGTCGACATTCAGAATATTAACAAAGGACCATCGTATCTAGACTAAGAACAGGACAACGGCACAATATCATGTCAACACTAAGACACATTAAGTTCCTTAGATTTCATTTAAATTGTGGCTTTTGTATTCGTATAAAACTGGTTCCCCTTACTAATTTTTTTAATCTTTGAATTTTCCGATTTCATTGCTACTTTCGTCAGACGAGGCCTTTTGGGATGTTACACCACTGAGGGCAACATGTTGCCAGTCTTATCACAAAATGTTCCGTCAGGTAAATGAGATCACTTTTAGCGCAATCAAAACTCTCATAAAATATCACATTTTATTCATTAATGCCGACAAGCTCAATGATTTTGAGAATGATGATACTGACACTATTTGATGCTAGGTATGATTAACAAGTAAACACACGTGCACTGCTTTCCTTTGACCAAGCGCCACACTTGGCACACAAAAGACTAGTAACCTGGGCATTAATGAAGGCGAACAATCAGTTCTAAGGTCTATCCGCCTCATCCCAAATGACAGAACTCTTCGAGCATGTTGCTTGCACACCTCTGTAGATTTTTAAACCGTGTGTGGTGATCGGTAAGGGACAAATACATGAACCTCCTGGGAACTGATTCCCGGCCCCTGTCTCATGTTGTTAGTGGCTGAGGGAGAGATGTTCAGAGATTATTTTGTCGAACAATCGAAACAAATAATGACATTCTAGAAAAAGGAGGAAAAGTTCGATCAGCTGAATGTTTATCCTTTCTTAGTAACATTTATGATCCAGAAAATTGGGTAAAAGCTGCACAAAGTGAGTCCGAACCCTTGGGGGTAGAAACGCACTGTCACACGATAACATGCATGATGGTCAGAGCAGCGGCGGCGGCGGCGGCGGCGCGCATGCGTGTGTGAATATCCACACCGTATTTAAATCAGTATAAACAGTGACCACGCAGCTTCTTCCTGAACTGCCCGCCAGATGTCACTCTTACCAAATACCACAGATAATAACAACCGTTCGCTACGTTTTCACGAGGTACCGAATTATAACAGCCCTTAGAAAGGTTGTGGTCGACTGGACAAGTCTTCGGTACGTAAACGACGATGTTTCACGTACAGATGTTACTTGACCAACGTGATACACTAAGGTGCCTGTAATTACTGAGACAACAGCATGTTGTGACGTCACTCTTCGATCCTGTAACAATCTGACATGCAGGAAGGAGAAGTAACCTGTCAGACAATCTGACAGTTGCAATGGTACACATACAGTTGTCTCTGTCCTGCATGGGGACATATAGGGGGGAGCATGAATATAGCTCCACTCATTCGTAGCCACGGCATTACTTGGAACTGAATGAAAAATTTACACCACGGCCGCTTTAACCCAGGGGAAAAATCCTACCGAAGAAGAGAAAAATCTTTTGCCACTGTCGGGGATTGAATGTCGAATCATCCAGTCAGCGCATCGGTTCCTCTGCACAGCGCAATAATTGGCACACAGTGCTGGTGTGCTCCTTGCTATAGCTGGCGGTATTTCGTATCACTGATTCCATTGCTGAAGGGGAGGGGGTTGCTTTCCAGTTCGGGAAACACTGATGCTGGTTTTCTCGTTACAAGAACGCTTGGCTAGGTCGAACAGAAACAATAACAAGCACACGGCTGGGTGGCAGCTCCTATGCCGGTACGAGGAGCACACATAAGCCTGTAAGACATGAGGGGGGGCCGGGATCCCGAACAATGTTACGGAATCAAATTACGGCCTCAATTTGCATCCTGATGACGTATAGGGAATCGTTCACGTAAAACACACACACACACCTGCCATAGATCACGTGTGAAGTTTATATGGACGATTTAGTTCACTTTTCAGAAATTGCATTGGCTTATGGTAAACAGCTGTTAAGGTTCACAGGTAATAAAATTTGTAGTTATTATTGAGCCTTCTGTATATCACACCGCGCCAATACACCAAAATTACTGCGTTCCAAAGTTGATCCTGGAAATGCTGGCTGGCAACAAACTGCTTCCAAATGCAGCCAATATATAATTTGACACAGACAAGACTGTACGGAGATTGTGACACTGACAGTGGCACTGGCAGTAACATTAACAGTGACAGTAACATTAAATGTGGCAGTGGCAGAGTGAAGTTGGCAGTACCGGTGCTAGTAACATTAACAGTGTCAGTTACAGTAACATTTACAATGACAGTGGCAGTAACATTAACTGTGGCAGTGGCAGTAACATTTACAGTGGCAGTGGCAGCCTGAAGTGCACGACGCAAAACGGTTATATTATGGGAAAATGTACGGCGATCGACAATTGGTGGATTTTTATCGACAGCTAACAGTTTCACTCAAGTCTGATACACAATACTGCTCTCCGAATAACACATTTATTCTTTATATCTTAAAACATCTCGACGCCACACAAATTGTCATTCAGACGGAATTCTACACGTTTGAACAGCAAGCAGCGTCGGTGTTAACATTCACTGGCACGGCGCGACAATCGAGAGCTGGCGGCTAACGAGTGATACCACAAACCAAAAACGAAAGCAGGGGAAACGAGCAGCAACGCGGGGGATTTGGGCATTCTAACACCCCGCTGCGAGCCACGGTGTGCAAGTAGTCCAGCCATCTTTTAAATCGCCGGAACATCTGTCTGTTGCATGTTCCATGCTCTGCATCACAACATGATCACTGTACATCGTGGTGGAATCTCAAGTCCACAGTTACTGCAAATTATAGAAGAGCCTTATTCTATGCAACATAACATTTGTAAGAGAAAATAATTAAATAAATACCACGCGCAAAACATATTGTCAGAAACTGAATACTTTAAAATGATTAAATTTATTACAGCTTCCTTAATACATTAAAGTCCAGTTGTCACTATATGTACCGCCAGTTTAACATTCAGCAATTCTACATTCTGCCCACACAGCTGTATTTATGTGTTTTGTGTGGAACTGAGAGCAAACAGCGATTATTTCCCTACACAACATTAACTGACTAGTTTTTACAACCGACACGGAATCTGTTTACTGCGCGATAGGGGCTGGATCTGTAAATATAATTCAAGGTAATCTTAATCTTTACAGGCTGTTGAACTAAAGAATTCCACGAAAGATATAGAAACATCATGTATCCCCCATTCTAAATTTCGTTTTTAAGACAGCAGCACAGAATAGGTTGAATTACAAAAAGAAGAGGTGGAGCCTGTGCCAGATTACGTGGAAAAGTATAAATAGTATTTCGAGACAAATTTAAGCTCTTGGCAATTATTATTTTGACGTGGAAAACACGCAAGTCCTTCTAATTTCCGTGATGATTGCTGCGAGATGTGTAATTGGGCCGCCGTCACACAAAGAAATGCAGCAGCTGACACGCAACTTGTGTGACATGTCGCAGTCAAGTCTCTCTCATTACACTCACTCTCACACTCACACACTCACACACCTGACACACGTGCAGACTGGTGCCTTGTTCTCAGACTTCATTTCGTTTTTATATCCAGCAGTGTTCTATTGTGTGCAGGCAATGTCAGCAAAAACGTGCATTACAAATTACAGCTAATGGCGAGTTTGCAAAGCAATGGAGAAACTGGCGACGACCTACTGTGAGGTGCTCTCTGGACGTCTGTTGCAACAACAGATGGAAGTCAGGCTGTGTTGTCCGGACTACGAAGGACGAATCGACACAAATTCCGTTTGCATAACGCCAGGTATGAGACTCTCGCAGCGGTATCTACTGTAACGCGACGCCGTGTCTTTGGGTAAATTTCTTGTTAGAATGCTCGGCCCTTGAAGATGAAGGCATCAGGAGACGTCGAAACGTCCGAAACCAGTCATCCGGCTTCACTGTGTCACATCCCAGAAGAACTGCATCCTAGCCGCAAAATCTGTTATTTCTCGTTGTGTAGCACGTAAGGATGTCTGACACAGAGCGCCGTAAGTCTGCTACGTCATTGCGTCTCGGTACGCACGATTCGCGCACGACTGGACATGTGACGTCGGAGGAGAAGAGAAATAGCGAGGAAGACAGAAGAAATGAGGAAATTGCGCAAAAAAAAAGGAATTATATGAGGAACATCTCTTGAAGATATGGACGGACGGTACAACTGGCTTGATGTCCCTCGCATGTGTATCAGATCCTGTCACTGCTGTTCCATGAGGCTGGCAGAATATTGGAACATCAGTTACTGCCGCATCATTTAATGGCAATGTCCGCTCTAATAAAGCACAAAATTACGGATACTTCTGTACACTCCACTCAACAAAACAGGACACTTGCAGTTTCCACTTGTTCCTACACAACAAATACCAACCGACAACTACGTCTTTACAGCGACATTCTTGACAAGCTGATATTTGCTCTGCGAGTCCCTTAACCACGGAATGGTACCTATCCTAAGCCTCATGAATCCAGTCGATATGGTCACACTCCATTCCAATTTCACACTATTCTAAAGTAAATACCTATTTGTTCCAAATTATCTCTTCGGAATTCTCGATGTAAAGTACGTAAAAATATACTGGTTCTTTCGTGCGTGCTACAGAAACCATCCATCATATTTCCCTTCATTTGATCCCGCTGTCAATACAGTATGACAAGACCCAACATTCTATACATGTGTGTCGCACAATTTTCTCCACCCCCTCCCCCTCATTGCTACTCCTTATGTTCCGGTCACACAATGCAGAGTTGCATATTTATATAATTCACTTATCGCAAGTTATTTCGGCAGGAAGTGACATCATCAGGCGAAACGTCTCGTATCTAAACATATTTTTACAGTACTGTTTGTCTTCCGAAACGAAAATGAAGTTTGGTTTGGTCAAATTACTTTATTAAATGATGTGATGTTATGTTATTGTTTGTGGGTTGTGTGCAGGGACAGATAGACAGACAGACGTTTGTACACCGTTTAGAGTAGTACTAAAGTCGATAATGTGAAATGGCACAGTTAGCAATGGGTACTGTTAAAGTTTTGAACACGGAAAGGTGTCGGCAGGTGTCACGGAACACAGACTCGCTTCTAAGCGAAGAACTGTACAGGACAGGAACTGACGCTACTCGCTGGGTGACGCACAATTCATTAATGGCTTGCTTAAAGCCACGTGACGTTCACATGCTCTAACGGCTGACAAGGCTATAGACGTACAGATGGAGCTATCGGGCTGACATCCGAGGTAATTGCATGTGGGAGCAGGACTTTTGGATAAGCACCGAATGAAATTAGGATCAACATACCGCCGGCACCCCCTTTTAAAATATGCGCGAACACTCGCTCTGACGACTTCAGACGTTTACGAAAGCCGTCAGACCTTCATTAAAAATGCTTGTACAGCACAACGACAGCAATTGTTAGGCAGCCATTGCACCAGGATAAAGTGAAATTTTGTTCTGAATTCATGTAAACATTTGGTTTGTTCTGATAACAAAGAAGGTTGCTGTTATGGCTGACAGTTGTGACGTAGCTGCAATACTGGAGGAAGAGAACTGATAATTAAATTAGCACAACCATTGTCTGTATCATGTGTTTTGAAAAATGCAAAATTAAAGGTTTAGAACCTCAAATAACGAGATTCGTATAGCATAATATAGATATACGGGAGACCTAAAATGGGGAGACTACATTATAGTCAATTTCGATATTAAAAGTTTGTGTCAGTAATACCAAGGGTAGGCAGGCAGGCAGACAGGCAGGCAGGCAGTGTGTGCAGAGCGCAAGAATTGCGGCGAATTCTGTTTCTTTACTCAGTACGTCAAAAACTGCCAAATAAGAATATGACCGGATGTCATTGTTACAAATACTGGACAGGCAGATCAAATGTCATTGTTACAAATACTGGACGAGCAGATCATACGTCATTGTTACAAATACTGGACGAGCAGATCAGACGTTATTGTTACAAATACTGGACACTAAGATCAGATGTAATTGTTACAAATACTGGATGAGCAGATCAGATGTTATTGTTACAAATACTGGATGAGCAGATCAGATGTTATTGTTACAAATACTGGACACTCAGATCAGATGTAATTGTTACAAATACTGGATGAGCAGATCAGATGTCATTGTTACAAATACTGGACAGGCAGATCAGATATCATTGTTACAAATACTAGACGATAAGATCAGATGTCATTGCTACAAATACTGGACAGGCAGATCAGATGTTATTGTTACAAATACTGGACGAGCAGATCAGATGTCATTGTTACAAATACTGGACACTCAGATCAGATGAAATTGTTACAAATACTGGACAGGCAGATCAAATGTCATTGTTACAAATACTATACGAGCAGATCAGATGTCACTGTTACAAATACTGGACAGGCAGATCAGATGTTATTGTTACAAATACTGGACACTCAGATCAATGTCATTGTCACAAATAGTGGATGAGCAGATCATATGTCATTGTTACAAATACTGGACAGGCAGATCAGATATCATTGTTACAAATACTAGACGAGAAGATCAGATGTCATTGCTAGTAATACTGGACAGGGAGATCAGATGTTATTGTTACAAATACTGGACGAGCAGGTCAGATGTCATTGTTACAAATACTGGACACTCAGATCAGATGTAACTGTTACAAATACTGGACAGGCAGATCAAATGTCATTGTTACAAATACTGGACGAGCAGATCAGATGTAATTGTTACAAATACTGGACAGGCAGATCAGATGTCATTGTTACAAATACCGGACAGGCAGATCAGATGTCACTGTTACAAATACTGGACAGGCAGATCAAATGGCATGGTTACAAATACTGGACAGGCAGATCAAATGTCATTGTTACAAATACTATACGAGCAGATCAGATGTCATTGTTACAGATACTGGACAGGCAGATCAGATGTTACTGTTACAAATACTGGACACTCAGATCAGATGTAATTGTTACAAATACTGGATGAGCAGACCAGATGTCATTGTTATAAATACTGAACAGGCAGATCGAATGTCATTGTTACAAATACTAGACGAGAAGATCAGATGTCATTGCTACAAATACTGGACAGGCAGATCAGATGTTATTGTTACAAATACTGGACGAGCAGATCAGATGTCATTGTTACAAATACTGGACACTCATATCAGATGTAATTGTTACAAATACTGGACAGGCAGATCAAATGTCATTGTTACAAATACTGGACGAGCAGATCAGATGTCATTGTTACAAACACTGGACAGACAGATCAGATGTCATTGTTACAAATACTGGAAGGCAGATCAGATGTCATTGTTACAAATACTGGACAGGTAGATCAGATGTCATTGTTACAAATACTGGACGAGCAGATCAGATGTCATTGTTACAGATACTGGACAGGCAGATCAGATGTCATTGTTACAAATACAAATATAAAGACGTCATTGTTAAAGCACCTTAAAACAAAATTTCACAATCCGTCTACCGAAGTCGACTTGTTCCTTGCGGACAAACAAACGTAACGAAGCTAGATGTCGCTTTTCGTAAGGCACTTGACAACCGAAGGACTGGGGGAATCCCCGATTACGAAACAGCCATATGACACACACAGGTGCTGTGCCAGTGCTGTCCTTCACACTTCACATATGGCGCGAGTCACTCTCACTCTAAAGGCTGCACGTGACACTGTCCATGAACACTCTTATGCCTGCCATCTACTGCGATTTTAGATAAATACTCTATAACTTACACACATCTAAATAGCGAATAAAAATATTTTTATTACGCAGAATTCAGCACGGAGAATGTCAAGCACTGACAGATACACTAACACCAAAACAAACACCGACAGACACACTAACACTCAAACAAACACTGACTGACATACTTACAGTAAAAACAAACACTGAGAGATACACTAACACTCAAACTAACATTGACAGACACACTAACACTAAAACAAGCACCGCCAGACACACACACATACACTGACGCACACTACCGCTGTACAAATCCGATGTTCATTCACAATTAACAGTTTTGTTTCCACAAATACCACCAAGTCTAGAAGAATTCACATGCAACTTTCCATGTTGGTGACTTTGAAGAGCAGCAGCAGTAGGCAGCGGCAGGTTGGTGATTACGCTCGATTAGTGGGCGAGTGCTTGCTTGTAACCGTCAGCAGACACAAGACCGATGTTGGACGCGAAAGACAAAGGAGCAAAAGGGAGAGAGAAATAGCGAAAGAAGATTCAGTTTGAGAGAATAGGGTGTAGGGGAAGAAGAAGTGACAGAAAAAACAATGAGCAATTCAAGAGCAAACGAATTTTCATGTTCTCGAAGCAATGCGATGGTAAAGGAAAGGGAATAAATTCACTGATATTTCCTGATCAAACAAAATTAAGCTTCTCTAGGCTTTTGTTTATTTTGCAGCAGATAAATTCTAATAAAGCCTCACAACCGCAAGGCACCATCAAGTGGTCATTCTTAATTAATTCTGACACTAAAATTGCTGAAGTAACAAATTAATCATTCAGAATGCTTTCAACTCTGATATAATTAAAGTGAACTGCTTGAATGGGCGCTGACTGACTTACAGACTGTATTGACTGTACTGACTGACTGCAGTGACTGTACTGACTACTGACAAACTGACTGACTGCAATGACTGTACAGACTGTACTGACAAACTGACTGTACTGACTGACTGCAATGACTGTACTGACAAACTGACTGCAATGACTACTGACAATCTGACTGTATTGACAAACTGACTGTACTGACAAACTGACTGCAATGACTGTACTGACTGACTTCAATGACTCTACTGACTGACTGCAATGACCGTACTAACTTCATTGACAAACTGACTGCAATGACTGTACTGACTGTAAAGACCTGTTGACTGAATTGACTGACTGTACTGACTGACTGCACTGACAAACTGAATGCAATGACTGTACTGACTGACTGCAATGACTGTAATGACCTGTTTACTGTATTGACTGACTGTATTGACTGTACTGACTGACTGTAATGAATGTACTGACTTGACTACAATGACTGCACTGACTGACTGCAATGACTGTAATGACCTGTTTACTGTATTGACTGACTGTATTGACTGTACTGACTGACTGCAATGAATGTACTGAATTGACTACAATGACTGCACTGACTGACTGCAATGACTGTAATGACCTGTTGACTGTATTGACTGATTGTACTGACTGACTGTATTGACTTACTGACTGACTGCAATAACTGTACTGACTGTAATGACCTATTGACTGTATTGATTTACTGTACTTACTGACTGACTGATTGTATTGACCATACTGACTAACTGCAATGATTGTACTGGCAAACTGACTGCAATAACTGTAATGACCTGTTGACTGTATTGACTTACTGTATTGACTGTAGTGATTGACTGCAATGAATGTACTATCTGTAACGACCTAATGACTGTATTGATTGACTGTACTGACTGACTGACTGTAGTACTGTACTGACTGACTGACTGACTGACTGTACTGACTTTACCGACTGAGTGTACTGACTAATTGACTGTACTAGCTGACTGACTGTATTGACTATACCGACTGATTGTACTACTGAGTAACTGTACTTGATTGTACCAACCGACTGACTGTAGTGACTGTACTAGCTGACTGACTGTACTTACTGACTGATTGACTGTACTAAACTGACTGACTGACAGTAGTGACTGTATTGACTGTCTGTACTGACCGTATGAGCTGAATAGCTGACTGTACTGGCTGACTTATTGACTGTACTGACTACACCGACTGACTGTACTGACTGATTTAATATATCGACTGATTGCACTGAATGTTTAATGTTGCAACCTTCTCATGACCAATACTTAACCCAACAAACTACAAATCAGAAATAAATAATATTTCGCCCTAATGCGTCTGCTACATGTTTCGAAATCTAAAATATCATCCTCCAGGAAGGAAATACAAAGGTATAAAAGCACAGAATATTCTGCCAATGATGTGTGTGTGTGTGTGTGTGTGTGGTGTGTGTGTGTGATGTATGTGGTGTGCGTGTGTGTGGTGTGTGTGTGTGTAAGTGTGGTGTATGTGTGTGTGTGTATGTGTGGTGTGTGGGTGTGTGTGGTGTGTGCGTGTGTGTGAGTGTGTGGTGTGTGTGTAGTCCGTGTGTGTGTGTGTGGTGGGTGTGTGATGTGTGTGGTGTGTGTGTGTGTGTTTGGTGGATGTGTGATGTGTGTGTGTGTGAATCTGTGTGTGTGTGGTGTGTGTGTGTGTGTGTGGGTGTGGTGTGAGTGTGTGGTGTGTGTGTGGTGTGTGTGTGTGTGTGGTGTGTGTGTGTGGTGTGTGTGTGTGTGTGGTGTGTGGGGTG
>Ga0131853_10009113_pt1 | contig 18124 bp, 11 predicted proteins | sample TergutLab28metaG_FD_92764 | JGI IMG/M metagenome (GOLD analysis project Ga0131853, IMG submission 92764) | Labiotermes labralis P1 segment gut microbial communities from Petit-Saut dam, French Guiana - Lab288 P1 (version 2) (version 2) | ecosystem: Host-associated > Arthropoda: Insects >... | reverse complement strand
TACGTCCATCTTCAGGAGCTTGCGACTACTTGTTGCGTTGTGTAGGCTGACTTGAGGCGTGCTGGTGTTATGTAGCGGGATTGTCTGTTGGTGATGTGGTATCTGAGTGCAGGCTGAACCACTGGTTCAGCCTGCACATCACCAACAGACAATCCCGCTACATAACACCAGCACGCCTCAAGTCAGCCTACACAACGCAACAAGTAGTCGCAAGCTCCTGAAGATGGACGTATTAACATCTGAAACATGTTCAGCAGTAGATAATAAAGCAAGTATCATCTAGTTGGTCAACCTTTATTCAAATACCAAGATGATGCACGGTCCAATACGCATAAGATTCACTGAAGTTTTTATAAAAAAAGTATTTCTTTGACGATTTTTTATAAATAATTATTGATAAAAATAGTTTGAACTGTGCTAGTACTTGTGTCAGAATATTAAACAAATGGTACAGGTTAAGTTGTCCAATTGTTCTCTAGATACATAACCTCGCAACTAGATGGAGGTGAGTTCATTTTCAAGCCATGGATTGTGTCAAGAAGTGATATGTTTCACATCATTGCTGTTGGCAAGTGGGTGGAGTGGGGAACATGAATATTGTGTGTGGGTGTGCAGTTTAGTAATCACTGAGAACTGGACAGCAAATCGTATCTTTGGTGTGAGAACTTCTTTTGAAACTAAGTCTACTGTGCAGGTGCAAAGATGTTTTTGGCATGAATCTGATGTTGGAGCAATAACAATCCTACACAGCTGTGTAAGAAATACATTAAAATCTTGATACCTTGATGTAAACAGGACTGAAATTGCCTTAAATTAACGAGAAGCTTGGAATAAACAGGTTACAACAATTTTCTCTTGCTTTTAGCATTCACTGTTCCATGTACACTATAATACAAACGAGTCACATAACAATACAGAAGAATACACAAAACAGCTAAAAGGAAGTACAGTGATGCCTGAATGACACACCTGCACACAGAGATACACATTTCAACCGAGTTCTGTACCTAACACAATGCACTGGCTCGGACGAAATGGAATCTCAAACAACTGGGGCTCAGAGAATTAAGACTGCACCTGTCTCCGCAGTGAAACAGTGAATTTTGTAAGAGCTGTCCATGCCTAATGTGATTTGGCCTTATTTTGTCCAGGGAAACAGCTGTGTTGGTACCAAGGATTGAGAGGGCTACTACAATATGCTGCAAACATTTTCAGCTGTGGAACTGCTCGAATGAGGCACAGGGTGATTATTATGTTTAGAAATGAAGCAGGGAAACTAAGGGCAATCATTATGAAAGTTACCCTGTACAATGTTTCATGTCATTTGTTGTCTGGTCTCTCACAGTAGTGTATAGGCAACCATCGTCCTTATGCTCCATCCCATAAACACACACACATGCACTAAATTAAAGTGAACTACTCATATTGCATAAAATATTATGCCTCTGAAAGAATGATGGTTTAGGACAACTTTCTGATGGAATAACATTTTATTTCTTATCTCTGGTTTCAAAATACAGACAGGAAGATCTATTTGTCACCAACACATACAGAGATATGCAATTTAATGTACACCTCAACAGGCAGACAAACTAGGACAGCTCATAAAACTTGCATGCAAGACTAATATTGATACCTTGTATAAAATGCTACATTATAACACGTACATCTGACAGACTGTTAACACAAGGTTACAAATACTTACACAATACACACTGTAATGTTACAAACATTTCAAGAATTCATATTTTATGAAACACCCTCAGTGTGTAAAGCCATATTAAATTCTTGTGCTCATCAGACAAAAAATAGGAGCTCTGAAATAAAAGATATCCAAATTCTTTCCATGACTTAGTAAGGAAAACTATTAATTGGTCCAAGTACTGTTGAAAGTATATGATTCAGTGAGTATGTTTCAGTCTAATTTCTCATTAGGTAAAAACAATACTACATTCTACCTCCTTTCAGTCTATAATTGTTCAGTATTAGTCAGCTGTCAAATTTCATTCCACATACATTGGAAAGTGAGTTTGTCAAAAAATATAGTTCAGTGATATGACATTATGAGCAATTACTCTTCATGATAATAGGCTAATTAGTCACTATCTGAATAGATCTAATGGAAAACACACACAAAAGGAAAATCATCATTTGTCCTGCATGATCAATAATTTTTCTCTGCCACAAAAAATGATGCTTATTGTGACAGACCTGCTCCTTAATATTTCAATCAATAATTCAGTCAACACAACTGGCTTTTTACTATACAAACAATATCTGTTTTTTACAATTTGTTACATCTTACTGTTATTCAAGTCTGTGCATTCATGAACAGTTCACAAAATAAAACCAACTAATTCACAAATGTTGAAATTATATTTTTTAAGCATGTATTTTTTATAACTCTGACATGTTTCAATCTATCTTGATCATCTGCAGGGAGTAGCTTAACATAAGTAAAGCATATATAAATACATAGTAGGACTATTAAATACATTAAAATTTGTGCACAAAATGTCTGCAGATATTATAAAATTTGTAACATGAAGAACTGGTCCATTAAGATGTATCATGCAAATAGATGCTAGTAAGAGTATTAAGAAAGGCCCCTCTGCCTATACCAAATCACAATTTATCACTGTACTTACTAAAGCCTAAGACTTTTTAAATTTTTTCCTTGGACATGAGTAATTTCTGGTGGCATACAATCTGACATGTGGATCTCATGATTCAGTAACTGGACTTAGGTCTCTGCACAGCAACAGGTAGGTGAGTGCTTAATCACAGTTTTCTGTCAACAGCCAACTGCAGAGAATCAGTACCATCTGTTGTTGCAGTAAGTTTCATGTTTATCAAAAATGTGGATGATAAATTAACATATGAAAAAATCAATACATTTTTTATGAAAACTGCCAATGATCTTTAGAAGATTTATGGAGAAAAGTAACTGGAACCCACCTTTTTAGTGGGGTTAAGTGGTTGGTGATTGGACTTGATTCTTGTATGGCATACAAAAGTACACACCAGTTTTAAATGGAAAAAATTCAGTGTCTTCGAAAGACAGAAAGGAGCATGAATGTTAAAACTGAAGGTCAAAATCATGCTGATCCGTTTCTCTAACTTCAAAGGAACTGTTCATTATAAATATTTTCCCTCCACAACACACAATTGAGCATTATAGCCTCAAGTTTTGAGTATTTATGTCTCAAAATTCATACCAGATAAAATACTTGGGAGCACAAATGAATATTGCATCATGACATGGCTTCTTATGCAGCACTTTACTTTTGGTGAAGCACTGTTTGATTAAAATACAAGCACCATTGTTGGTACATCCACTTTAGTCACCTAAGTGGGTCCCTTGTGACTTTATGTTCCTGAAAAGATGTTATTTTGAATCTGAAAACAGTAGTTTTATATGTTCCATGTTCCGTGCATTGATCAAATACATATATAATTTTAAAAAAATTATACATCAACACCAATTTACAGACCACTAAAAACACTGCTGAAACATAGTTTCCAGTAGTTTTTACAAGTATGGCAGAGGAAAGAATTGTGTACATTAAGTCAGGAAGAAAGTACTGTGGAGCTTAGCACCTTAACTGGAGGTTAATTATCCTATTATAAATAAGACTTTATTTGTCAGACCGAGCATACCTGGAACTTCTATCTGCTTACTTTCCGCAGTCCCTACATGAATTTGGTCAGGTAAATTTATATGGAGCATCATTTGCTCTATTTCATCTACAGTCAAACCCTGATATAGCGCCATTCTTTGTTCAACCCAGTTTGCGGCAGTGTAACAAGGGCAGTGGTAATTTTAAATACTGTATAACAGGGAATTTCTGTTTACAGACATTCATGGGTCCTAAGTGAGGGTGGCACTATACAGGGATCTAACTGTACCCAGTTTTCTATTCTCAGAATTTCTCAAATACCATAACAAAATGTATGAACTGTTCCTCTTTGCAAGGCAACACTTTCTCCTTCAGTCAATCCCAAACACAAGATACCATACCCACAACCTAGCATCTCCAGTGTCTGATGAATTCTCCAGAAATTCCTTATTAAGGCCCTCAATAAGTTATTGTAATAAAATAATCATTTAACACTCTCAATGCTACAAATGCAATATTTTGAAATCAGCATTTCTTGCTTGTATGCAGTATGTCTTTGGTTTCAGGCAGTATCATGGAAAAACCTTTTCTGCCATCTCCTGATACTTCAGGAAAACCATCTACAACATTCCACAAAACAAATTTACATTTTACCATAGAAATTAAAAAAAAAAATCTTTATTTTTCAGAATCTCAGCATGGAAAAGTTTAAATTTACATTAATTTCAAATGTCTTAAAATTCTTTAGGCCTAGGTTCATTTTATGTTTAACCTACAACTACCATACTGGACAAAGTTTTCTCATGTCATCTAAATGTTTATGTTAACTGAGCTTTATATACTGGTAAAGGCAATGGACAACCACTGTATACAAAAGCCAATAACTCGCTTCACACATATGTATCTGATTGACTTTTCACTACCCTGTGGGACAAGAGTATTCTCACAAATGACACATTCCAGTGTTAGAGGTTAACTTGGACTTAATATTATACTAAATCATAGTAAAAGATCTACAGGAGCTGTATACGTATTTAATACTGAATATGTAATTATGTTACAAGATCTGTAACATTCTTGCCCAAACAGTAAGAAATAATACATAGTTGCCGCTCTACAAATTTTACATCCAGAAATGTAATCCACCTCCTAAATTTTGGCCTTAAAACCTAGAAGATTATTTTAAAATGTTCAATAGAATGGTTTCATTTCTATCCCTTAGAAATGAAGACTTACTGCTATATTTAAAATATATGTAATTTGACAGTCTAACACAACTTTTTAGCATTGCAATTGTATACGTTCCTTTTTAGGTCTTCATATTTTTGGGTGTATCCCTGACTGGCAGTTATAATTTGCAACATCCCATCTGTATTTGTCATTGAAGAACCTTCCTGTAATTCCTCTATTTCCTACATGGCAAATTTTAATTTCTAATTTACTACTACATTACAAAATGTCACCACTTAACCTAAACTGGGTTCCACGATACACAAATTGATAACGTTGAAGGGTGGATAATACATCATTTAGACATGCACAATTTAGCTATGTTCTGACATTCAGGCCAATGTGCTTTGTGATAATTTGAGGCTATACAGAAACTGGACAAATACACAACTATCAAAGGGTGTATGCATGGTACAGGATGAACATTTGGTTCTAATGGTTGTACCAGAAATACAAATTTCTGTGTAAAGAAAATCTGTGTTCATGTACCAACATAAAAAATTAATGGACGACAAGAGCAACCATCAAAATAAATTTGCACCTTATACAACGCATCTATTTCATGTTCAAGATGCTACCATTACAATGTCATGCTGTCTCACACTCTGTCCTGGACACTGCTACTACAATATATGTAGTACCTTAAAATGGGCAGTGACCACCATCAACCATCTAATCTTAACTGTTTTCTCCACAGCCTTCCCTGAAACATGAACTGTTATTGCCAAACACCATAACATTGTTGTGTACCAACTATGTAGCACATTTAAGTAAAAGCTCGATGTATTTCTTTAAAAAGAGCATATGGCCTCAAAACAAACTATTTTTAAATAGCTTAAAGAGTAAGATAAGCAGGAAAAGATGTGTCAGGTTCATTACTAGTACACATTGATGCCCAAATGGCTATACAATTATACTTCACATACATCTATCTGTACACACCCCAGAACAGGGGCAGTATATATTTTCATCATATCTGCTGTATTAAACACCTTAAACCAACTCTTAATTCATTGTACCTTATCAACATTTTATTTCTTTCCATGTATGATTCCCCTTCAATAAAGGAAACAACTCTACATAGCCTATTTCAAACATACTCATGTATTCTGTAATGGAATGGTCTTCAAATATGTGGGATGGTTGTTTATCCTACAAATATACTAAGTATGCACTTAAACATGCCAAAGCTAAGCATAAAATTTAAAAATCTCATTGAATGAACAATTTGTTCATATAAATGTGCCCTTTCACAAGCTCCTGCAATACTGAGGCATGCGGTAATCCATGACGAATCACCAGTATGTACAATTGTAGAAATATCTAAACATTGAATGGAATGTTGTGAACTTTAATGTACAGTTTATGTGATACAAAAATGTTGGCTAATTTAACAGAAACAAGTTATGACATGATACAGAAGTGACCTTGACACCTGCTGCATGGTAAATGCAGAATTTATGGACAGTATGAATACTTACGTTTTTAAATAACCAACATGAAATTCTGAAAAAAGATACACAGAATAAGACTGACTTCAATTACAATGATGCATGCACGCACACGCACACATATTTAAAACTCAACTTTTACAGCTAGCTTTAAAGAAGTCAGCTGCAAATTATTTACCAATGCATATGTTATGCAACATGAAAGATGATACACAAGGTAGCTAAGGATATTTGACTGCATCACACAGAGTAAATACACGGATAACCATGGACATTTGATCATATCAGAGTAAAAAGCAACCATATGCATGTGGAAGGTACTAAACCCTCAGTCGGTATAGGAGATCTTAGCTGAGGATCAAATAAGGTCCTCCCAGTTTGGATAAAATACTTTAATTCTCTCCCATCTGATCCTCTGTTCCAAGTACTTAATGTCCAGTGCCACTGCAGTGGTTGCAGGATATGATAGAGAAAATTAGTTCCATTACTTGTACACCAAAACAATAAACACTGTGCAACAGGATAGAGTGTGATGGTGCCAAAGAGTCTGCAGCAAGTTTATGATCATTCATCCTTCACTGCTACCAAGCTTATCCTAACCACCAATGCTGCAGAACATAAGATGTCCTTTTTTAAGCATTTCTTGCACAGAATGGGGCCCACACCTAAAACTGTCTTACAGATTTCATTTTGGCTTATTTGGTCCAATACTTTATGTAAACATCTGATAAAACTTCAACCACTCTCTAAAAAATGACTTGTCATACAAAACATTTTCACATAAGTTAAATCCTTCAGTATGGTGTCTAATTCTTTATTGTAAACATTTCTCAATGTAATAAATATTTTAGAAATGCAACTTGGTTAGCACTCTTGCTTCTAATGCCAGAGTTTCTATGCTTGATCTGGGCCCATAAACTGACTACACTGCTCAGATTCATAGCAACATTTGTATGTGCTCTCCATATTAAGATTTGTATTGACAGTTAAGTAACAAATAATACCTCTCCCTGCTAAGCTCTTTATCATGGAAGAATAAGATTCTACGTAGTTTCAAAGTGGGTAGTAAATAAGATTAGTCAGTCTCATACTTTAGATCAAGTTTCATACCCCTAGACAGAAAGTGGGAGGAGTAGAGGCTATTAAGAAGAAGAAACGTCAGAGTACCTCTGCAGGAGATCAGACTCTAGCAGTCAGTTGCTATAATTAACTGAACTACAAATGACAGATCTTAGTAGAAGTGTATACAGTAAAAGTAAAGTTCTCCCTATACATGCTATGAAGGCATTTCAGAGTGGCGGTACAGCTACACTCATTCTTAAACCACAGCACATGGATGTGGTCAACCTCATGCTGCCAGGTGAAGAGTCTGTGGTACTCACTGAACAGAGGGCTGGATGGACTCCACAGCTGGTCTGGTCTGTACATTTTGGAGAAGAGATAAATCTCTTGTTCATGTGCAGTTTTGAACCCTGGATAGCCCAGCCCTTAGACTATACTGACTATATTTATGCAATGTCCTATGGTCACATCATGAACCTGTAACATCTCCCAACTTCTCAGACCTTTCCAGATTTGCAGAAATCTGGGAACTGTTAACACAATTTTAAGTTAACCACAATTTAAAGTTGTGCTAACAGTTTTTTACTTAGTAACTAATCACATGAAGACACAATGGGATGTCCAACTTTAAAGAGAGTACTTCACCTCAACCAGACACATCATTACCATCCTTAGTGCACTATGCAGACAATGCAATTATAAATCTTTAGTTACAACAAAAGGCAGAAAAGTATTACAAGTTTTACATATGTGCAGCATGCAACATACATCATTGAAGGAAAAAGGGATGATAGACATAAATAAATTACCATTTCAAACTGCAAAATGCACAAAGGAAGGCATTATGTAGTGGAATCCTCAGAAGATGACCTCACTGGTTGACTTACTTCTGCAGAACTCTGAATATCTGTCAGTACAACTACTTCATATGGGGAGCAATCTTCATGTTTCAATGTGGCACACAGCCAACCATAAAACCCCTTCTCTAAATCAGTGATCTCTTTGTACCAACTATCTAAAAACCAAGAAATCTGCACTATTCCAGCATAAAGACCAAGCCCAACAGTAAAGATTAGAATCAGAAAGGGATAAAGAAGAATAAGGAATGGCGAAACCAGGATTCTGCACAAAATGGGCTTCTCATCAGTATAATATGTGAAAACATTGTACCATGTGATTGTTCCCATATAGAAGGAATATACTCCAGATACTGCAATTGCAAAAGGGAGACACAGAGCTGTCCACATGGTGATATGTGGACCTTTCCTTGAACCACAACTGAACCATGAACTAGGTGAAGATGAACTATGGCGTTTAGCTGCAATAGCAGCTTCAAGTACCTCCAGTTCTTCACGAGACATATTCAGCCGCACATCCACACTTTGGCCTGCTTTCTTTCCACGTTTAATGGTCCCTGTCATGGTCAGACAGCCATCTGTGCTACCACTCACACCAGAATGATCTGCTACTGAATCCGAGGTTTCTGAACCACGTCTAAGTGCCACTGTTTCAACGTTACTTGACGTATCTTCTTCCTCTAAATCTTCACGATCGGTGCGTATATTCACCTTTTTCTTGGCTTTTGCCATCTTAGTTCCCACTGTCTCATGGATTAGGTCCATGTTTAGGCTCTGCTCACTCTGACTTAAACTTGTGCTTGTGCTTGCCTGTTCTTGTTGATGCAATGCCATAGCCGATGATGAATCAGGAATACCTGACACATGTCCATTTTCAGTTACAGGTGAGGAACTTGAAGGTTTCTTACTCTTTATGTCACAGCTGTCAGAAGCACTAAGAATATCTGTCTCTTCATAACCTCCACATGCATCTGGTACAACTTCACCCGGAGTAATACCAACATCCATTCTTCCATTACGACTACCACTATTTGTTTTGGATGACAAGCTCTCTTCTGATGGACTCTGTGCCTTGATCTTCTCATAAAAACATACAACAGACAATAATTGAGAGAAGTAATAAACAGTACTGAACAAAAACTTCAATAAATAGTTACTTTAAACTTTTTCAAACACAAAGATTTGTTACTTCAGAATAAGACTTAAATTTTATGCCAATAAATATTCCAGACCTCTGATACACTTGTATGTTACGTAAAAAAATCAACACTTGACATTTAGCATATACAAATTCTGCTTAACAGCACAGATATGGATGTTATGTGGAATGAGGGTGGTTATGCACTGCAAAAAGAGAGTAAAGATTGATCAATTGATGGTTTAAGAAAAAATGAAGACCAATATTATGAAAAGAATGGCTAGCACTCCTGCTTCATCTCCTTCATAACGAGTTTTGGGTTCAAAACTGGAGATTGTCTGTCCTCAGTGAGGACATCCATGGTTTTCTGTAGTCCCTCTGGGCAAACAGCAGGATAGAACATCACATCAGACCATGATCACATCCTACCACATCCCCTCTTTTTCATTATTTAATAACAACCCTACCATTCAATGCTGTATACTAGACGTACTGACAGAGTTATGAACTGAAGCCATAAATAATGAGGAACTGGAGCTATTCAACAGTCAAAACATTTAAAAGAAACCATGACACACCCTCTTTAAAACAAGTTAGTTTATAAACTTCTGACAAACTTATTTCAAAGTGTAATTTACTGTTAGCAGTTTCATTGCTGGTGTTATATTAAGCGCATCTGCATACAAATCTAGTAACAGATTCATGAACATTATTTGTATAAAATTTTGCAGTTTAACATGTGCTTAAAGATCAATTTCAAACTGTCTGGGAATATACAGGTACAGGTTTTTTAATTGTTTCTAAGTAAGAATCTGAGCTAATGTACTGAAATCAGGATCCTAAAATGATGAAAACTACAGAAAAAGTGCCTTTATGCTGATGTCAGTTATGAATGTAACTGGAATACAGTAAAAAAATAAACAATAAAAAATAAACAAAATTATATTCATGAATAAATTAAAGCATAGATTTTTAAATAGATCACCTCATGTAATATCTGTCTGTCTATCTGCCCACCCACCCTCCCACCTACCTACCTATTTATCTGTCAATTCATCAATCTACCTATGTACATTCATCCATTTATCTAAGAGTATGGTACATTCTGGGAGTGCTCCCTGCGATCCAGTTCAGAGGATTTTGTCTTCCTGTCTCCTCTCTAAAAATGTGAGGATTAATATATTCAACATACAAAATACCTTTCAGAACTCAATTACAAGCATGGCCCATGCTGTCAAAATTGTATGACTCACATTTATTTACACAGCATAAAAACTTTGGAAATGTTCAGTTCCTTAAAAAATGGCCCATCCAATGTTGTTGGCTTATCAGTCCAGCAGTATTACATATTATGCATCACTGCAATGTTCCATTACAAGCTATATATTAGAAACTTCATCAGTCGTTTTTGTAGGTTTAAAACTGTACTTATGCTCTGACATAACATCCCTTTTCTGGACTTCATCCACCAATGATCCATAATTAAAACACAGCAAGCTATTCTCAGTCACTGGGGCCAGCAAATATGAATAGCCAACCAGTTAAGTACATTCCTACACCTTAAAATGAAACCACAGCAGGCTTCCAAAATTGAAACTACAGCAGGCTTCCAAAACACTGCGCTTTAATCGCAAGTCAACAATGGATAAAGTAAAAAAAAGGGGGGGGGGGATTGTTTCAGAATATACTACACAATGGTAAAAGCCTGAAAGAATTAAAATGTATTTATATCATGTACAAAAATATGTAACATCTTCATTAACTCTTAGATAAAATGAAAATTGCAACACACAGAACACAGAAGTATGTACACAGATCCAACCAGTTAAATAAAAAAAAAATAGTAAGACTGTACCACACAGGAAGCACAGGCAGTAAAACAATCCAGTAGTCACAGAGAAACATCCTGGTCTCAAAACTGATAATAACTTAAACTGTACAAAACACACTGTATATATCATCCCCAAATTTAGTTCAGCTGGCTTTTCCATGAGGGCAGTCACACCACTCATGAGAACAGATACTGCTGAATTAGTTTACTTTGCTAATTGCCACTCCATAATGTTACACAAACATATTGCTTGGTAAAATTCAAGAGACAGCAATGAAGTCTTTAATACGAAAAACAAAATCATTAGAAAAATGGCAGGATTTAAAAAAAGTCTCTCACACAAAATTATTCAAGTACTTTCACATATTTCTGCTTGAAAGTGAATTCATACCCTGGTTCCTAACAGTTGTTGTGAAAAATTTGGAAAAATTCCAAAGAACCTGCAATGTACACAGTTTACACACAAAGTATACATATAACCTTCACATGCCACATTCTAACCTCAAAAAATATAAAAAAGGAGAACAATACACAGGTATCAGGTTTTGCAGTATTCCTCCACCTACAACCGAAAGTTTCAATAATTATATAAAATTATTAAAGCAACATTAAAAGAGTATTCCCTATCTTAAACCTTTAACTCTGTAGATGAATTTATCATAACTAAAAAATCTGAAGTTTTATTAATTCAAAATTCTTAAGCTTTATAAGGACATATGTAAAGAAATATCTTGAACTAGCACAAATTAAAATTAAATTAAATTAATTAAATTAAAATTACATAATTATATGCACATTATGCACTGGTATTGCAGTTTTGTACATTAGAGAACTTTTATAGTTGCATGGTGTCATGTTCAATAGGATAAGTAAAACTCTCTACTGCATATATAGCTGTGCAAAATAATTCCTTCAGTTTTAGCTTGGATTATGACATGTTCTACATCCTTTGGCTTAGTCCAAAGATGGATTGAAGGAAAAAAATTTTATTCCATTCAATTCTGCTTCAAAATTAGTTTACTTCGCATATTTCCCTTCTATTGGATTACAGAGTTATCTCTTGGGGAAATTCCATGGTCAGAAAGTATTCACCAACTCAAAGAAAAATATTAGATTAATGCAACATATAAAGAAATGAGCCTCTTGTACTGCAGTGTTTTAGAACATTAATGTACGTCTCCCTAGCAAATATCTATGTCATTCTTTCATTGCTGACAACATGGAAACATTTTTTGGTAGGTGTCGCTGCTTATTATGGGTCTCTGGAATGTAACGATAAATAAAAAATAAAAATAAACGGCTGATGTTACCCCGTCTAGCCATAATAAAAACCAATATTCGGTGGCAAGTTAAGAGGGCTAAGTGTTAGATTTAATTCTTCCATTCTTACAATGAATCTAGTATTTATAATCAAGCGGGCAGGGGTCTGGGTGGAACGAACCGATGTGTTACAAACCAGCGCCTCTACACATTCTGAGAATAAATAAATACACGTATATAACACGCACGACAATGCCTACCGGACATACCTTCATCATTCTCCACCCCAGCTTCTACCTTTAATACAGTTTATGACAGCTCGAAACCAGCATCTTCTATTGTCACGATCCCCTACAATTTACGTACAATAGTTACTAAATTAAACTAAGCTACTCATATTAATAACTCAGAATTGTAACTGTTCCCCACATTTAAAAACTGCAGCTAATACATCCAGTAACAAACTTTAACTCATACACCCATACGTCAAACCAACACAGCCAGTCATGTGTTCATTTCCTCCTTCAGTGTAGCCAACTATAGGTACGATTCCTCGCTTTCAACTGAAAGGGTGTGTGCAGTAATAGTCACCTATAATCATACTATTAACAACTGGAATTAGGTAACTGTGCTACCGCTTAACGTCACGCCGGTGGGTCTAAAGTTACACTCTTGTCTCACAGCTGTTATGGTCACGAGTAGTGGTAAAGTCTAGGCCTGGGGGCCATCTGGAACTTTAGTAAGGTTACGGGGCTCCCATACATCCATATGGGGCACAAAGGGCCCGTTAAATCAACGCCTAGGTGCAGCAGGGCTGAGAGGCCCCGGACCCAAATGCAAATCAATCAATCAATCAGTGGCGAAGTCTAACGACGTGTTGTCACGCAATTTATGAGATGTGATGCCGTGGCAGAGATCGCAGGTAGTCTGCTTGGAGGGTAGAAGTGAAACGTCAGTTGAGCATAGATTATCAGGGGTTGAGAGGTACCGACTCTGATCTATGGTACCGACTGTACAGTTACTTGTTGCGTCACGTTCTAGAAAATGGGCGTGGCTGTGGGAAGGCTAAATATAACTCGTGTCTCACGGGAAAATGAAACTGCTGAGTAAATAAATGGATACTCTGCATTTGGGTAGAGTGAAATTACATACCACATACCCATCTAGAGTAGAATGTAACTGCTGAATGCATAATTGGCTACATCGCGTTGGGATATTTATTATTCGAATGACTGCAATTTAACAACATGAAATTTGAATTTATGACCCAGTTCAGGAGTATACTTACATTATTAACACTTGCCTCGTTTCGGCCAGAGCCCCTTTCCAAATAAAAGAAAAGTGTAGCCATTTCATTGCCGACAAAAATATCTTTGCTGTTCTATGAAAATCATGTGATTTTCATAATCCAATAAAATGAAATGATTTTGTGCATTGTATGTAACATTAACACAACCCTATTACACCTCCCAGCGACAAGTAACCTTGATTTGTTTTAGGAAAACTGCGGAAGATGTGCTGTAACATTTATTAGCATTTCAGTTATGTCATAGGCTATTTATTTATGAATCTGCAGTAATCATTATTATGTTAACTGTACCACATGGCTGTTATCATTCATATACCTCCAATAAAAACAATGATGTTAAAAAATCCAACATTAAAGTGCATAAATATAATTAGCCCAATACCCATGTCACTGTAATTGATGTTGATCGAAACGGAATATTTTACCAAACAGGGATTGCCCTTGAATGGTCTTGCGAAAGGAGTAATTTGTAAGCAAACTGGCACTGTTATTGATACACTGTTTCAAACTGAGAAGGTAACTTGTTTGTAACTTTACTGCACCTTTATTCGCAGTAGAGCCTTTGTACTGATGGGGAAACCAACCAAACTATTAGGATAGCTTTTCAGATCAGTAATTTATGTAATGATATGAAAAATACCAATAGGAAGGATAATATTGATAGTGAAGTGAACAAGAGAAAAATGCTTAAGGAAACAATAGAAATAGATGACAACACCAAAGTTAGGACATCAACTAGACAATGGAAGTCACCTAGTAATAAAAATTACGATTTCTTATGGAAATTTTAAGTAATAAAGTAAAGATGAGGGACAAGAATACACAATTTGTAAATAACGAATGTGTAAATAATAGTCCACAAATTATAAACAGTATCACATTTCCTTCAAAGAACAATGAAACTTTGGTATCAAGCAGACAGAATAACAATGTTGGTAAGGACAGTGGTAATAGTGGTGATATTAACAACAACAACAACAATAATAATAAAAAACTATTTTTACCACATAATTCACTAAAAGTGTTCCACCAAACATACTGGGACTTAAACATAAAACTAATAAATTGCTTAGTTCAATACATTCTGATATCCCGCATATTATCAGCATAACAAAACCACCAAAAGCAACTAGAGCTAGATAATATCGGTACAGAAAACTATGTCTTGTGAGCTAGGTATTGTAGAAAACATTTTTTAAAAGGTAAAACTTGTATTTTTGTACATGAAAGTATACAAGTTTGTATGATCCTGATATTGAAATTAGTGGAGTAAAACTTGAGATGACTATATCTAATATCTACATTTTTAATATTTATAAAGCACCCTCAGGCAATTTTACAAATTTTTTACTTTTAGAGAATATTTTAAAGCTATTTATGAATCCCAATACTGAATTTATAATTGGTAGTGATACAAACATAAATTATTTGGTTGATACTTACATGAAAAGTTGACTGAACTCATTACTCATTTCATATAGCCTCTTTGATACAGTTGGCTTTCTAACTAGAATTCAGAACAATACAATTTCTGCCACTGATAATATCTTATGAGATTTTTATAGCCAAGGAAACTTTGTAATATTCCTTGTTTATAATGGTCTATCTGGCTATGATGTCCAGTTAATAATGATGCATGTTATTTGTCTTTATGAGCACATATATAATATTATGAATATTCGGATAATCAATGGAAATTTATTAAACAATTTTAAATACAGTCTAAGTTTTGAGTTTTGAGAAGATATCTTTTCACAAGAGGAAGTCAATTATCATATTTAACAATATTTTAGATACATTTTTAAGGAACATCCATTCTAATTTGCCTTTAATAAAGAACAAAAAAAAATAATAAGATCATTACATGTGATACTGGATGCGTTACTTTCTATTTTAAAAATTTGTGTTCCTTAGAAACAGACTTTTATTTATTGACTAAGAACTATAATGATATTAAAATTATGCATCACTATGAATACATTTGTAAAACACAATCACACACTACTAAAGAAATACTAATATTACTACATCTGAGAATACAATTAAAACAACATGGAACATTGTAAAATCAATAACCACTAGTAGGGCAGTATATGAGGAATTAAAGACTTTAAATATTGTTGGGAAATGTATTAAGGACTGCCAAATAATATCATACTTTCTAAATGACTACTTTATATCTACAGCCATAACAGTCAATGATGGAAAACTCGATATAGGAAAAGTGGATATTAACCATCCTATGGAATATTTATATCAAACTTTTAAAAAAACCTTTTCCTAGTAAAGGTTTAAAAAAAAAAAAAGTAAAGCAATCCCTGTTACAGACCTGGACAGGCCCTGAGGGTTCCAGGAGGTCGAGGCTCCCAGATTTCAAGACAATTGGCACATGAAGGGGGGGTAAGGTTGTCAGACCTATGTACCGGCTGCCTTTACCCCCCAGGAAATATTCCTGGTGCTTATTTCTGTTAGAGGCTGAGTCAACCCCAGGACCAAAGTGTAGCAGGAAGGATTATGTTAATGAAAACAGAATTGAACCCATGACCTTCTGGCTTGTAGTGCAGTGCCTCAACCAACTGCGCCACCGCATGCCCCAACTTTTCCTAATATTAATTTTAAATATAAATATCAACTAAAGAAATTTAAATAATTATTACATTTCTAAGACCTTCTAACTCACATGTGTACAATGAAATTTCTACAAAAATCCTAAAAGCTAGTTCACAATTCATTATTTCACCCTTAACTTATATTTGTAATCAGGCTTTATCAGCTTTATCAACAGTTATCTTTCCTTCACATTTGAAATACTCTGTAGTAAAGCCTTTATTCAAAAGAGGAAACAAAAATGACATGTCAAATTACAGACCTATAGCTTTACTAATGTCCTATTCAAAAATATTTGGAAAGCTAATATATGTGAGAATATATCAACATCTTGTTGACAATGACATATTAGTTGATGAACAGTGTGGTTTTAGAATAAATTCTTCTACTGTAAAAGCAACACATAAATTACTTAATGCAATACTCAATGCCTTAAATAATAATAAAAAATATTTGATAGTATATTGTGTGACTTACATAAGGCTTTTGATTGTGTTAATCACAAAATATTGCTTGCTAAATTGGAATTTTGTGTTATTACTGGTAAGTTCCTGAATTTAATAAAATCTTATTTTGAAGCCAGATATTAAAAGGTCTCAATACACTCCAATATACACTCTGATAACATACCTTAATATAAGAAAAAAAAAACTCATTTTCTTCAAGGATCAATTCTTGGTCTTTTATTGTTCCTCATTTATATTAATGATTTGCCGAGTACTAATTAGCATGCTTTACTGATACTTTTCACTCATGGTACCAACGTAATTGTTACTGACTCAAATATTATTGACTTTCAACTTAATATGAAAGTAGTATTTAAACAATTAAACAACAGGTTTAATGTAAATTCATTATTACTAGATTTGAAAAAAACAGGTTTCATTCATTTTAAAACAAAGAATGCTCATGAGATAAACAGTAAATTACAATATGAAAATAAATTTATTGCTGATTTATCTGATACAAAATATCTAGAATTATGCCTCAATAACATAATGGACTGGAGAGTGAATATAGACTATCTTATACCTAAATTAAGGTCAGCATGCCATTAGAACTCTTAAACAAATAATGTCACAAGAAACGTTAATAATGATATATTATGCCTATTTTCACTCATAAATGACATATGGCATAATATTTTGGGGTAATTCTCCACATAGTATTCATATATTCAGATTGTAGGAAAAATAATAAGAACAATTACTAATTCTAAGAATAGGGATTCATGCAGAAATTTGTTCAGAAATCTAAATACTTTCACTTTTATATCACAATATATATTCTCATTACTATCCTCTGTCATTACAAACAGGGAGCAATACATTACATATCCATGGCAAAAATACCAGATATGGCTCCGATTTTCATCAGACAATATCAAACCTGTCTTCATATCAAAGAGGTTCTTATCATATGGGACTCAAGGCTTTTAATAGTTTACCTACTTATATGAAGGACATATCCTGTAATCTTAAGGAATTCAAACATCTTTTAAAAAATTGTCTTTACTCAAATTCTTTTTATACATTGGAAGATTATTTCCATAATAATAATGATAATGATAACAGTAATAATAATAGCAATAATAATAATAATAATAAGGGCTCAATGGTTATGGGAGAGGTAATATCTTTGTAAGGGGTTGACCCTGCACTGGTCCTCACCAGCCCAGGTGTGCAGCAGTGCAACTTGAGGCACCAGCCACTCACTTCCCTGCACACAAGACCGTCCGTGCATAGTGAGTAACTACATC
>Ga0131853_10009112_pt1 | contig 18126 bp, 13 predicted proteins | sample TergutLab28metaG_FD_92764 | JGI IMG/M metagenome (GOLD analysis project Ga0131853, IMG submission 92764) | Labiotermes labralis P1 segment gut microbial communities from Petit-Saut dam, French Guiana - Lab288 P1 (version 2) (version 2) | ecosystem: Host-associated > Arthropoda: Insects >... | reverse complement strand
TACATGCTTCTCATGTAGCCCTCCCGACTTAAATCTAGTAGTAACCAATTTCTTGTTTTGTTTACATGTAAAATAACCACTGCCACCGGGTAACAACCCAATTGCAGTAAATAAATAAATAAAAAAAATGTGCGCATATTAATATGGTGACATTTATTGATGGCGTAATAATGCCACCTGTATTTTCAAGGGCTGTATTCCCTCTCGGTGCTTATTCACTGCGCATTCAGTAGCGCGGCCTTCAAATGACGGACTCCGTGAACCGTACTTTGTACAGGAAGAAGTACTACAGCGTTCATGTGGATATTGTCCTGTACCTGTTGCCTCATTCCTATTTAACTGCTGAAGGATACGTCGTAAAACATTAACACTCTGTGTAAATACGTCACACACAATCAACACACATGTTCGTCCTTGCGAGTTGGCCAAGGTCGATTTTCTGTGGTAAATTATTCATAAGAAGTTTGCAGTACGGTAGTTTATTTCTTGCAAGTGTATTCTTTAACCTAGGCAAGGGAGTGGATAACTGAGGACTCGTGGTTCGATTCCTCCAACGAGCAGGTCGTCTTTCCTCTTCTGCAGAGCGTCAAGACCGACTCTGCGGCCCACTCAACCTCCTGTTCACTGGGCACCTGGTGCTCTCTTCCAAGGTGTAAACTGGCCAGTGAGGCATGAAACTGACCACCCACCTCCATATAGTGTCGAGTGTAAGATCAAGAGGACCTATTCCTCCATTCTCCATACGTCTGCTTAGCGTTCGTAGGGACAGCTTTGTTCCTTAACTATAAGGGTTAATCCAAGATCAAGGAGATGAGAATATACCAGTTATGAGTGATTACAGCGTCTTGCTCTGTTCGAACATAAGGACCCTTGGTTTTAGAGTGCCAGGGTCATTGGTAGTTGTCCGCGGCCTTCTGCAGAGTCATTTTAAAATTAGTCCTTGTTCCCTAAGCTGCATCAGCGAACTTCAGGTCGCAGCGTAGCAAGTGCGGAGCTTGGGGCTTACAGAAACAAGTTTACTGTCGGGTTCACATACCGTGTGTGTTGTTTTGCTTTGCGATGGGTCAGGGAGTTCCAAAAGTCTGCATGACTGTTTCAGAATTACTTCTGAATCGGTGAATACGAGTAGGCACAGGCATTCCTGGTGTTTCCTCATAAGGATTCGCTAAACCGTATGTAGCACTTAATACCAACATGTCTGAAGTATCCTTATAATAAAATCAATTAGATGCACTAATTTCTCAAATTTATTTTGGAAATGAAACTCAACATGTTTCGGACAGTTCCTCTGTCCATCATCAGGAGTTTTTCACTGTACACACAGCAGTGGTATGTGTCTTACAGGTTTGCTGACAGTTTGCGAGCAGGATCAGGACGTTACTGCAGTTCCGTCCTGATCCTGCGGAGGCGCACCGGACGGCCACCAACAGAGTGTGACGATACCAGATGCCGTTTAAAACAATTTGACCTCCTGATGATGAGCACAACAATGCTCGAAACATGTAGAGGAATATAATAAACTTGTTATAAAACAAGAATTTGTGCATTAAGTTGGTCAGTTGCTAAGATTATACTGAGATGCACGGTCAGCAAAACATCAAAATTTGGGTTTTAATGTTAATGAGAAGGTGATGGTTAATGCATGTGACCACGAACTAGGGAGAGGAGAGGTGCATACAGCGTTTCAGTGGGGAAAGATGGAGGATAGAAACCGCTTGGAAGACCTTGGGAGGATAATATTAAATGAATTTTAAAGAAATTTGTTGGTACAGCGTGGATTGGACTGATCTAACTCAGGACGGGGACAAGTGACAGGCTGTTCTGAAGTCGGCGATAGACTTTCGAAGTCCATAAAATAAGGGGAGTTTCATGAACTAGCTGAGGAGCGATCAGCTTTTTGAAGAAAGGAATCCGCTGCATGGTGTTGGTATGTTTTCGAATTTGTTATTCTTAATATTGTGTTTATCACCATTGTCATTTCTCTCCATTTCTGAAACTGTTAATATTTCAGAAGCCTGTGTAATTAGGAATGTATGTTAACAAAAATGGAAGGCATACGGAGCACAATGAGTTATGTCAATCTCAGAACCCGTGTAATATGAATATAGCCTAGAGTACGCAATACACACACTCATGCACGCACTGTACGCTTATTTGCAGGTATACGTTTTTGTCAGCTGTGAGATATTGAAGTATGTTTTGGTGTGCCACCATTTGGAGACAGCAGGGAAACAACTTTACATTTTCTTACCTTTTTTTGTGCCCATGTCCCAGACGATGTACGCAGTTCAAAAATGCTAAGTAGTCCTAAATGTAATACACTATCCTCAGATCCCTGCGTTGAACTTTTGTAGATGGTTTGTGATGTAATGAAATCCCATACAGAAACTACCCTAAAAGCTTTGAGTAAATTAGATTTTGGGCAGAGTATAGTCATTGTTGCAGGCAAACAAAGGGACATGCACTGTTGTTTTGAATTCACCTCTTCATTCCGTGCTGTGCATGTTTTCAGCCTGGTCCTTACCATTAATACGGTTTCTCACATACCTATTGAACACGAGCTCGTGAATTTAGACTTCCTAAACCTTAAAAGTGGCACTGGGATTTTGTTTGCATCAAACTTGTCTGCACACATCATCTTTGTTGTTTTAGAATGGGAATTCAGCTTGTCATCCAGGACAAACTTTTGTTATTCCTCTTTTATTTAATGATGGTCGCTGATGTTTTGTCCCCAAGAAGAATGTCATTTGCTATTCTTCATTTATGCAGCGTAACCGAAAGTTTTGTTGAAACAGGACGGGCTGTTTACGTATAAGCGTAACATTCAGGCTCTTTCGCGGAACAATTGTTGCCGTGGAAAAGAAATAATTATTCCCAAGTGTGAATGTGTGCCTGTGTTCTCGTCTTAGGTATCCGGCATAAAAACCGCATCTTTTCTGCACCGTTTTAGTCATCTGTGACCTGTCTGACTCTACCGTATTTTTTCATATCTCATAAACGACACGATTTTCGAAAAAAAAAAAAGTTTCTGAGCATTGAAATATTTGTGTTGAGTTTCTCTATTATGTTTAACCTTTTGACGCCTAATGTCAGCTATAGTGGTCGTACCGCACCGCTAACCTCTAAAGTTGCATTTTATGTATGTATTCAACAAATATATTTACTGAATATTTTAAACATGGTATATACTCTCCGTTATTTTCTCTTCAAAATGCAGTTTGTTTCATAATTCTAATATATTTGGTTTCTGTACTATTCACATTTTATATACAGGTGTGCTAAAAGTAAAAAAAATAATTCCGGCGCCAAAAGGTTAACTGAAAAATTCCTCGTTCTGAGCAGAATTCAGCGAGCTATTATCATAAAAGGACGGGAGTTTTCATGTAGGGTACCCGTTATTCTTGTCAGACTTAACCTGAATTTTCTGGACAGATTTTCGAAAATAATATTCCGATACAAAATTTTACGAAAATCCTTCCAGTAGGAGCCGAGTTGTTCCTTGCGGACAGACGGACAGACATGATGAAGTCATTCGCTTTTCGCAAATTTGCGAACGCGCCTAAAAATGATGCAGCTTTTGACGCAGATTCTTGCAGTCTTTAAAATCAGTTGATCATTATATTCACTGCCTTTGTGCAACCTGAAGCTTTATTACAGTGTACGCATAACGCTTAACATCGTTCCACCTCGGTCCAACCTTCGTGATAGCTCCTAATATCCTCTATAAGTTTTGTGTTATACCGTACGATCTGACGGTTGGAAGCACCCGGCTTCCGTCTTTCAGGATACGGAAGTGGAGACAGCAGGGACGTACCTTGTTATTCGGAGACAGCTCTGTGATGGTAATTCGCTTGTCGTATTAGTTACTTTATGAAATACTCCCGATATTAAAGCACGTCTCTTACCTACGATTGATTCTCTGAAAATATGTTATTTTTCAAGGCATCCTTCTTTTTGGCCAGCCATTTTGAATGGATTTGACTCTATTTTTATCAGCACATGACATGTAGCGGCTGTACTCAGTGTGCTGATAAAACTGGTTATGAATATAAGAATGTAGTTTTTTTTATATTTATGTTGCGAATACGCATTATGTCGGTAGGTGTTTGACATAAGCAAATAGGTGTACATACATTTTATGCCACGTGTTATTTTTTTCCGACCCATTTTGGGAAAAAAAATGGAATTGTAAATGTTACTGTAGGTCGATTGCATCGATATAGCCCAAAATTGAATGCGTTCAGATCTTTTTTGTAGACACAAAATACATGGTTTAAAGACATCGTCGTCCACGACTTTCTGACTATATGGTTGTTTGACCCTCTTCGCGAAAAGAACGGTTACATATTAATTAGAATATTTTTTTTGCATCAAATCCTTCAGTTCAAGACAGCGACAGAACTATAAATTATGTTGTAGTTTGTGACAATAACGGAAAGTCCTGGAACTTGAACGTTCTCAGCATTCAGACTCAACTGCTGGCTATGTCAGATTTACCATCTGAGATTCGAGTTCTGTATACAAAAAGTGGAGTCGTCTGACTTCTTGTTGTGCTGAGTAATGTCAGGCTGCTTGCAGTTCGATCTCCAAGTGGACGCAGTTGAAACGGGTCGGGGTCGGTAACCCAGCAGTCAAGTTCTTGGAGTTCCGGATTTCCTCGTCCGCCCCGTGACACTGCAACTACAGCACTGTCCTTCCGTTGCGCACTCAAGAGGCTAAAGGCGCAAGTGTTATGTCTGTGATTTTCACGTCACTCCTGTCAGTTATCGAACCAAGAGTGTTTAAATATAGAACAGTAACGGTGCACAAATTTTTTAAAAATCTAGGCGCCACCTCAAAATATTAGGCGTCAGAAAGGTGACATGAATCAAGTTCCATACTGATGAACCGCAGATAATAGGCGCCACAGTGCAAAATTTAGTCGCCATGGCGACCTAGCGCCAGGGATTTGTGCACGCTTGTAGTAGACCGTGGTGTGGGGAAGCCGTTGTGTAGGAAACAAAAACCGGAACACTTAACATTGGGTGGCGTGGGACGGTAGAAGACAGTTTTGTAATCCATCACGCAGTGACAAATGCTGCGTAATTTATTAACATTACGGAACCAAGGTGACTCAGATGACAGAATTATAACATTCTGGCACAAAACACGAAGTAATGAGAACAAGAATATTACTGAAACCCAGACATTCATTTCATTTACTGATCTTCCTTTGTATATCCGTTCCTCGTCCTTCGCAATCTCGGTACACCCTCTGTAATCACCAATCACACACTTGCCTTTGCATCTCCTCTTCCTTTTTGTTAGTTGTCGATTGATGGCTCTCCTACTCCTGTAGATGTTTTCTCCCACCGACTGAAAGTCAGAATATTCGTTCGCGTCGTCAGAAAGGTCGTACTTTAATGACCTGCAAAACCCCGTAGAATGTGGTATTCTGAACCGAATTTTGCGGTACCTATGAAACCGGAACTGTCCCGTGAAAACCGGGACGAGTCGGTTCCATATCCTCGTGCGGCGGGTGTGGGTGGGCAACTTTAGCATTCGCGTTTGGGTGGAACCTGTAGATTATTTTTTTTAATTTTTTCCGATGAAGTGTTCAAGCTGAAGGCTACGATCGAGTGACTTGCAAAGAGGTAGCAATAGCTGATTGGCGGACGAAGCAAAATAAATATCCTGCAGTTGCTACAACACGTACGGAAGAGAACCGTCCGCCAGCCGTGCTAGGTTTTTCAGTGGCCAGTTATTACAAATGACCTATGACCGTCTTCGGGGACACCGTACCCCTGGAAGAAGTGGGTGTGCTGTAACAGGCAAATATAAAAATTAGCTGCATAGCGATTCAGACTGTGTGCCCCATATGGAGTTTCTTTTCGCTATTACTTTTTTTTTGGGAGGGGGGGCTCCCCGATCTTGTGCCCCTGCATGGAGTTTTATCTCCATTCCCCTGTGCGTTCTCACTGCGTTTTGCTCGTTCACATTCAGCTCCACTTTTCTGTAATATGCTTAAGAGAATTCGTTAAACGAATAACTAAAAGGTGCGTATTGCCAAAATTGAGAAAAGACGTAGTGGAAAAATAACAAGGTAGAACGTACCCCGAAGATGGAGGTTACCTGCTGTGTGATGCTGAAACAGAATCAAAGAGAAATAGAACTGTGTGTTTGAGTGTGCAATTTTTTTTTTTTTTAAGATTGTGCCTTGTATTACTTTGACAGATACAAGAGACAGTCCTTCGCACGTGATTTATTTGAAGATTTGATTTATATCAAGTGACTGCCGCACTTTGTTTATGGTTCCGTGACACTGTTTTATCGTGTCTGACTGGATTGATGTCTGAGCACAGCATTGCTTCTGTGGTTTGAACTGCAGCGCCGTTCTGGTATGGCGAGATGGCGGAATATCTGATGTGACCAATCTTATGTCTTAACTCGATAGTAGTGCAAGCAAGACCAGGCGTATGCCATTTTTAATTGTAGGCCGTATTGAGATACATGTACGGAAGAGACTGTGAGCAGAACGGACAGAGAGGAAGTTCATGTAAAAAAAAGTAAATTATTCACACTGCCTGGAGGTTTTTCAGTATTTTAAATGACGTTAACGAGTACTTGGTCCATGAGTCTAACCCGCGGCTACATTTATAAATTGTGTGTGTACTATAAAAATTTCAATATAATCTAGGCAGTAACGTACGTCACTTACTGTTATTTTTCCACGTGCGGCCCGCGAACCGGCTCACAATAACTGGCATGGCCCTTTGTTTTGTTGTAATTAGACATTTGCTTACATTCCAAATGCTGTATTTCGTATTACCGGTTATTACTAACGCTCCATATCTGGTACTGGTTAGTAAACTGTGTTCCATTCTTGGCACGTTACGGTTTCTATGAGCAGTCCACACATCGACTGTATTTACTGAGATTTTGATTGCTTTCATCAGCGTGTCATTAAAAATGGATGAGGCAGCGATTTATAATCTGCAAGGAAAGTCAGATTCCACAGCATTTGCAGTATTTTAATTACCGAATGTGGAAACCTCCCGCATTTGGAATCTTAATAAACTTGACCTGTGTTTACGACACTGAAGGTCAACTAGGTTTAAAGAAAGGCCTTTGCCGTAAAAAGGTAGGAGACGCATGACTTACTGTGGTGGTAAGACACGCATTAAACTGAATCTGGTATGATCCCCACTCGGCTCTGTCATACCCAGATACCAGTGTAATGGTGACAGTAAAGTTGCCTTGTAAGCAGCTAAGCACGACGTCCTGAAGGTATATGGTGGGGTGGGGGTATAGCTCTACAGATTCTTAACGTAGGCACTAGATGGGTGTATTCAGCTTCACGCCCCGGCCACTTTACCGCCCGGAGAACGAACACCGAAGGCTCATTGGGTAGGAGGCCGGTTGGTTTCCAGAGAAGATTTGGGCGCTTTGGAGATGGAAAACATCGATTTCTGTGCCAGGAATCGAACGGATATTCTAGTTTTGTTCAGACAATAATCAAGTTGCTGTACCGACTGAGCTATTCCGGTTGTCAAGTAGTTGGGCGAGGTAAGTAGCGGTGACGAGGAGCGGAAGTTGATAAATTGAAGGAAGTATTGAATGACGGGGAATATGGATTTTAGTTATAGAGAGGTCCGTGTACTTCGTTGAAATGCGAGGTTCCGACAGCGGTGTTGCTGGAGAGAGCTGTGGGATGTTACGCCGTTCCAACAGGTGCATATATATATACATGTATAATGTGTATATGTATATATATATATAATGTATATATATACACATATACATATATATATATATATATATATAACCGTCCAAAATCGGACACATGTTTATATGAACTTTTTTGATCACAAAGGCCTAGGAAATCACCTCCTGCAGTTATGCCCTAAAGTCGTGAAACACCCTGTATATATCCACACACACACATACCGACGTTTCGAAGGATCGCAGTGCCTTCATATTCCTGGTCAAAGCAGTCACCGCTTTCTCCTGACGTTGAAGGTATGACGGTCCTTCGAAACGTTGGGCGTTTTCCAGTCGAAACGACGTAACATCCCAGAACGCCTTTCAGCAGCACTGCTGTGGGAAACTCAAGTCTTTAAAGACAATTACTTTAAGGTTTCGCACATTTCCATTGTTTGTGACAGATTCGCCGACATTCATTGATTATCTCAGCCTGAAGCCAAACCTTTTTTTTTTTTTCCGTATACGCGATAAAGAGGTCGCGATGGGTCGCATGAACTGCGATCCCTCGACTTACGTATATCACCGTACGTCGTTCCGCACTTGCGTCGTTGGCCTCCAGACACAGTCCGTTAATCCAAGGGTGCAAATTCTTACGTACGATGCTGAATATGACTTCGTGATGCCGAAGTCCCATGGTGAGGGGCTTACTCATGTAGAGCGACGTCAAGTTGTTGGAGGACACTTTTTCGAGCAAGCAGCGAGGAACACCACATAGACAAGAAATTAAGAGGGTGCTTGCTTCCCGTGAGGAGTTTCTGAAAAAGAAGAGGAAGAAGAACAAGAAGAATCCTTCGTCTCTTCAGACTTGGGAGCCTGGTGACGTAACTTCAGGGGATGACTAGTCCGTGTCTGCAGTTGTCGAGAGAAACAGAATTGAACGAAGAATTGTCCCCTAGCTGTATTTATTATATCGTCCCATTAATCCGTTCCGCTGAACGGTTGTTTTGAGCCATTCTGTGTTATAATCACCGCCATAACAATGTTTTGTTATTACCTTTTATTCATTGATCATTTATCAACTGGCGAATGTGATGAACCGATCAGGCGTTGAAACTGAGCTGACCATTGTGTAATTTACTGACCCATACGTACAGTTTTGCAATTAATGATACGTATAGTGTCTACCGAGGCGCTTAATGATTAGTGGTCTGTTTTCGAATCGCAATAAATGCTTTCAGTGATCGTTTTATGATTACAGTGGCCATTTAACTGCTGTGTAGTGTTCATGCGTAGGCTAGTTACGTATATCCTTTGTAGGTAGGTTTTCACCCTTTGTCTAGGCCACGCAGGCCCTTAGGGTGAGTAGAGATATAACTCTACTCTTTTCTAGGACCTTCGGCACTTAGATGGGGGGTGGGGGTCAGCCCCACGCCTCGGTCGCCTCTACCCCCAGGAAAGACCCGGTGCCCATTGTACAGGGAGACTGGGTGGGCCCCAGGGCCGGTCTGGACAGGCGGAAAATCTCGTCCAGCCCCGTAGTCAGTCGCTATACCGACTGAGCTACCTGGTCCTTGTATGTCCTTTGTCACTACTGGAAAACTGCAGCAACTTTTCGTATATCTTTTGTCATTATAGCAGAAATGCTACATTTTCTTGTATATCCTTTGTCACTACAGTAAATGAAGCACCTTTTCCTATATCCTTTGTTATTCTTTTGTCATTATAACAGAAATGCACGTTTTTCTCATATATCCCTTGTCACTATAGTAAATCCGCAGCACCTTCTTGTATATCCTTAGCCAATTTAGCAGAAATGGAACATTTTCTCATATACCCTTTGTCACTACAGTAAATCTGCAGTACCTTTTGATGTTTCCTTCATCAATACGGTAAATCTTCAAGTCCTTCTACAGTCTATATCTCTACTGTAAAACTGCGATACATTCTCCTCGCCTTCGTCTTTTCTGTTTTTCCTGCAGTTCCGTTTGAAAGCACGTCCTTTTGCCTCTTCTTCCTTTTTTTTTTTACCACTCGGAGGTGCTTGAAGGGAGTTAAACTGTGAAAACCGGAAGCCCTAGGTGGAAGGTCTGTCTGTAGATGGAGGCCATTTTTTCTGTACTTCGTTAGTTGGTATTATTTGACGATAATGCAAATGAAATTTTAACATCCAATTAAATAGTGGTATGATTATTTACAGTTGACTGGAGAGAAGTACTTAGTACTCCCCCGGGGCCTGTTTCAACATAACGTACCACTCGGTACTCTGTATGTGCGTGCGTGCGCGCGCGCGCGTGTGTACACAACTGTGCTTCTCGACTTGCGTCATAGGTACGTTCTCAGAAATGGTCGGAAATTGTTGCGTTTCTTTCATTTTCCTGCTTTTAATTTTCATTGGAAAGTGTGTAGTATTAACTTTAGTGCTGTTAGTTTTAATCGCTGAGGAACCCTTTTTTTTGTCTATTTCTTGGTTTTAGACTGAAATTTAAATGAAAAGCAGTATGAGATGTCGTTAACGAGACATTGTTCTAGTCAGACTCCCGGAAATCGGGGATATCTCCTTATAATAAAGCACTGAGTTATTTTGTACTGACAATTTGAATGGCGTGTTTTGTTTCCCATCCATTTTTTTTTCACTTGTTCATCGCGTTTTTGGCGCGTTCGGAAAGCGAATAGTGACTGCTAGCTGCGTCATGTCCGTCCCCCTGTCCTCACGGAACACCGCCTCTCCCGCTTAACGGATTTTCACGAAATTTCATATTCGGAATTTTTATTACAATTTGTGGATACGTTTCGATTTGTCTTAAAATCGGACATACTAATAGACATTGCATTAAGAACTGCGTGCATGATGTGATTGGTCATTACAATTGAGTCTTTGTTCTCTCTGAGGTACGAACTACGGCGTGGGGAATATTTGACGATCTGAACATCTCGCCCTCTACGACCTAAGTATGTGAAACAGTATCTCGTGTTTTGCGACAGAAGTGCAGGAAATACAATACCTCGACGTTAACGAGATAAGAACAAAAAATAAGACAGAGCCACATAGGCCAAAGGAACGGTTGACGATTTAAACTTATCCATTCCACTCGGAAAGCCAAATTAGGGCTTACGTTTTATAGCATTGGAAGTATTCATGAGCAATGGGGGTAAAAGGGAAAATAAAAATCCGAACTGGAAAGGCGTTGTACGCCCTACTGAAATTTTCTGACTTGTTGCTCAGGTTGATCTTGGATATGAATTATTAAGAGGAATGACCGACAACTACCTGAAGACATGTAGATGGCGTGTAGCTAAATTTGCGCGCAGTCTACGTAGATGTCAGAACTATATTAGGCGAACTGTCATATTCGACCCTCGATCAGCTGATCGCCATCCCCTCTTCCGCTGAATAAAGGTGTAGGTGGCATTGTGAGCCATTTAAGACATGTTGGTGTAGAGAAACAAACTAGATGGTTTAGCCCAGCCATCCAGTCCGCACGAAGAATAGCTATCCTGCCATTTATCGCCGCACTCCGCGTTTCCTGCAGATAGATGCCGATTAACACCTCCAGTAGGTCGCAGTACTTTTATTACTGTTTCATTACTCGTTTATAGTTACCTATAACTTGCCCGTTACGTATACCCTCAGTAGTTGTCCCAACGTTGCATTCACTGCAAAGAGTAGTGGCACTGACTTTAATGTTTTCAACGCTTTCATATTTTATATTTTAATTGCAATTTATCTTATTTATACCGTACGTGCTATATATCCTTTTTAAAGTAACTGTTCCAGTCTTAATATTGAGTCATTTACAGTTCTGATTTTTCAAATATGTTGCTACCGTACGAGTAGCGCTAATGTAGTCTATGTGAAGTCACTGAATGGTAGCTTTTTTTTACTGGTGTGACACACACACAAAATGTTATCACGGTGGAAGAAATCTGTTCAGTATAGTGTGTCACCCAAGATTACTGTCTTATTAGATGTGACACCTCTATATGTGTTACCGTACAAATTGATGCAGACGCTTGGGAGAGAACCTACTGCCTCGATGTTTAGGTAGAAGATAGAGGCCACACATTCGTCTGAAGCATCTGTACCCATTACTATATAAGTAACAAAATACACGTTACCAGGTACAATGTACCTAACAGTGTATGTTAATAACGTAACTCCAACATGTTGTTTGGTTCTTAAACAGCAACTGGGAAGGACTGTTTTTACTATGTACGCGAAATTGCAGCATTACGAGATTTTAAACCAAACGGCATCACATCTCACAGGGATAAGATCTCACACAGTACGTCGGTCATTCGTAACTTGAAGAGGTTATAACCGGAAATTTGCAGAAAATTCGCTTGGAGACTTGGCAGACGCACGGACCTGGGGAAGTAAATGTGTGCTTCATTTACCAAAAAAAAAAAAATTCATCTGAGAATCAGAAGCTTGTGGATTGCGCTTGTGAATGCATTACGTTCTATTGCCGGTAGAAGTAAGCCAACGAATGTGACTGGCGAAGGAGAGACTGCGAGAAAGAGAATAAGGAACGAAATGGAAGAGTAAAGTTTGCACAGCCCGACCCAGAAAGTCTTGTGGAAATGTGAATAAAATTCGAGCCAGTCTTATGGGAGTCGTAACTCGCCGTGTTGCGAATTATGTATCGTACTGGAATGTAACTCTTTCCTTCACTGGACCAAAACAAAATGTTCCTCCGTGTCTTACTTCCCCACGAAACAAACGAGAAAACAAAACGATTTTTGTGTTTATCAAGAAGATAAATTAGGAGTTATTAAGGGAAAGAGAATGGAATGCTTGATTAACGTAAATTGTCCTGTATATTGGCCTTCTTTTTTTAATAGTACGACGACCACATCCAATTCCTCGCGTCCTTACCATTTGTGATCATCGTTATCATCTCCCTGGACGCCGGAACCCAGAGGTGGCACAAATCCTAAGCTCCAATTCGCCGTGTTGACTGCTTCTTATACCAGCCCCGCTCAACCTTTCATCTTGTGTGGACAGCTTCGGCAAAATTTTGTCTGCTTGCAGTCCACGTGCCATTTAATACCCGGAATGAAGAATGAATAAGTACACGTGTAATTATATGTGTAATTTTACTGTGTATTTTGTGTGTATAACGTGATGTAAAATTAACACTGATTGTTACAGGAAAAATGTATTTGAAAAATGTAATTCGGAACTTCGGGTAGGGCGTCGCTATTTTTAGCACTTTTTTTGTGTTGTGTGTTGTTGTTTTTATTTATTATTATTATTATTATTATTATTATTTTATTTATTTAACGGATTGAGTCAGTTCGTCAGCTCGTAAGTTTTCAAAATTGCTGCGGCCTTCCATCTCGGCTTTGCCAGGGAACGGGCTGAAAGGCGTTTTCTCGTTTCAGATGTCTCCATGGGCCAAGTAACAACATTATATCACCGGCGACATTGCACGCGATTTGCTGTTTAAGCGGGCATGTTTAGTACGGTGGTGCCTAATATTTGTGGGTCCTCAGTGCTGAACTTCTTTCGTATCACCCTTCTGGCACCTAGAATTTTTGAGTGGCTTCTAAACTTTTGGAAAAATTTGTGTACCTCTACCGTATCCCATTACGATTTCCAGTTGAAACAGCGTTGCGAGTTTTTAATCTTTTTTAGCGGTGAAATTGATGGCTCCGTTCTTGTGGGATATTGCGCCTCGGTACTGGGTGAGTGGTGCCCGACGTTTCGTGACAACATGATTGTCCCGACAATCGGGAACACCCATTGGTGTGGCTGTATATACCAGGAGAACGGAGACCTGAAAGTGCATTGTTAGAGTATTTAACGATCAATTGTCAATACCCTGGTTGTAAAGATGAACCCTTACTGTAACTGTAGCCGTGCAGCGACTCTCCTGGCATAGACGCCCTTCTAATTAGATGCCAGAATCTCCGTGAAGGTGAAAGGAATCGTTCATTATCAACGGACGTTTCTGGCTCGGGTTGAATTTACCGAGCCCCAGAATGGAAGTGTGCTTTTCCAAAGGGTAACTTTTCAAGAGCCGGTCCCAGCGGCCGCTCGCCTGCTGAGATTGTGGGTTCGAATCCTACTGGGGGCATGGATGTCTGTCTGTTGTGAGTGTTGTGTGTTAGGTAGAGGTCTTTGCGACGCGCTGATCACGCGTCCAGAGGAGTCCTACCGACTATAGTGCGTCGCTGTGTGTTATGCAGAAACCTCAAGAATGAGGAGGCTGTGGCCCGCGTTGGGCCACAGCGCCACAGACCGGGGGGGGGGGATAGTTTCAAGAGATGACATTGTCAAATTCTCGTAAGAATATAACTTATTCCTATGATCCGAGCCACATGCCCAACTTATCGTGTCTTCCGTGTGGTAGTAGTTACGATGTACGCCCTATGATCTTCTTTTGTAATTTCCTCCTTACACAATATATTTAATTTATTATACACCCAAACATCTTCCCAGGATCCAGTTTCTGAATATTAGTAATCAGCTTTCTTTCCTCGCAGTGTGATACGGCTATAGTGTATTCTCAGAGTACAACCAACAAGATGCGACGTTTCTCAATTTATTTATTTCTTTAAGACGCTGTACATGTTTCAGACGGCTTTTCCGTCCATTATCAGGAGCTCAAAACTGCACATACAGCGTCAGGCACTTGTCAGACCATTACTGCTACCTGCTACTAGCCTGGACGGCTAACAGCAGGTAGCAGTATTGGTCTGACAAATATCTGACGCTGTATATTCATTTTTGAGTTCCTGATGTTGGACGGAAAACTATCTGAAACATGTAGAGCGTCTTATAGAAATAAATAAATTGTGAAAAGTCGCATCTTATTGGTTGTACTCTGAGAATATGTTAGCGATGCATGGACCTGTGAATGTTAAATGACTATAGTGGTCGATGTATTGACAGGGCTGTGTGCTTGTGTTGAGAAATGCCGTATTGAGAGATGCCTGTACCACACACACAGAGGGTCTGAACCTTGTTGAACAGCCGTGATCTCGGTCACTGCATGAAACCTGATATGAGAGCCATCATTTGCGTACGGCGAGGCGGTATTGGCGAAAAAAAAAAAACTCCCATATAGGGGCAAGTAAAATCATCCTTGAAAGAACGATCAGAGCAGTTAAACGCAGGAAATTTTGTTTAAGATTTTAAGAGTGTGACTACCGGCTAGCCAAAAAGACCCTGCCCTCTTGGATGAGTGCGTCAGTTTGGGGGAACCGGGTAGACTGACGGACGGGTACTCCTCAATCTCAGCTATGTGACATTTCCTTTGAAATGCGTGATTTCAGGCTTCCACCGCGAAGTAGCTGAGAACTGCTCTGTTCCTGGGTCATTACGCAGCGAGTAGTGGTAAATTCTTAGCGACGTTTCGGGACAACCTATCGGTCCCCAGAGAGCACAGTTCCACTTACTGTAAAGCTGTGAGCATGTAAACGAATAAAAGTAACCTACCTAAGTGCGTGCCATTACTAAGCAGCAGGGTCCTTCACGGATTCGCGATAGCTCAGTCGGTGTAGGAACTAGGCTCCTTCCTGCCACCTACATTAACCCTATCGGTTGGCACCACGCTACTGAGGCTTATCATATCCCACACTCTTCCCTGTATAAACCTCGTCTTAGGCTCCCTGGCTTTCCTTTTGGATTCTTGACCGCGAAAGATGGTACCAATAGGTTGTCCCGAAACGTCTCTAATAAATTACCACCACTCAGAAGAGCGCGGTTCATCTTTCTTTTGAAGTGTTCCTTTACACCCGTTACCCCCAAATTATTTTATGTAAACTGCGACGCCTGGAAGTTGTATTTTCCCTTTTTGTTTTTTAATGATTGTGAACAGAGGCAGGAAAATAATGTTCCGATTTTCTCCTCTCCCTTCCCGCTCCTCCTATTTTTCTTTTCCTCTTACAAACTCGTCACTTGGCACGCCCTTTCGGGATTGTTTCTGAAGTTTTGAGGGCATACTACGTTCTTATTTCTTTCCCACGGTCTTTCCCTTTGTGCCTTTTTCAGAATATGTGGGTTCGATGACCCAACCTGTTTTCCCGTTGACGAGGCTTTTAGTTGTTACAGAGTTTCATGTCTGTGGTTTCAGTCGTGAGTGCACAAACCCCGGTCGCCCGGGTGGCTACTTTTTGTACGGTGGCACCTAATGTTTGTAGGTCCTCACTACGGAACTTGCTGTATGTCAATCTTACGGCGCCCAGAATTATGAGTTGGCTTCTGTATTGTTGGAAAGTGTGTTCATCCCTGTTTTTAGTAATTTATTAACTTAATGTGTGAGTTTATATTTGGAACCACGGAACTGAATTGCTTCTGCATATGTTGCATGAGTGTGGAAAAATGAAAATGCCGTGGTTTGTTAAAAATAATAATAGTTTACAGTGTCTTTTATTTTTTTTTTAACTCATGGTTCCGTGCATCACAATTCAATGTTAATAAAAATCCAACCAGATGCAACGGCAACGTTGGAGGGAAGTAGCTGTAACAGTATTATGACCTGTACCGGAGGCTGCGGTTACAGTTTTTAGTACTCCTGATGATGGGTGCTGTGACACCTGAAACATGTAGAGTGACTTTGCAGTGAATAAATATCTGCATACTGTTACATCTGATTGGATTTTTATTAACATTGAGTTTACAGTGTCTTTCCCCCCTCCCTGTTGGGCTATCTAAAGACGATATTACGCCCTGAAGTTTGGCCCACACCGGTGTGTGTGTGTGTGTGTGTGTGAAGTTGACGTGTCTGTGCTTATATCCCAGAAAATTGTCGTTTCCTCTCACACTGGGAACGAGCGCGGTTCGTTCTTTTTTCTTTCACATTCCTTCTTATAGTTTGGCCCATTTGAAAATAACTGAATTGGACTGAACTACAGTGTTCATGAAGTTCAGATTACTGACCCTGGGACCAGTAAATACCCGTCAAACACTACACTCTTTTTTCATTAAAAACCTACTTGCAGCTACTTGTTTCGGCTCGTGTTAAACGATAGTCAGGTTGTATATGATTTTATAAAGAGAAAATATACAGTTATTATGTAATATTTTTTAAAATGGATTTCTCAGTTTTGACAATTACATTCATGAGCCATAAATTTAAAAGTGTGTTATGGAAACATCGGTTATGATGGCTTGTCACTTTTATTGTGGTAGCAGTGGCCGTGTGCTATGTAGTTTGTAATACATTCTATTGAAATGTGTTTAAATATTGGGTTTTAGTAAGGTTTGACGGATGTTTGGTGGTCTGTGGAGGACTCACATCGAATTATTACTGAAACCGATTACTTGTAGTTCTGGAATACATATTCTTTGGACCACTTTGTACTTACATTAACATACACATGCGCACACTGCCTTACGTATGGCCCCTATTTTGTAAAAAAAAAAAAAAAAATTGAGGGAGGGAGGGCCCGCCCGCAAAATATAAATTTTACAGAAGAAGCGAGAAGGTTGCTCCGTTTTACGTATGACAAATGCCTCGAGAGATAGGGTATTTCCCACCTGTTTTCATTTTTCTTAAAGGTGGTGGTGTCATCTTTTTTACATGTAATAGAGGGCCGTTAGTTGAATAATACGTTACACATAACTCCGTTTAGCTCATAGTGGCAGTTTGCTCCTTTGTACAAAAGAGGGACGATGTATACATTCATAGCCTACATACACGTGTGTATGCATTTTTGCACACATACGTACATACACACGCACGGATGCACAGTTCGCGTGCGTTTCTTCATTCGTCTAACCAGGCCCGAACATTTTACTTACGTTTCGTAATTACCTCGAACCGTGCGATGATGGAGTTCCTGGCTTCAGCGTGGTGACGTAGGCGCTTCTTTTGAGTCGCGAGGCTACCAACTTGTTGGCAAGTAGATTTTTTTTTTTGGTGCGACGCCAAGTCGTGGTTCGGTTTTGTGCATAACGTCACTGCCCTTACGTCATTCAACGTGAGTATTGTCTGTTCCATTACCGGAACTGAGGATTTGAAATTGAAAGACTGGGATCCCTGATCTTAACGTAGAATTAATCCCGGCGTAGTAGTAATTTTCTTAAGTCCCCGTATGAAATTCACAATGCACATGTACTTGCACTGGTAGGGAACCCATTCGTCCCAGTTTTCCCGGGAGAGTCTCGGTTTTATGGGGTTTAAGGACCTCTGTCCCAGTGTCCCGCAAAACTCGGTTCGGGATGCTACATGTCACGGTTTTTTGTACGGCATGAAAATACGACGTGTCTGACGACGCTTACGAACATTCTGACTTTCAGACGGTGGGAGAAAACATCTGTAGGAGTAGGACAGCTATCAACGGGCTAACGGGAAGGAATAAGGAAGGAGAGGTGGAAGGGTAGGTCAGTGAATGTAGAGCGTGGACTGAGACTGCTAGGATGAGGAACGGATATGTGAAGAAAAGTGAGCAAGTGAACTGAGTGGGGTTGAGTAGTCTTCTTCTTCTCCTTTT
>Ga0131853_10009111_pt1 | contig 18126 bp, 6 predicted proteins | sample TergutLab28metaG_FD_92764 | JGI IMG/M metagenome (GOLD analysis project Ga0131853, IMG submission 92764) | Labiotermes labralis P1 segment gut microbial communities from Petit-Saut dam, French Guiana - Lab288 P1 (version 2) (version 2) | ecosystem: Host-associated > Arthropoda: Insects >... | reverse complement strand
TTCAGATGGTTGACGGGGCAAAAAGGGGGTGGGAATACCCTTCCGGCTTTTCTTGGTAAGAGGGGGCAATTTTTTCCTTTTCCTTTAAAGCCATTTTCCCCCCAGTGCCCCCCCCCCCCCATCTCTGTCCATAATCATCTCATGCAGTTCGATGCCACTTCTGTATACATATCATCTATCAACCTCCGTGGTAGGAGGATTATGCTTGTTATTGCTTATGGTGTTTAACTTATTCAGTGGGACTAACACTTGTGTTGGGAAGTGGTCTGTGCGAAGTACGATTTGTGTTTAAGTCGCACAGTATTCGTCCACTTATTCTTCTTCGTTTTATATAAGTTTGAAATAAACGTTTCATAAATTGGTTGTGTCAGAACTGGAAGACTGCTTATTTAACAAAGCAAGGTGGTTGAAGTCGTAGACCATGTGAATCGCGGCCAGAACATCGACTTTCACGACTGAGGTTCTTCACGATTTCCCTCAGTCTCTCCGGGCAAATACCGCTACGGTACCTTAGACTTGGCAGGACTTCGGAAAACCACAACCAGAACTAGATTTTGTCCTTCAGTTGCCATATACAGGTGAAATCATCTGTGTGTATTGCCACGTCATAAATAAACTGCTGTGTAAATAATCCGCATTCGTCAGATATTTGAGCGAAGTAAACAGATAGACCATCTATCTGTTTACTTTGTATTTTTATTCCAACACAACAGGGTGCATAAGTTTATAAGTTTAAAATATCTGAGAGAAAAATAAGAATGCATTGCGGCAGTACATGGCGATTTATAGACTGCAAGAAAGCATATGAGCGGGTTAGGAGAAGAGTTTTGAATAGACATAATATTCAAAATGAGTTCGATATATCCATGCAAGTAGTTAGGTTAGTAAAAATATGTTCGAGTGAAATGTACAGTAACGTCCGGTTGGATATACACTGTATGATACATTTCCCTTAGAATGTGTCTTTAGGAAGGTCCATTGAAGCCAGGAAGGACACATCAGCTTGAAGATGTAATTTTGTTGGGAGAAAACCTAAATACGATGAACAAAAACACAGTATTTTTATTATTCGCTATGAAGTAGGTTGGTCTGTTTGAGGCGTCGGTCTGCGGCCGCTAGTTTGCTGGGATTGTGGGTTCGAATCCCACCGGGGGCATGGATGTCTGTCCTTGTGAGTGTTGTGTTTTGTCAGGTGAAACCCCCGTAACCCTAATAGAACAGTGAAGAAAACACAAACATGATGAAAACAAAAGTGAATATAACCGACTTAGAAATCTTATAAATAGACAAGCTAAGAAAGAAAAAGGAGAGTGGCTTGGACAATACTGTGAAGAAACTGAAAACCAGCTTAATCGAGGAAATACTGAAAAGTCATACAAACTTATTAGAAAGTTTTTGGAAAACCCAAAATAAAACATACTATTCAATAATAGTATGTTTTATTTTGGGTTTTCCGAAAAACTTTGTAATAAGCAAAAGAAGGAAACCCCCTTATAGAAGGTGAAGAAATAGCAAATAGATGGCAGCAATACATTGAGTTATACAATGATTCAGAAGAGCTTGAAGAATTGGAAAGAGAAGAGGAGTTTACCCCCAAAGAACTGGGTCCAACAATAACAAAGGCAGAATTTTAAGAAGCATTAAATTAATTGAAATTAGAGAGAAGCATGTGGAGTAGATAACACACCAGCAGAGTTACTGCAAGCACTTCACGAAGGGATGAAACATACTTTATACTGTCTTATTAATAACATATATACAACAGGAAAAATTCCTGACGATTTCAAGAAAAGTATAATGGTAATGTTAGCAAAGAAAAGTAAATCGACAAAGTGTGAAGAATGCCGAACGTTGAGTATCCTGACACATACATCTAAAATTTTAACAAAAATAATTTTGGGACGAATAGAGGAAAAGATTGATGAAAACCTAGCAGATGACCAGTTTTGCTTTCGAAAGAATAGAGGCACACGCGAAGCCATTTTGTGTTTGTGAAACATTGTAGAGAAAAATATTTTGCAGTAAACAGAACGGTGTATATTGCCTTTGTAGACTTACTGAAAGCTTTTGACAACGTAAACTGGAACGTAATGATGAAGATACTGAAGGTGATTAAAATAGTCTACAGAGAGAGAAGAATTATTAGAGAATTATACAAACATCAAACGACATCTGTAAAAATAAAAGAAAGTAAAAGAGAAGCTGCAATAAGAAAAGGAGTGGGGCAAGGCTGCAACTTGTCGCCGTTCTAATTTAATATATACATAGAACAACCTACAAATGATTGCAAAGAATATTGCACTGGAATTAAGGTGAATGGAGTGAGAATACAGATGCTAAGGTCTGCAGATAATATAGGGATTATAGCGCAAGATGAAATAAATGTAAAAAGAGCGTTAGGAAGCTTAGATGATATTTTAAAAAGTAACTACAAAATGAAGATTAACAGAAAAAAAACAGAAGTTATGGTTTTCTACAAAGATTTTGAAAATATTAATATTAAAATCAATAACAACGCCCTAAAGCAAGTACCAAAATTTCAGTAAGTAGGTAGTATAATTACAGAAGATGGAAAAAATGAAGAAGGTGTAATACAACGAATTAAAGAAGTTGAAGTTATGTTTAATAATAAAAAGCAGCTACTGTGTTCGAATAACCTTAGTTTGGAAATGAAAAAGAAACTTATAAAAAGTTGTATTTGGAGTGTTGCTCTTTTTATGGATCAGAAACATGGATCCTAGGAAAAAATGAACAGAGGATCATAAATGCATTTGAAACGTGATGCTGGAGAAGAATGTTAAAAATAAAATGGACAGATAGAATAACGAATAATGAAGTTTTTCAAAGGGCAAGAGAAGGAAGATTACTTTTAAAAATTTTAAAAAATAGACGCCACTCATAGACAGAGCATACAGTTAGACATAACGGGTTTGTAGTAAACATCCTTGAAAGAGCAATATTTGGAAAAAAGGCCGTGGGAATACCTCGACTACAGTACTTAAAGCAAGTCACCCGAAACACGGGAGCTGACAGTTATACAGCAATGAAAAGAATGGCTTGCAAAAAAATCCAGATGAAATGCTGCCAACCAATCAAAAGATTGAGGGATAAGAAGAAGAAGAGATAGAGGTCTTTGCGTCGGCCAGATCACTGGTCCAAAGGATTCCTACCGAGTGTGGTGTGTCTGAGTGTGATCGTGAAGCCTCGATAATGAGGAGGCCTCGGCCCACTAGGGGCTGTTGCTCCATGGAGAGGAGGTGTGCAGAGGTTGGTCTAGAAGTAAATGCTTTACGATTTATAATAGTTTGCCGAATGTAGTGCAAGTGATCAAGTCAATGAGAATGTGCAGGGCGGGGTGTGTTGCACTTATGAGAGTGAAGGGAAATGCATGCGGGGGTTTGGTTGGATACCCTGATCGGAAGAGACTGCTTGAAGGTTCTAGGCGTACATGGGAGGATAATATTGAAGTGGATTGTAAAGAAATAGAATGGGAGTGTGTGACTAGATTTATTTGGCTACGGATAGGGTTTAGTAGTGGGCTTTTGTGAATTACCAGGTTCCCTAAAATGCGGCCAAATTCTTGACTACTTGAAGACGTGTTGACTTTTCAAGAAAGGCTGTGATTCATGGAGTTTATTTATTTATTAGCATTTGGGTTCGAGCCCTTACGGTCCCGGTGCACCTAGGCCTTAATTAACGGACCCTTTGTGCCCCATAATATGATATCAGTTCAAAGGAACCCTGTTCCTTTGCTAAAGTTCCAGATGATACCCAGACTTAAACTCTTCATGTCCATTGGATCCAAGAAAAGGGAAGCCAGATATGCATGTCTGAGTGAAGCCAAAGCCTCACACTTAACAAAGAACGCGGGCCGAGGTTTCATCCTCTACTCCACACCTCCTACATAAGGGACTATTAGCCTAATCAAGTGAAGATGTCTTCTCAGGGTATTGTGTCTTGTAAGAAGACCAATCACGGCCCTGGATTGTGTCCTGTTCAAGGACAAAAGTCTGGTCTTTGCACTCGGACTAAGGCCCAAAATTAATTTTCCAGCCTGTCTCTGAGTACTAACAAGACTTACCTATCCCTCAAAGTCCCCGGTAAAGTAGCCCCCTTCCATGCTTCCCAACAGGGTGCCTATGGAGAGAGATTATCCGTCTCCAGAGCCAATGGTTTATTCATTCCTTTATATCCGTCAAGAGTCCCCAGTTAAGGAGCCCTCCCACGATACTGGGGGAAAACATACGGTCGCTGTCCACGGAGTCCCGCGCGGACCGAAGGCCTACATACAACGGGGTGCGGCCTGGTCCCCAAGGGGATCGTTGACGACACTGCTATCACTACCCCAGTGCCATGCAGCCTTCGGCGCGATACCTTCCACCTTGGCTTGGGTAGACCAGAGCCCCGTTAGCCAACGTGTGTCGTAGTAACCCTCAACAGGGTATCCCCCCCACACCTGTTACCACCTCCCACGTGACGCTGGGTAAAGTGGAGTACGAATCCACATAACCCTGAGGCACGGACGAGGGCTTGGACTTATGGGAGGCAGATTCATGGAGTTACTTTGTTATTGCTAAGGCTGATCAGATTGGTATGCGATGAGGAAGCGAGACTTCTTTTAGTACAAAATTTTAGTCATTGAACTTTAAAAGAAGTGGCCGTTTGGGAGACCTGTGTAATGTAAAGGTGAGTTTGCCTCTGTGCTTAATTAAACACGTTGACATGAAAATGTACGGGAAGTGGAAGAATAGCTCCACTTATTCTTGTTTTTGGTACTGTATGGACGTGAGTGATCATCTGCAGAATCTGACTGATGTGTTTCTAGGGGAAGATATCGTAGTACAGACCGAATAGAAGGTCGGGTCAGTTCCCAAAGCCGGTCAGGCTATGGTGGCTCAGAGAAAATTTTCTACTTGTGCCAGGAATCAAACCCTTACCTACAGCCCCTAGTCCTGGTTTATATTACAACGCGTCTTAAAAGAATATGGTGTAGCTGAACTGGACTCGTGTTCGAATCCAGTGCCGCTTTGTTTCGAGCCCGGTAACCTACGTTCGGACTCCGCTGAGGCAAGAGAATTGTAGGGCAGTAAGTGTCTGTTAGCTTTTACAGATGGATTCTGTGCCGTCTAGTTATTTACAAGAACGTCTTATTATATAAACAGCGAAGTGCCGTGTCAGATGAGGACAGAGGATAGTTAATGTGCTGAAGAAGGAACCCTGATTCAGTGCTACTTTTTCCACCACGAATCTGACAATGAAGTCACTATAGTTTGTATCCGAGGTTCGGCGATGACAAGCCTGGGCGGCGTGAGCTGTGGATCGGGCTATGTTTGCAGTGCTTTCTAAATTCGAGACAACCGTGTTCGCGTCTAACTAACCCGACTGTTGTAATGTTAATGGTTAAGTCTGTCGGGGTAGGGTCGTATCTGGCGTTTAAATTAGCCGATTAGAGTAACGAAAGACAGCAGTCGCCTCTTGCAGGTCAGTGGTTTCGCATGGTTTTTGCCGCGCGTTTTGCAGGACGATGATGCGGAACGGCGCTGCCGGCCGGCCAACAAATTACGGACTAGAAACTCGAACAGAAACTATATAAGAAGCTGGATTACGTGCGCCAGGCTCTAGTCCGCTTATGTGTAAAAACCGTGACATTTTAGCTGCCTTCCTCGCAGTTCGAGTGTGACAGTTTCCCAACGAAGTGTTTAGACGGCTTGAACTACGTAGTCGGTTTGGACATAGACAATGTGTTGTGTTAGTGTTAACATGCATTCTGCATTGCTGTGGAACAGTTAAGTGAAGTGTTTAATCGCAGTTACTCAGAATGGTATATGAGAATTTCTGTCGTTTTTTGTTCATCGTTGGTTTGCTGGTTATCGTCTCACCTGCCACCTGGTCAGCTGAAAGTGACTTTCTGCACAGTGACAGCCACATCGATGATGGCTCTCAGCAGACTAGGTTTCGTGACAAAAGAACGTTAGATTTCATCCTTAATGGATTAGCTCAGATGCTGGGATACAGACTGCAACGCAACAGCGCTCAGACTGCCACAACTGCTTCACCTCCACCCCCACCTGGGCCCCCTCCCACCCAACCTTTTAAATTAACAACTCAGACAACCCCCGCAACACCATCTCAGATTGTGTTTCTGTCGCTGTCAGATGTGGACTTGAGACGTAAACAGACGGCTGCAGAATCGCTAGGACATTCCGCTGATTCTGATAGGAAGAAACAGTATCCATATGGTAGATACAGGATAGGGCCCGACTACGTAAGAAGTGGTCATAACGAGAGAAGTAATCGTTATTACAAACCCGACTTTAGTCATGTTGGTTATGGTGACCCTTATCATATCAGGGGTGGTAATGAAGATGACAGAAACAGTCATTATGTCAGAATGGGTTTTAACAATGGAAGAGGTGACTCTGACCATGGCAAGGATGGCCGCAAGAGTGACGGAAGTAATTATTACAGAAGTCGTCACAGAAATGATACAGTAGATGAGTATTTTGAGAGGATTGGTCAGTATGTTAAAGACCAATTCCGAGGCGGGAAGAGTGAAAATAAGATAGGTCACAACAATGAAAAGAGTAATCAATACAAGAAAAATGGTGCTAGCAAGGTGGAAGATCATGGTAGTGAGGGAGAGCAGGATAAAGAGCATGTGAGAAGTGAATATGGCATAAAAGGTTCTGATGGTGCTCAGGATAGCAGAATAGTTTCAGGAGGGCAGCATAATGGGGGTCATGATGCTAATGCAACACAAATTGAACAGAAACAGGATACCAACAAAAGTGGTGATGATCATGGTGATAAAGCTAGTAATGAAGCAGATATAAAGTCACCAGTGCAGAAATTCCAACAAGAAAACAACAAACAAGAATCAAAAGGGGAAAAAGAACAAAGTCAGCAGCCAAAACAGGAAGTATCTGAAAAGGAGAGTGTTGAGCATGAGAATGTCACTAACTTAAAAGAAAAGAGCAATGATAAAGACAGTATAGATCACAATGAAGGTGAGCAGTCCAAGCAAGAGGAAGGCAGAAAGGAAGAGAAACACCGAGAAGATACCAACTACAATCAAATTCCGGCCCCTTCACTGCAAACATGGGTTGAGGACTTCTGGAAAAGTCGACATTCATTTGCCGACAACAGTCCATTTAGTTTTGGCTTGTTTGATAGTCAGAGATCTCACAAAGAGGAACAGAAAGATTCACACACAATACCAGAATTCTCTTTTCATACACCGTCAACAGACAAAGACAGTAGAGGATTTAAACCAGCTCAACCAGAACCTTATTACCACAGGCCACAATATTTTGACAGTCCAGGGTATGAATTGATACATGAATGGCATGTCTCCTCTGGCAGACATTCTGAGAAACCATCATTTGGATCAGGTATTCGTAAAGAATCAACAGAACCACAAGGTGAATTTAAGGAAGAACAGGAAACTTCAGATGGTGTCAGTGACAGTCCAGAAGATCCTTCTGGTAATTCAGCCGTTCAGACCCCTGAGTCTTCTCAACCATCAACACAAAGACAAGATGTTACAGACAGTTCACCAATGCCAATCCATTCAACATCAAAACCTAAACTGGCACAGCTGATACATGAAATGGAAGGAACAAAACAGAATCAACTTTGGCCACCACCGTTTGATCATGCATTTGAGAGTACTGATAGTTCAGTTGTTATGCACCGACCGGAACAGTCAGATCCGACATCAGTCAAAAAGGCTCCAGGGCACATTTCTCCATTCCTGCTGAATCTGTACAATTACACGTCAGTATCTGACTACTTGCTGGATGTGAGCAAGAAAGGTTTGCCCCCAAAACAAGCACATCGATTTTCTCAAGAGCACACTAAGAGTGATTATGTTTCACAAAACCAGAAGTCTCCAGTGTCATATATAGCACTTGTGATTCCAAATCAGTCAAAGAAGAATACTGACAATTCTGTACCTCCAGAGCCATCATTTGTTGGTGTTGTCTACCCACACAGACACTTGTATGAGGGTGCAAAGGAGGCATTTGGCTTGACCTCAACAAAGTCAGACAGCATAAAGGATAATAAAACACCAAGATTTAAACCCTTGACGAAGTCTCTGATTTCAAATCTGACACAGAAAGCACCTTCTAATAGTCACGATGAAATACAAGATCCACCTTTGGAAACTCATTATAAGCCATTATACCATGGCAGTTCTTTAGCACTGGAGTCAGTAGCATCTGGCAACATATCTGGAGGTCACATTCATAATTATCCTGACCCTTATGTCACTCCTTTCTTCCACAACCCTGAAACACATTCCAACACCAATACACTGCCATATACCATCACTTCAGAGTCAGATTATAGAACATCAGGTGTTGCTTCTGAGCATGCTAAGCATTCAGCTAAAAATGCCTACCATTACCCTGGCAATATTTATGACAACCCTTCATTCTACAATCCTGAAGCACGTTCTGTAAGTAATGTTCCTTTACAAGAAACGTTGCTGGGTACAGGAAGTTCTAATAATTTTTCTCTATATGGCCACAATGAGAAACTTAAGCATGGTGTTCCATTTTACTGGCTCTTCTTCCAAGATTCTGAAGGAAGTTATAAAGCCAGTGCTCAGACAGAAAAGTCTAATTCAGCACTGGAGTCTGGGACTCCCAGTAATTATGAAAATGAACATATTTATGATTCTTCTGGCACACATAATTCTTTTCTCCAAAATAATGGGGGAAATACTAAGACAAATGCTTCAAGAGAGGGATCTTTGTCAGCATTAAATTTTAGGCATCCCAGTAACTCTTCTGAAAATATATATAGCCATATCAAAGATGAAAACATCAATGGTTATCCTGACGTTCAGTACACGATTTTTCAAAATACTGAAACTCAACTGCTTGGTTCTCCAGTTTCTCACAGTTTCTACAGTCATTATCAGGATTATCAAGGAGACAAAGTACACAATCCCTCAATGTTTTCTGCTGATGGAGAGGGAAAATCATTAAGCATTAAAAAACCACTGAGGCTTGTAATTCCTGACTTACAGCCTCACACCACACCCAGTTCACAATCTCTTAAACTTAGAGTGGTGATTCCAGACTTCCCACAGAGTGAATCATCCTGGGATTACTCATCAGGCAGTGAGCAGAATGAGTTAAAGAATGCAGCTACTGAAGATAATGTTGGGCTTAGGACCATCCCACCCCCAACACCATACATTGATGATCCAGGAAGTTTGAAGAATCCAGAGAAGTGGGTTCTGGGTGATGACACGCCCAACAGCAAAAATATGAAGACCAAGGAATATATCAGACGTGTGTCCAAAGTGCATGTCTCTGGAAAGGTTCAGAAGTAGCCTAAGACAAATCTGGAAACAGTTTGAATTAAAAATATCAGACTATTTTGACAAGTTTTGAGGTTTTTTCAGCAATGCAGATGAGGTATTCATTATTCTGGGATATGACGCTACATCACATTCTGATACAGCATAGTGGTCTCCAAATGTAGTGAAAATTTACCCAATGACAGAGCATGATATCCCAGAAGAATGGATACTTCTTTTGACAGTTTTTTGGAGCCTACCTTCAAGCTAAGACTGCAAAATTAGGACAAAGGTTGGGAATTTATGAAATGAAATGATATGGTTGCACTTTCATTATCTTTCCTGTCTTAAAGTAGAGTTTAAGAAATAAGGAAAAACTTTTCTCCAACAATAGTGTTTCTTTCATCTCACAAGGTTTCATGCATTGGTTTATTGTAGACTGAACAATTTTCTTGTACCATACTGTGCAGTTAATTCTGAGCACCAAATGGTACACTGACAGTCTGTCAATCAACTGCCCATCACTGTGCAATATTAAGAAAACAATATTTCAGTATACAAACCTTAATTCAGGATCAAGGAAATATGAATTTAGTTTCCGGTCTTTTTTATACAGAGTGTGTTGTTATGTTTGTAATGTATTTCCTTACAGCATTGTGCATACATAAGCCCACTGATTCATTAGTTATTGCCTTGAAACTGAAAGCACTCTGCAGATTTTGTGTAGTCTTCATGTTATACCTTACACCAGACAGTTATATTAATGAAACTTGCATACTTTTCAAGGATTTGTTACACACATTTTTGGGCCCCATATTAACACACATTACTCCTTGCTACATTTCACAAATTCTCACAGCTGCCAAGTTGATAATGCTGGCAGGGAATTAGGAAGTAAAGAGTGATTGAAAAAGTTTCTCTGCATTGACTATAGTACTGCTTTGGATAAACTTCTCAGTCATTCTGTGCAAAGATGGGATCTCTGATGGCATGATGTTAACACCAAGTGTTACATTGGTTTACCATTTCATCCAGACATTACTGGGTTGGATGGAAGGGTGCTGTATTTTGCATGTCATGATCAAAGTATCTGTGTGGGTAATATACCAAACATTTGGTTTTTCTACTGGGTTGTAACATACTGTTTGGTAGACAGATACCCAAGTTTCAGAGGAACCTGCTGCCTCCTTCATCTGTCCTGAAATGGTGGCAGCCAGTTCCTCTGAAACAGTTACACCTGTCTACCAAATTACATGGTGTTACATCCATAGGGGCTGTGGTGTTCATATTCATCGCCAAGAGAAGCCCTTATCTCACAGTTCTTCCTGCCTGGTTTGCATGAAAATTTTTCTTTATACCTCCAAACTACAGCATAATAATATTTCACATATTATCTGATCACAGAACCTGATTATGGCAACTTCATACACTGGTTGTATTCATCGGTGGAATAGCTGTTTCTTTCGGTATTGAGTTTTTGGAACTTTTCTGGATTTGTTAATGTAAAGAAGAATTTTTCAAACTCCATGCCACAGATTCAGCTGCAATCATATATGTATTATTTTCTTTCAATGTGTGTAAAATAGGTGATCCTGTACATGTATGTGCTAAATTGAATAATGCTGGGGTGTATTGTACATATTTCAATGTCAGGGAGGGAATTCTCAGTAAGTCTTGTATGTCACCAGGTCCTTCAGATATATGTATTTCTTCTGATACTCTCTGTGTAATAAATATTAATTTACTTATTTTTTTAATGTTATATGGTTTCTCACTTCTATTTTTCTGCTGTGTTTTGTGCTGTATCCTTACATTTTAGGAGATTAATTAATAAGATGGAATAATTGTTTCCATATATGAAATACTCGTATATTTTGGTGACAGCCACTTCAGGATTCTCAAAATTAGGGAACAAATAATCAGTACCTTTCGGCATGAAATGAAGGAATTGCTATCAACAAACATGTATCATAGCTGAATTTGATGAGGATTGTCTGAAGCATTGCCTGTTAACATCACCATAAAATGTGACATTAGTAAGTCCACGAAAATTCAGAGGGATTGTAACTAATTAGAACTCGCATTGATGATGTTGACTTATTAGGTTGAAACATAAATACTACAAAAAACAGTACAAAAATTATGTGATGTTTAAATAGTTTGGTCTAGAATCTGATGTTTATTGGACCATGCATCCTTGTGATAACTGAAGAATAAAAAACCAACTAGATGCCACTTGTTAATTTCTTATTCTTCAGTTTGGTCTAGAAGTTTGCACAAAAAAAAGCATTTTATCACCAAAATGTAGAATGGAATCTTATTATAGAAAAAGCTGATAAATTCTTGAAAATTTTGCAGGTAGGATTGATAGTACACTGTCAGATTAAAATGTAATTAATATCATTTTAAATTTTGAAAACTTTTCTACAATTCATTTCAAAATGTATTATTTTCTTATATCCATTCTAAAAATTTAAGGATCGGAATATGTAACATTAAATACTCTGGCATGCTGTTTTATTTAGTCTGAAATTCCTCTGACAGTAATAGAAGAACATAGGATTTGATGGTTTTTGAGAGTGAAATGACAAGGAGAATATTTCAGCCTAAGAAGAATAGAGTAACAGAGGATGACAGAATTACATAATGAGGGGCTTCACAAGTTGTACTGTTTGTCTGGTGTTATCAAGATAGCATGTGATCTGGCAGAAGGATATTTCCTCCATCTTCAAATTAAGAATGAAGATGTAAGCAGTGTGTTTCCCTAAACCATTGGTAACCACCTGTACCTACCAGGCAGCATGAAGTAATAACATATAAGATTCTTTACCACTGTGTAAACCGCAAATATTGGTATTAGTAAGAACAGTAAATGAAGATGGATGAGATTACATGTAACATGCATGGTGAAAATGAGAAATGCACCACCTGCTGTGACATTCACAAATCATATTTTTTTCCGTGCAGTGTATTTACATGTTTTATAGCTTTGCAGATAAATAGTTAACTTCCATAAGCACCATTCATCTGTTGGGCTTTGTAATGGAGTCACAGCTGTCTTTTATTAGGTAGGAACTGAATTTTTAAGTAGTGTTTAGAACACATTCGTTGTCCAACACTAGAATGAGCTCCACAGCCTACTGAGGTTGATATTATGGTTGTTGCAGAGCATGATGTCACTGCTGACAGTGCTGACAAATCACATGCAAGCAGCAGTAACTCAGATGTTTGACCAGGAGAGAAACTGTGAGCAGAAGAATGAAGGAAAGGGAACTAGAACTGAGGAAACACTGGCTGCAGAGAAGCAACATGGACAGGTCAGGTGTAATATTCTTGCTGGTAAATATGGTAGGCACCCTTGTGCATACTGCAGGCATTGTGTTAGAAAAGGAGCCATTCCATTTAGCCACAATTACATACTTGCATACCCAAGCTTCATAACAGAATGTCGCAACTTAGAGATCTGCTATCCTGACAGGGCGTTTTTGTGGGTTTATTCAACCCTTCCATGCATACATTCAGATGGTGCCTTAAAATTGACTATGACCACTTACTCTCACATTCATTATTCGCATATCATTCTGTCTTTCAGCACTATGTAATATGAGCTACTTTCAGTGTCAAAGCCAGGATAGCTTAGCTGGAGAGATAACTGGGCTATGGGCTGGATAACCAAAGAGCTGTAGTTCGATTCCTGGCAGAGGCATTCAGATGGCGCTGGGACCCACTCAGCCGTCTATTCAATGGATACTGGGGTCTCTTTCCCCAGTGGTAAAATGAGTGGGGCATGGAGGTGACTGCTTACCTCCACATAGTGTTGAGGTTAAGTATGCATATGCCTTCCTGGCAGACACCTGTGGGATACTCTAAAAATTTCTTATGGATAAATTTCAATTGTATTTTAGTCAACAGCATTATGCATCAGCCATGGTATTTCTGTCCATTTGCATCTGTACATGTCATAATAATTTATTGACACAGAAACATTTACATAAGTTTATTAACTGCTAATCTGTATGTTGTGTTACATTACCAAGTGCTTTTGGTGATAGTAGTCTGTGCAAATGTGTGATAACAAGTTATTCACTGGTGTCCCATTGTTACATTGAGGGAACTGTTTGTTCTGTTCCCTGTTTATTGTGATATGGGCAAGGAAAGCAGCCATATCCTGGGTTATGATGTGTTCTTGTTCTAGTGAGTATATGCATGTAAAGTACACAGGGATTCAGTCAGTACATTCCTGTTGTACAATATGATATTTGCATTTGGTTTATATTCAGAGAGTGGAGGAGATGGGGCCTAACTGTGTGTGCACCAGTGGCCAAGAAGTGCAGGATATGCAAGTGCTGAACACACGCCTGCTACAACTGGTAGAGATGCTTGCTGCTGAACGTGATAATGTTGTGCAGCTACAGAAGAGCAGGAAACTACTATCTGCACAGATAAGGGACATTAAGGTACTAACACATTATATTTATTGGACCATGCATCATCTTGATAGTTGAGTAAAGATAGACCAACTTGATATCACTTGCTTTATTATTTCATTATTTAATGCTCAACATGTTTCAGATGTTAGTACATCCATCGTCAGGAGCTTGCAACTTATTTGTTGAGTTATTACATGGGTTGTATTGCTCTGGTTCGATGTGTGTTGGTGTTACGGTGTGGTTCGGCTGGGGTGGTGTGGTATCCTTATGCAGGCTGAAGCACTTCAGTGCAGAACCAGAGCAATACAACCCATGAAATAACTCAACAAATAAGTCGCAAGCTCCTGAGGATGGATGTACTAACATCCGAAACATGTTGAGCATTAAATAATGAAATAATAAACCAAGTGATATCAAGTTGGTCTATCTTTACTCAAGTACTAACACATCTTTTCTTTATTGCGAAGAATAAACTTCCTCAATCTGTCAAATGAAGTGCTAGATGGGACCACCTTCTTTTCACATCCTACCTGTTGAATGATACAAGCTGTGCCATGTCTTTTTTGGTTACTGTTTTCCTAAACAGCAAGATATTTTAATAAATTTACATTTGACTTCATGTAAAGTCTGCTGTTTTTTGTAACTTTTGAGGAAATTTTAATTTGGTCAACAAATATAGTAAAAATCCCCAGTATAAAATTTCACAAATATCAATTGAATGGGAGCCAAGTTGTTCATTGCAGACAGACACTTGATTAAGCTAACAGGTAGTTTTAAATATTTTATATCTACTGAGCTGTAATACTGATTTTAATTATCATTCCCTTTGAAACAAAAGTTGCCCTTCAACATCAGAGTATGTCCAAATCTTAAGGTATATAAAAATAGCTATAAATGATTTTATAACATTACATTATTGATGTACCTCTAACCTTAATTCTAAACATCCATTGTTATCACATTTCAACTAAATCACTGTCTTTCAGTGTTCAGCTGTCCAGTTTCTGCATAACAGAAAACCATCCACCTGTATACAGAATGTAACATAATTAAACATGATAGATTTCTAGGGATGACAGAGATCAAAACAGCGTATCTAAGGATAGGAACCAGTATCCTCAAATGCTTAGTTTGGTCACAAAACACAGAATGATAAACACATTCAATTTGGAAGGAAGAGTTGCATGTTGCTCTGGACCTTATTACATAATTTTATTTTTCTGTTCATGGAGTTCTCTAATATAAAGAAATGTGATTAAGAAGTATCAAATTTACACATGAAATGAAAATTAAAAAATGCAAATCAATGCAGAATTGTTTGCAGCATCTAATGTACCAATGTCTTAAACATACTGCAAGAAACATCTCAATTGTGAATTTGATTCTTCTTAATCAGCCGTTCTTCATTTCACAAAACTCCATGTACTGAACAGTAAAATTAAGTGCCAGGCTGTTAAGTTCCATCCTTCCAAAACGAATGTGTTGATGTGTCTGCATTTAGCAACCAAATTAAGCATTTTCGGATATTTGGGTTCTACCCTAAAATACATTTCTTTTACTCTTCTGTATCATACATAGTAATCTGTCAGTTGGATTATGTTACATCCTGTAAGAATTTCTTTATCTCCCTCTCTGAATTAATAATTGAAGTTTTTATTGTGATTCTGATTCTCTATTTTCAAAACTAGATTACACTCAAGTCAATAACATAATTGAAGGGTTCTTAAAAACTGTAAGAATCTTTGCATTTCATTAATCATAATTCTACAGTTTCTCTAATGCCTACCATCATATTCATCCTACCCTTTATTTAAATTTCAAGATTCACCATTAAAAGAGGCTCTTAAACTATAAACTACAAAGTCGCTTCGCAAATAATTATCTAACTCTAAAACGTTCAGCCAGTCCACACTCAAAGAAAGAATGATTTAAATCAGGAACCTACTCTACAAAATATTCTAAAAGTAAAATTATATAACATAATTAAATACTGAACATAAAACAGTTTTAAATTAGGTAAAAGCTAGAACTTTGAAGGCAGTGTCATTTCTTATACTAGAATATAAAAAACTTCAAAATTATGTAAACAATATGTATCATGATTAATTTTTGCCCTTGCTGTAAAAGTGAGATCTCATTTATTTTTGTACAACTGAACGTTGCACTTAACATCCTAGTTTCTGTGTTTATTTTTTGTATTACCTGAAGATGGCCACATCAGCCGAAACATGTTGTAATGAATAATAAGTACCAAAATAAATTGTAGTTGTGAATTGACAGTTATTTTTAGTTTATTTAAAGTAGCTACATTAATTACTATTATTATTTGTTGATAATGTTAAATATAGTGGTAACGTTTGCAAATTTAAGATACAGAAGTGCTACTGATGATCCGCAATTCCCTTTTTACATCAGTGCAGTCTATTGGAGGCGCAAGTCGATGAGGAATCACTGTCTAATCAAACAGCTCGACTGAGTCAAAAAAATTCACGCCTCAGAGCACTCCTGTCCCACTCTCGTGCCAGGTACTGCTCTCAGCTGGCTGCCGCTCGTCATATGCTGCACTCTCGAAATGCCAAAGTAAACCAGTTAAGGACGGCTCTTGTTAAAGTACGGGATCTCTGTCACTCCATTGATAGCAGCTACCGGGTGAGTGGAACCACATATGAACTTCATACAGTGTGTGGAGTTTTAACAGGCAATTAATGCAAGCACAATTGCATCAGATAACAAGTGTGATCAATTTTGACACAATATAGATTATCTGAAGGGAAGATGGTATGCAGACAGACACAGGAAATGATATGTTGTTTTCAGAACATGCTGCTGGCCTGGACATAAATAAATAAATGAATGAATGAAGGAAGGAAGGTATGAGCTTAATGTTACCAGAGTTAAAGTATCTGTATAAAAACATGGTTCACAAAACTAGACCTGCATTTTGGGAACAGCATGCAGTGTAGGGCTAGTCTCTAAATATAACGAATGTGTGTGTAAAGAAAGTCTGGTGGTAAATTAGCTGTACCATGGAACATAAAAGAAAGTATAATTTTTTGCTTGCATTAATGTTGATTGTAGTTATAGTACAATTGCAACACATAATAGAAGTTGAAATCTTTGACAAGTTCAAAAATATTATTGACACATTAAACCGTTATAGAAATATATTTGTCTCTTATGGAAATACAGATTTGAAAGTTATTTTTCCATCTCCGTCAGAGGGATTGTTTCTCAAAGCAGTGTATATTATTTTTCTGTGTACAGCTGCAGAGTCTAGTTATTCAAATTACACTTCAAAAGAACAAAATTATAAAGGACATACTCCAACATAAACTGTATTTCATGGATCATAAAACTTTTTGTCCCTGGAAAATACTAAATAAAATTCTTCTGCATCCTATTGTCTGAAGGTGCTTCAATATGACTTTCAAAGTCAGACAGACATGACTTTCGCATAAGACATGTGTATTTACGTTGTAAAAGCCTGAAAAGTAGGTTTTGTATATATATGTACAGGTGGAACGCTGTATCCACGGGTAATACATTCCAAGACCTACTGTGGTTACGGAAAACCGCGGATAATACCGAACACTATATGTAACGTCATATAACGTGATAGTCGTGTAACATGCATAAATACGGTAAATTTTAATTGATACATTATGCACAGTAAGACATTATCAACATTAAATAAAGTAATAATAAAGTGTACTTTACACTACATTGTACATTTGCAGTGCACTGTCTCTCTCTTTCTTGTACTATACATATGAAAGTAAGGGATTCTGACATTTTAGCCTAATCCTCAAGAGATGATTGAGCAATGAAAAAATTCAGTACCTGTACTGTATAGTATCGTGTACAGTTTCAAGGGATGACAGAACAATAAAAATCATGCTTTTCCATCAAAGTGCTGCACAAGCAATGAAAAAACTTGTTATTGTTCACATTTTACAACGAAAATCATATGTACGTACCTGTACATTAACTGTAATAAGAACATTTTATTTGTTAAAAAATATCTTAGCCTATTGTGGGCATTCGCCAACTTCTACATTCTTCTTGTTGCTTTATGAACACAAATACTGCGATAACATGGCAAGTAATTCAAACAGCGAGAATGCTAGAAGCAGAATGGTGGCAAATTTGCGGGTAAGCATGGGTACATGGAAAAAGGAAGATGAGTCAAGTACTGGGCGCATTTGGGCTGCTGGATTCCACCATTTTACAGCCCATTCTGACTTGGCGCGCGTTTTTAAACTTATGAACCATTTATTTCTTTAATTTTCCAAATTTTTTTTCAGGCTGCAGCCAACTGCAGATAACTGTAATCACAGATACGGCAGTCCACCTGTATATATACATGTATATGTGTGTGTGTGT